>Ga0182030_10013476_pt1 | contig 16256 bp, 13 predicted proteins | sample 812S3MmetaG_FD_121299 | JGI IMG/M metagenome (GOLD analysis project Ga0182030, IMG submission 121299) | Permafrost microbial communities from Stordalen Mire, Sweden - 812S3M metaG (Illumina Assembly) | ecosystem: Environmental > Terrestrial > Soil > Wetlands > Permafrost | place: Sweden...
CGTCTACTCCAACTTTGACATGGACGCCGAACAGATGGAGCACGCGGCGGGCTGAGGTTTTTCCCGGGATGGCATCGCACAAGGCCGCCCGGTTGTGGCGGCCTTTTTGCGGGCCAAATAGGTTTTAGTTCCACGCTTGCAGATAGCTTTTGCGGAGGGAGCAGGGGGTTTTAACCCCCTGAAAAACGAGCCAAAAAGGCGCGGCCTTCAGGCCCGGTCCAGCGCTACTTTGACACGCTCTTAGGGAATGGATCCATCGAACAAGGGAAGGGAAGAAACGTTGAGGCGAGGCTTGAAGTGTTTCCTGTTGATCTTGGTTGCGGTAACGGTTGCCGCCAGCGCCCAACCCCCCGTCAGTGCCGAGGCCGCGAGCCGGGCCGATGCGGACAACCCGATTGCCCGTATCCGCGCCGAGCGCAGCTGGGAGGTCGGTCCCTTCGCCAACGGCGGCGTCGGTCTCGGCAACCGCAGCGACTTCGGCTTCCTGTCGCTGGGCGTCGAGGTCGGCAAGGTGCTCAGCCCCGAGGTGCATGCCGGCATCCTGAGCGGCCAGTTCCAGTTCGCCGCCAACCTCATGCCGCTGTGGCAGGCTTATACGCCGCCGCCCCACGAGGCTACTTTTCTCTATCCCTGCTCCACCGGGACCTGCTACTTTGTTGCTCCCGATGGCGGCGGCACGTACACCGGGCTAAGCCTCACGCCGGTCATTCTGCGCTGGAATCTTCTTACCCGCTCCAAGCGCTTTCAGCCCTGGTTGCAGGGCGCGGGCGGGCTCATTTACACCACCCACAAGTTTCCGCCCGACCAACTGGTTCCCCACGGCACGCCGGGCGGGACTTCGGTGTTCAATTTTTCTCCGCAGGGCGGCGGCGGGTTTCATTGGTTCGTCGCTCCCAGGCGGTCGATCGACGTGGGTGTCAACGGCGTGCATATCTCCTCATCCTCGCTGGGCGACCACAATCCAGGCGTGAATGCGAGTCTCCAGATCCAGGTGGGCTACACGTTCTGGAAATAGACGGGTTCTGGCCAAGCCAGTTTTGAGAGGGCACGGCTTCAGCCGTGCCACAGACGCAATAGAAAGAACCGGGGCTTTAGCCCCTGAGGGAACGCATTTTCAATGATTTGCATTCCCCCGGCGGCTAAAGCCGCAGCCTTGTTTTTTCTCGGACGGCACGGCTAAAGCCGTGCCCTTTCAATGCCAAGGCTCCCGGCAACGGGAAATCGGCGCAGGGGTTGGAGCAGCAATGAGCGGCCAGGTCGTCGAGTGCGTACCGAACTTCTCCGAGGGCAGGGATGCCCGGCGGGTCGAGGCTATTGTGGCCGCGATGTGCGTCGACGGCGTGCATCTGCTCGACTGGTCGATGGATGCAGCGCACAACCGGTCAGTGGTGACCATAGCCGGCGAACCGGCCGCAGTGGTTGAAGCCGCGGTACGCGGCGTCGGCAAGGCCGTCGAGCTGATCGACCTGACCCGCCAGCAGGGAGCCCATCCCCGCATCGGCGCCGCCGACGTGATCCCGTTTGTGCCCATCTCCGGCATCAAGCTGGAGCAGTGCGCACTGCTGGCCCGCCAGGCAGGCCTTGAAATCTGGCGCCGCTACGCCGTGCCGGTCTTCTTTTACGAAGCAGCCGCGGCCCGCCCGGACCGCGCCAATCTGGATGACGTGCGGCGCGGCCAGTTCGAGGGCCTCCGGGAAGCAGTTGGCAAAGAGTCGGCGCGCCGCCCCGATCTGGGCGGACCCGGCCTGCATCCCACCGCGGGAGCCTGCGCCGTGGGCGCGCGCAAATTTCTGGTCACCTACAACATCTATTTCGACTCCTCAGACGTAGCCATGGTGAGGGCCATTGCACGCGAGATTCGCGCCTCCTCGGGTGGCCTCAAGTCGGTCAAGGCCATGGGAGTCCTGGCCCATGGGCGGGCGCAGCTGGCCATGAATATCTCTGATTTCGAGGTGACGCCCATCTCCCAGGTTTATCGCATGGTGGCGCGCCTGGCCGAGCGGCACAAGGCGGTAGTGGCCGAGGGCGAGCTGATCGGGCTCATCCCCCAGGCCGCCTGTGAGCGGGAGAGTGAGTGGATGCGTCAATTGGTTGGGTTCGACGCCGAGACCAGGATACTGGAGCATCGGCTGGGAACGCCGCTGGCCTGGCCCGGCAACGGCTGACCGGATTTAGTTCCACATGCGCACGCACAACGCGTTGCAGAGTAAAATTGACACGTAGGAGTGGCGAACTTCGTCTAACGTAAGGGCAGGCAGCCGCGGTGGTTGAACCCTTTGCGAAGCAGACCAGGATTGCCGGCGTCCGGAGGACAAGAATTGTCGAAATTGTTGAAGGTATCTTCTGTTGGAATTTTGCTGCTGGCGGCGGCGCATCTGGCCCCCGCGGCGCAGTTGTCTACCGATGCGCGGACGGCTGTGCCGCACGACGTGCAGCAGCTGGTGGTCATCGATTACCGTGCCATGGAGAACTCGGCCGCGGCCATGGACCTGAAGGCCCGCGTGATGCCGCCGGAGCTGAAGCAGTTTGACGAAGCCCTGACCAAGTCAGGCCTCAACGACAATCACGACGTGGACCAGCTGGCCTTTGCGCTGTTCCGCCCATCGGCCTCGAGCGATGGCCTGATCACCGTCGGCATTGCCCAGGGGCAGTTTCCCGAGCAGGACATCCTGGCCAACTTCCGCAAGAACAAGGTGAAGCCCCAGATGGTGCGCACCAACAAGCTTTATCCGCTGCAAAAGACCGGCATGATGCTTTGCTTTGTGGACGCCTCGACCATGATCTTCGGCAGCAAGGACGCGGTCGTGAAGGCGCTCGATGCCCGCGACGGCGTCACCCCCAGCATACTCACAAACAACAACATGATGGAGGCCATGAAGACCGTCGATACGGCTTCGCTGTGGAGCATCCTCGACGACAAGGGAACCAAGACCATGATGAAGCAGGTGCTGGGCGAAGCCGGCTCAGTGACCGACTTCGACACTGTGCAGAAGCGCCTGCAATCCTCCTGGTACGGCATGGACTTCACCCACGGAGTTCATTTCGACCTGACCATCGCAACCGGCGATACCTTTGCCGCGGCTACCATTTCGTCGCTCTTGACGGCGGCAGTACTGGTGCGCAAGATGAGCGGTTCTGACGCCGAGAAGCAGGCCCTGAGCGAGACTGCCATTGCCTCGGATGCCGGGCGCATGTCCATCCACTTCGCCGCCTCGGACACGGACTTCACCAGCCTGATCCACTCCCCACTGTTCCAGAGCATGGTGCACTAGAAAGCGGCTCTCCTACGCCGTCTTCTTCACCGTCTGCCGGGCTGGCCTTTTGCGGGCCGGCACGCCTTCCCCTTGCGGCTCTCCACTTGTATCTGCCGCGGCCACCTGATCGCGGCCGCGCTTCTTGGCCTCGTAAAGCGCGTCATCCGCGGCTTCCACCAGGTTGACCAGGTGCTGCCCGAAGCTCGCGACCATGGTGGCGCAGCCCACTGAGACGGTCACAATCCCCCGCGGGCTTCCGCTGTGCGGCAACTGCCGCTCGCGCATCGCAGCCAGAATCTCTGTTCCCAGCTGCATGGCGCCTTTCCGGTCCGTGTTGGGCAGGATCACGGCAAACTCCTCGCCGCCAAAGCGCGCCACCAGATCCCCCGGCCGGCAGACCACGTCCTGCGCCGCTTCGGCAATCTGCTTCAGGCAGTTGTCCCCGCGGGTGTGCCCATACGTGTCGTTGTACGACTTGAACAGGTCGGCATCGATCATTAACAGCGAGAGCGGCGCATGATCGCGCAGGCTGCGCCTCCACTCGGCGCCCAGCGTCTGGTCGAAGTGCCGCCGGTTGGCCAGCCCGGTGACAGCATCCGTTGCTGCCAGGGCCTCGACAGCCTTGTAGGCGTCCTGCAGCCTCTTTTCGGCCAGCTTCCGCTCGGTAATATCGCGAAAGAACCACACGCGGCCCAGATACTGGCCACCCGAGCTGCGCAGACATGTGGAATAGCGCTCAATTGTCCTCCCGTCCTTGAGCGGAATCTCGCATTGATCGACCGCGTCGGGGTCGGCGTAGATCTCTTGCACCCGCTTGACGAAGGCTTGCGGGTCCGTCACTTGGTCGGCGGCCTTCACCAGCACGCGGCCATCGGGAATGGGAGTGCTGGCGTCATGGATAGGGGCCACGCCATCAGGCGTGGCGATCCGCCAGACCTCCGTGAATCTCCGGTTATATGAGACGACGTTGCCATCGCTGTTCACCACCAGAATCGCATCCAGCGAGGCCTCGTTGATGGCGCGGATCAGCGAGTGGTGGAAGGCGCGCGAGTCCTCGCCCAGCTTCCGTTCGGTAACGTCGCGGACGATATTCAAGAGCCCAGTTGGCACATTGGTTTTTGCATCGCGCACCAGGCGCAGATTGGCTTCCACCCAGATGTAATCGCCGCTCAAGGTGCGCACCCGGCACTCCAGCATGGCTCCCTCGACACCGGAGCGCAGTGCGCCGATTGTTTCCTTGACTGCTTCCATCTCCGCCGGATGAACCAGTTCAAGACTCTTGAATTCGGCAAACTTGTCCGGCGGCCATCCTGCCAGCCGCTCAACTGCCGAGGAGACATAGCTGCGATTGCCCTTAAAGTCAGCCAGAATGATCGCGTCGCGCGAGTTTTCGGTTACCAGGTTGTGCAGCGAGACGATCTTCTCCAGCTTGCGCTCGAAGGCGCGCCGGCTCTCCAGCACCACCGAGACGCTGTAGAGCATGAACACTCCGGCCGCTACAAAGACCTGCAACAGCAGGCAGCTGCCCTCCATGCTCAATGACCCGGATGCCGCCAAGGGACCGTCTCCCTTGAGCGTGAACCAGCCTCCCGCAAACGCCACAAAGAGCGATGCCAGTGCCGCCCATCCCAACCCCAGCCGCAGTAGCACCAGGATCAGCGCCGGATAGATGAGAAACATCATCGGCGCCGTCCCCTGGGCAAATACTCCCAGAGTCACGCACACCAGCAGCGCCATATAAAACCAGTTCCGTCGCCAATTCTGCGCCGCATGTTTGCGGGATTGGATGATGGCGACAAAGATTGGGCAGGAAACCGCGATGCCCAGACTATCGGAGGTGACCCAGCCAAAGAGAAGCGGCAACGGCGCGTTGTGCCAATAGACGGCTTGGGCCACCGCATTGATTGACCCGGCCAGCAGCGGTCCGCCCAGAACGGCAAACCCGAGAAAGCGAACCAGGAACTTTGGATCAGTGAAGTTGGGGATCCGGGTAGACGTCGGGCGCAACATGGTGGCGCCCACCAGGACCTCAATCATATCCAGCGCATTGTAGAAAAGATTGATATGCCAGGGTTCATGAATGAGCGCACTGCCAACGATCATCGCCGCCATGCCGGTCGACAGGTAGGCCCGCCAGCGCCAGCGCGGAGCCAGCAGCAGGTAGGCTAGCAGCAGCCCGTTGGCAATCCAGATGATGTTCCCGGCCGAGCCATTCCCGCCAAAGAAGCTCACCAGCACGACGGAAGTTGCGATGAGGCAAAAGCTGGTGGCGAGCGGGATCGCTGCCGCGTATCGCAGCTTGAAGACCTTGATCGAATCCCCCGCATGAGACAGGCGAACACCGCGGGATGCAGGTTTGTCGCGCACCGGCGGCCTCCTGCAACGTATATCGGAGGGATTTGCCGTAAGAACAGGGAAAACCAGCCGGTTCGCTCAGGGAATTCGGCAGTCGGCGCCGGGGCCGTTGGGGTCTGTTCGGATCAGGGAGCCGGGGTCAGTTGCGGATTGAACGCGGCCTTGCCGCCGGGCAGCAGCTCGATCTGGAGTGTGCCCTCCTGTCGCTCAGCCAGCGTTGGGCCGGCAATCTGCACCTGTCGTTCATCCAGCGTGGTGTACAGCACCTTGAGCGGACCCGAACCGCGCAGCTGAATCCGATAATGGAACACGGCGTCTGCGCCGAGTTTGTCCGCGCCAAAGCTGGCGCTCGGATAATCCACCTCAAGCAGCTGGATCGCCGCGCCGGTATGGTTTTCTACCGTGGCGTCCACATGATACGAATGGCAGCCGGCCACCGCCAGCAGGGAAATAGCCGCAATTGCAGAGGTCACACCGCGCAAGCCGCTTTGCACCATAGGGCCAGGCTTCATTCCGTGCTCCCATTCTGATTCGACGCACCTTCCGGCGCATGGGCGGCCAATCGCTTTTCCACCCGGTCCAGGCGCTTGAGCAACTCCGGCAGCCGCTGAAAAATAGTCACCGCCCGCAGCCAGACCCGGTTGTCGAAGCCCGGCGAGCCGGAGATCACCTTGCCCGGCGGCACGTCGTGGCTCACGGCCGACTGCGCGGTCAGGATCACCCCATCGCCCACGCTGCAGTGGCCGGCGATCCCCGTCTGCCCGGCCAGAATCACATTGTTGCCGATGACGGAGGAGCCGGCCAGCCCGGTCTGCGCGCAAATGAGCGTATTTTCGCCCACTTTGGACCCGTGCCCCACCTGCACGAGGTTGTCCACCTTGCTGCCGTCACCGATCTCCGTCGCGCCCACCGTCGCCCGGTCGATGCAGGCGTTGGCCTGCACATCCACCCGGTTGCCCAGCCGCACCGGGCCGGACTGCGGAATCTTCTCCCAATGGCCCTGCTCGTTCTTGGCAAAGCCGAACCCGTCCGCACCAACGATTGCCCCGTTTTCCAGAGTCACATGGTCGCCCAGGATGCAATGCTCGCGAACCACGGAGTGGGCATGGGCGAACAGGTAGTCGCCAGCCTCGACGCCCGGGTAGAGCACCACATGCGGCAGCAGGGTGGCGTGCGCGCCCAGCCGGACGTTCGGGCCGACCACGACGTATGCCCCCATATGGGCGCCGGGTCCAATCGCGGCGGTCGGGTCGATGATTGCCGTGGGGTGAATGCCGGCAGCATAAGCCGGCGGCTGGTAGAACAGCGCCAGCGCCCGCGAAAACGCCAGGTAGGGGTTCTGGAGGCGCAGCGTGGCTGCGGTAATTTCCTGAAATCCGGGCTCAACCAGCACGGCGGCGGCATGCGTGGAGCGCGCCAGGGAGGTGTAACGGGGGTTGGCCACAAAGGTCACCTCCGCCGGCCCGGCTTCCTCAATCCCTTTCACACCAGTTACTTCGAGCTCCGCGTCGCCGCGCAGCTCCGCGCCCAGCCGGGTTGCCAATTCGCCTAACTTCATCGATTGAGATTGTACCGGAAGGCCCCGCCCCTGCGCCGTGCGCACCATGCGGCTGTGTGCACCCTACGCCGTATCCGGATCGTTGGCAAACAGATCCGGCTGCTCGGACGGCTGCCGCTGCCGCATCGGCCCCCTGCGCTGTGCCGCGCCGATCAGCCCGGCCACTTCCAGCGTCTGGATGGAGGTGCGCGGCACGTAGATGCGTTGCGTGTTTGACCGCGTGTCGGGTGGGGTTAGCAGCAGCCCGGCGCCCTCCACGAGCGACCGGTCATTGGCGGCCAGGCCTTCCAGCTCGTCGCCGTCGCTCAGGGTCATCCGCAGCCAGACGCCGGCGGTTCGGGGCCGCAGCGCAAAGCGCTTGCGCAGCAGGCGCTCCGGGTTGGCGTTGTCGGCGGCTGAGTTCGGGGCGGGGAAGTCGCGGACGTAGCAGACCCACTTGACTTGTTCCCAGCCTAGGCGCAGGACCTTGCCGCCCAGGTCGAGGATCTCAAGCTCGGCTGTATCCTGGCCAAAACTGACTCCTGCGTACCCGGCGCACCAGTCTCTGGAGAACTTGCGCACAATCACGGGTTTGCGTTGGGAGGCCACTCAAAGGGATTGTCGCATGAAGCGGGGATTGGCGAATAGACGGCTGATTTTCGTCCGGATCAGGTGTCAGACCTGGGTCGAGCCGGCAGAAAGCCGCATCCGGGGTGCATTTGACTCTAGCCAACCGTACCCGACTGTGTTAATGTACTGCTTTGCCGTCTCCTCGGACCGCGCTGTAAGCGTAACAACATGAGTCACTTGGAAGCGCATCACGAGACCGGGGCGGGGACTGGCAAAAGCAGGGGAAGCAATGCCCGACTATATTTACCTTTTGGAAAACAGGCTCTCTGCGGACCAGCAGAACGCCCTTCGCCAGCTGCGCGAAGCGGCCCGCGAGGCGGGGATGATCCTGTTTCTCACCGGCGATGCGGTGCGCGACCTGACCAGCGGGCATGCCGTCCGCGATCTTGAAGTAGCAGTTCATGGAAATGCTCTTAACCTTAAGAAAACAGTGGAGAAACTTGGTGGCTCCGTATGGGGTGAAAGCGAGCTCTCCCGCACCCTTTACCTTTGTTTTCCGGGTACCGTCCGGGTCGACCTGGTCAGCACCCACCGCATCGACTACACCCGCGTCGACACGCCTGTTTACCATCCCGCTTCCATTCAGGAAGATTTGCGCCGCCGCGACTTTACCGTCAACGCCATGGCTATCTCGCTGAACGAAGGGTCGTTCGGCCTCCTGATGGACCCCTTGAATGGAGCGGCCGACATTGAGGCGCGCGCCCTGCGCCTGGTTTCAAACTATGGATTTCTGCAAGACCCCTCCTTGCTGATTCGCGCCACACGCTACAAGGCGCGGCTGGGCTGGGACCTGGAGCCGCGCACCCAGACCCGCTATGAGAATGCCAAAGGCGAGGATGCCATCGAGCGCGTGTCGGCCGAGGCCAGGAGCCGGGAGTTGGAGCAGATCGGCCATGAAGACGAAGGCCTGAAGGTCCTCCGCGCGCTCGAAGAAGAAGGCTGGATCAAGATCCTGTTCCCGGCCTGGACCGCGGCCAAGGCGGACGAGGAAAGGCTGAAAGAGTTGCACGATCTGGCCGTCGAGCTGCTCCTGCAAGGAGTTCACGCCGACATGTCGGCCGCCCAGATGCAGCTGCTGACGGCCAAACTCGCCCCCAAAGACCTGGCGGCGCTCAAGAAGCTGCTGTTGCGCCCCGGCTTCGTCGACGAGTGGAATTCTCTCGATGCGGTGGCTGCCAAGTTCGCCAAAGTGCTGCTCTCCAAGGACCATGCGACCGCCTCTGCAGGCTTCCAGCTGTTCACGAGTTTTGACCCGGAAGCAGTTCTTTGGCTTGGCTTTACCAGCAAGGATAAAGCCGTTCAGGCGCGCTTCAACGACTTCCTGAAGGTGTGGCCGGAAGCCCGCCAGCGGACCCCCCATGCGCTGATGCAGGAGATGCGCATCACCCCAGAGCTGGCTGCCTACAAGGAAATCGTGCAGGCCATCTTCCTGGAGCTGATCGACGGCAAGCTGGCCACGGTTGAACAGATGCGCGCCTTCCTTGAGCCCCACTCCCCGCCCGCGCCCCCGCCGCAGGTCACTGTCAAGCGCCCTCGCGCCAAGCGTGGCGAAGCCAAGGTGAAAGAGCGCACCTACGATGACGACGACGAGCCGGAGGACAGCCTGGACGAGGATGAGGATCTGGACGACCTCGGCGGCGGCGACGACGATGAGATCGATCTTGGCCCCAAGCTGCCCAAAACCGAGCTGGGCTCCGATGCGGACCTGGGCGAAGACGGCGAATCCGCTGACGACGACCTGGACGCCGACGAAGCCGAGCCAGAGCCTGCCCGGGCCAAGTCTACGGCCGGCAAGGGCAAGCCCGAGTCCAAGCCGGCATCCGAAGCAGCTGGTCGGCCCAAAGTGTCTCCCCCCGCAGTCAAACTCAACGCCAAAGAGCCAGAAAGCAGAAAGGATGACAAGATGAGCAAAAAGAAGGCGGGAACACCCGCAGTGGGTGCAGCGCCGCTGGAAGATGCCAAGCCTCCTGAAGTGCTGGAGGTGGCTCTGACTCCGGGAGCCAAGCCGCCGCAAGCAACCACAACCACCGAAGTGCTGGCCGCTGACCCCGGCGGTCCGCTCGCCCCTGGGGCCAAGCCACCCCAGGCCGCGAAGCGCAGGATTCTGGCCTCCACCGGTGGCCCTCTCGCCCCCGGCGCCAAGCCTCCGCAGGCCACCAAGACCAAGGTCCTGGCTGCCAAGCCCATCAAGGCCAAGGTGAAGGCTAAACCGGCCGCCAAGAAGGTCGCTCCGGCCAAGGCTGCCAAGAAAGCTGTACCGGCCAAGGCTGCCAAGAAAGCTGCACCAGCCAAGGCTGCCAAGAAAGCCATTCCAGCCAAGAAGAAGCTCGCACCGGCAAAGAAAAAGCCGGCCGCCAAGCCCGTTCCCAAGCCCAAGAAGAAGGCCGCGGCGCCGGCAAAGGCAAAAAAGACACCGTCCAAGGCAGCAAAGAGGCGTTAGAGGCTTAGTTTTCTTCGATCCATCGTGGTATCTTCAGGGCATTCCCGCTTCAGGGCATTCTGGAGGATACCCGATGGATCGTTCGCTGCCTCGCGCCGTTTTCTGCTCCATTTTCACCCTGGTTTCGATCGCCGCGCTTTCCTCGGCTGCTTTGGCTGCCGGGTCGCCCCTTCCGCTCCCTCCCCGCTCACAGCTCATTGCAGATCACGCCGCCGCGCAGTCCGCCGACCCGCGCCTCCAGGGCGGCTACAAGTTTAACGAGGGCGGATGGACCTACGTGCATCTGGAAGGAACCCCCGAGCAGGTCGGCTTCCAGCACGGCTACCTGCTGGCGCGCGAGATCGAAGACAACGTCCACGTCTACACGGTCACGGCTCCGCATGAGGACAAGCGTCCCTGGAGCTTCTTCCGTGATGCCGGCAAGACCGTGCTCTGGCCGCACATCGACCCCGAGTACCAGGAAGAGCTGAAGGGAATCGCCGCAGGGCTCAAGGCGCAGGGATCGTCGCTCGACCTGTGGGACATCGTCGCCCTCAACGGCGACATTGAACTGAGCAACTACTACCTGCCCACGCTGAACGCGAAGGAGCACAAGCCCAACCCCGAGGCTGCCGTTGCCCCGGGCAAGTGCAGCGCTTTTATCGCTACCGGCTCGGCCACCAAAGACGGCAAGATCGTCATCGCGCATTCGAACTGGTCCTCTTATGCCGAGGGCGAGCGCTCGACCGTGGTCTTCGACATTGTGCCCTCAGCCGGTCAGCATCTGCTCATGGACGGCCTGCCGGGCGTCATCACCAGCCAGGACGACTTTGGCGTGAACGCCGCCGGGCTGATGATTACCGAGACCACCCTGCCCATGGCCAAGGGTTTCGACGTGAACGGCATTCCCGAGTTCGAGCGCTCGCGCAAGGCCATGCAGTATGCCACCTCGATCGACGAGTACGCGGCCATCATGCGCGAGGGCAACAACGGCGGCTATGCCAACTCCTGGCTCATCGGCGACCGCAAGACAGGCGAGATCGCCTACCTCGAGCTCGGCCTGCACCAGACCCCGCTCACCCGCAAGAAAGACGGCTACTTTGTCTCCTCCAACTTCGCCGCCGACCCTGCGCTCATTCGCGACGACACCCCCGGCTTCGACCCCACCAACCCCGAGAGCAGCATGAACGCACGCCATATCCGCGCCGAGGAGTTCATGCAGGAGCACTACGGCAAGCTGGATACGGCCCTGGCCGAGGCCTATCTGAGCGACCACTACGACAGCTACGAGAAGAAGCAGGACGCGGGCAAGCGCAGCCTGTGCGGCCACGAGGACACTTCGCCGGTGGGCGAAAAGGTCTGGGGCGACGAGCCCTACGATCCGGGTGGCGCCGTGACCGGCAAGGTGATGGACTCCGACATGGCGGTAAAACTGAGCTTCACCGGCCGCGCCGGCCATCCCTGCGGAGAAGACTTCATCGCCGCCCCGTTCCTGGCCGCCCACCCGCAGTTCGCCTGGCAGAAGTCGATCCTGCACGACATGAAAGCCGGCCCCTGGACCACGTTTTCGGCAAACGAGAAGCAATAGAGCGGCCCGCGATTGCGCGTAAGTCCTTTATTTCGACACGCGAAACGGGGCATTTTCGGCCTAACTTCTTTGCTTTTAATAGCCTACCGCGAAACGGGGGAGGGGGGTAGGGGTCCGGCTACGGTTCGGGCCGGTCAGATCCCTGACATTTTGAACCGGGAACATCCCTGACACCGGGATAGGGGGCTCGGCGGAACCTCGCCGAACCGCATCTACAGTCATTGTCCGCCGCGGGAAGGTTATTGTATGCAATCGTCTGCGGTGCGATCACAGACGAGCGGTTCGGGAAATTGGATCTGCGGAATTTCGCTTGGACGTCTGGGCCTTCTCTATATTCGGGTTCCTTCATGATTTACTCCAAAATTGTGGCGAAGACCGCTCCGCACTTCAGAGTTTCGTCAAGACGAAAATACTGTCCCTGCGTCCCCGGCTTTTCTAAAATCGACGAGTCGCGGCTAAATTCGACGATCTTCGCTTCGACGGTTACGCCCCTACCAGGCTGCGGCAACGCAACGTGAGGCGGCAGAACTCCGCTCGGTGGGACCAATTCCGCAGCAGGATTCAACAGAGTTAAGGTTATTTCTCGCGAGTCGTGAGGCCCAAGGTGAGAAATAATACCTATCCAGACCGGGTGTTCCTTTAAATCGGTACAGTATATTCCGGCAACGTCCCCCATTCTTTTTAGCGCTGGATCATCGCTCAGCGCAATCTGACTAGATTTCGGAACGCCGACCTTAAAGTCGCTGAGTTTAAGCCCGGACGATTTGAGCTTAAAAACGACTGAGTAGATATCGTCGTCGGTGTTGTTCTGGGCCCTAAATCGAGATGTTTGAGAGAATCCGTCCGGCGCTGTGGAAGCTGGATGGAACACTGCGCGAGACGGGTGAATGGTGACTTCCTTTTGTCTTGCCTCGCAACTGCCATCAACAATAACGACTGTATTATTATTCCCGGTTATAGATGGACTGCATGGCCCAGTGGTTTGAGACTTCCCCGTGGTGGTCTTTTGTCCCCAGGTAGGTCCACAGACGAGGATCAGCAGCAGCGCAGCATATTTCATGTGTCAATGTTTCTGTTGAATTTGAGGTTGTACAGGTTGACCGTAGGTAACAGCATTTCCACTTCCGGTGGTAGCTGGACTTTGTGCGCCGCGAGTCGTGGCGGCCCCCGATTTCACGGGAGGGCACTGGACCTGCTTTTCAACAAACACGGTCTTTTCAATAACCGTTGGTAGGAGGGGGTGATAAATAACCCAAAATCCAAACGCAATCAACCCGAAAGACCCGACAAACAAGAGAATCGTAACAAAAAGAGGAGAGCGGGTCCTAGCAGTCGTGAGGCCCTGCGCGGTGCGCTTCGGCTTTCGATCGACAAGTTGATAGATGGCAGCCAGCGTTGACGGAGACGCGACAATCCAATTCGCGATAGCGATTTTGGTTGACATCTCCACGAGTTGCCTCCGATGGGTACGTGTCTGCCCGATGCAGCATGTGCGTCAAGTATCTATTTACCGCTACATGCTGGCCGCGACCGGTTCGGCGACCGAGACCGCGGTAACCATCTCGCGGATCGACTGGATGACGAGGTCTGGCTCGTCGAGATGAATCCAGTGCGCGCTGTCGGCGGCGATGACTTGCTGCACGTTGTCGCCGATGCGGCGGACCAGTTCGTCGGAGAGCGGCGTCGATTTGCCCGGCGTCAGCAGCAGCACGGGAATATCGCGGATCGGCTCGGCGTCGCGCATCTCGCGGACCGTGTCCGGCACCGCTTCCACGTGGTCGCGCATGCCGACATAATAGCCAGGGCGCGACCAATGTGCGGCCACGATGGGCCATACCTCGCGGGGCATCTTGCCAACTTCTTCAGTGACCCGGCTGAGCACGTGGCGTCCGCCCTTGCCGGCAGCGCCGGCCAGCTGGCCGGAGATCTTTCCTGAGCGGCAAAGCAGAGAAGTGACGGCCAACCGCGCCAGTCCGAAGCGGGCAATGGGCACTGCGTAGCCGGAGAGCTTTTTGCCGCGGTCGACTTCGCGCTGGCGGCCGGCATTCATGGGCGGCCACTCTTCGCAGCGCATGGGGTCCACCAGCACAACGCCGGCGACCTCTTCCGGGTAGCTGAGCGCGTAGCGGCGCATCACAAGGCCGCCGAACGAGTGGCCCACCAGGATGTAGGGTGGCTTGATGCCGGCGCGCTCCAACAGGTCGTGCAGCTCGGAGGCGCAGTTGGTGGGCGTGCGCGCGGTGCTGCTGGGTCCGCTCCAGCCCAGGCCGCCGCGGTCGTAGGAGACGGTGTGCGTGAAGCGGGCGACGATTTCCTGAATGTGGAACCAGTTCAGGTTGGTGGCGGCAATGCCGGCCTCAAACAGCACCGTGGGGCCGCCGGAGCCTTTTTCGAGCATATACAGGCGCTGGCGGCCGATCTCAACCCAGCGGCCCGGCGAGGCAAAACGCACCCGGTCGCGATGCGATCCAATCACCTGGTAGAGAAAACCGGCGCCGACCAGAACTGCGGCCAACGCGACAACCGAAAGAACAATGTACATAAGAACAATCCTGGGAACCGGTGATCTGGTCAGAAATGGTTGAATCGTTCACAAACAACAGATGCGTTCAGAAATGGGTGACGCGTTCCTGGCTGAAATCCCCAAGTGTAAGGTTTGCCTTTGCGCTCCCGCGGTCGATGATAAGGAGTGTTGAGCCCGGCTGACCATGATTTTTTTCTTCAATCTGGCTGGCAGACCAGATACCCCCGTCGTGGCGGAGGCCGAAATAGGTAAATTCCCGAACTGAGCCGCTGCCTTTCACGGTCTTTTCTTCGTAAACCGGGAAGGCAATGCTGCTGTCGAGCCAGGTGCTCACCTCGCTCAAGTGAGTCTTATCGGCTGCTCCGGGTGTGCTTTTGATCAGGTCGCAGTCGCGGGCGCCGTATTTCACGTGCTCGGTCACCGCCTGGTCGGCCCAGAAGAGCTGGCCCTCCAAAAAGTCTTCATAACTGAAGCCGGTGCCGGCCAGTCCGTCGGTCCATTTGTCCATCGGAACGATAGCGGGAGCCGGATCGCCGGGATAGGCTATACGAATGGAAGTGGCTGCGCCGAGGTGCATCTCCAACAGAACATGCATGGGGAGGACGTGCACAGGCTGGCCTCCGCTCGATGCCGGCGACAGTTCGACCAGGACGCGCAGCACGCCGGGAAACCAATGGGCTTTCACCGTGATGGGATAGCTGGTGCGTGCGCCCGAGGGGTCCACCTTGACCAGGTGGCCGGAGGCGCGAAAATCGGCCTTCTCAGCGTTCTGGCGGGCCATTTCCAGTGCGCCGTGTGCGTCGACAGCGAATGCGGAAGTGGCTGAAACGAGCATCGCCAGCAGCGCGGCGGCGGGGAACTTCATGATTCGATTCTCCCGTCGCGGATGCGGATATGGCGTGGAGCCGCGTTGGCTATATCGTTCTCGTGGGTCACGATAATCAGCGTCATGCCATGGGTTTTCTGAATGCCGGTTAATATCTCCATAATACGCGCTGAATTCACGCTGTCCAAATTACCTGTGGGCTCGTCGGCCAGCAGCACGGTGGGATTGTTGGCCAGGGAGCGGGCAATGGCCACGCGCTGGCGCTCCCCGGCCGAGAGCTCATTGGGATATTGATAGAGCCGGTGTTCCAGGCCCAGTTCGCGCAGCAGCGCCTCGGCGCGCTCGGCACGGCTCTTCGCCGTTCCCGGAACAGCCAGCATGGGCACCTGCACGTTTTCAATGGCGCGCAGGGTGGGTAGCAGATAAAAAGCCTGGAAGATGAAGCCGACGCGCCGGGCCCGGAACTCGTCAAGGTCGATCACCGTGCCCAGCGGAGAGTTCTCGAACACCACCTCGCCGCTGGTGGCCACGTCCAGGCCGCCCAGCAACTGCAGCAACGTCGATTTGCCGCTGCCGCTGGCGCCGCTGATGGCAATGTACTCGCCCGGCTGGATGGTCAGGCTCACGCCGCGCAGGGCCTCGATGCGGCCGTCGTCGTAGCTCTTGCGCAGATTGCGGACTTCAAACTGAGGGCTAGTCATGGCGCAGCGCCTCCACCGGCGACAGGTGCGCCCCGCGCCAGGCCGGGTAAGCGCCGGCGATCAGCCCGGAGAGCACGGAGATGCCCAGAGCCTCGAGCAGGTGCACCCAGGAAAGGGAAGTAGAGACCACGCTGGCCGTCTGCGGCAGGGTGGAGAGCAGCTGCAGCGCACCCCAGCCAACGCCGATTCCGATGAACCCGCCCACAAAGCCCAGCACCATGGCCTCGATCTGAATCAGCATCAGCACCCGCCAGGTCTTCCACCCGATGGCGCGCAGGATGCCGATCTCGCGGGTCCGCTCGAAGACCGACATGGCCATGGTGTTGGCGATGCCCAGAATACCCATCAGCAGCGCGATGCAGGAGGTTCCCCAGGCCACGGCATGGGCCAGGCCGACAAACTGATTATTGGCAGCCCGGTCC
>Ga0182030_10013477_pt1 | contig 16256 bp, 5 predicted proteins | sample 812S3MmetaG_FD_121299 | JGI IMG/M metagenome (GOLD analysis project Ga0182030, IMG submission 121299) | Permafrost microbial communities from Stordalen Mire, Sweden - 812S3M metaG (Illumina Assembly) | ecosystem: Environmental > Terrestrial > Soil > Wetlands > Permafrost | place: Sweden...
AACAAATCCTCTTTGGGGTAAATTTTTTATTAATTCTTTAAACCCCCCCAAACCCCAACCCCCAAATCAAAAAAAAAAAAAAAGCTGTCACAGGCTATGCATAATCAAATATAGTACAAGCCCCCCAAATTCTCCACTTCTTAATTCACTTGACCGCCTCCTCCGCGGGCTCTTTTCCCTGCATTCCCCTGCGGCCCACCTCCAATAGAGCCTTCTTCGCGGGGTCGTTTCTGTCCCGTCGCTCCGGTTGGGCTGAATGTCTGTGCTCCAGGATTCATTCCACCTCTCTGCTGACCGCCTCTGCCTCGCCCGACAGCACCCCCACGTGGAGCTTGATATGTGCTAGTACCACGTCCTCTCACAGCAGCTCCACCACGCGGCTGAGGAATCATGCTACTAGGGCGTGTACCATTGCTTGTTGACGCGGGCGCCTGGATGGTGGATTAGAATCAAATCACGCATCTTAGTAGGGTTCAACTTACAGAAGGAATGTTGCTAATAGGGATAGAAGATGCGCCATTCGGTCCTGATGGAATGTTTGACGGCTGAGATACTGGCTGCGTCGGTGCTGTGTCGGAACTCTCAGGTTTGATTTCGGTGGGTTTAGGGATTGATGCCGAAGTTCCATTTGCCTGGTTAGGTAGCTCTGTATTTGACATTAGTACATTACAAAGTGTTGCTTGGAAAATCGGAACAAACCTAGATTTTGTGCTGGAGGAGCTGGAGGAGGTTTAGCGACTTTCGCAATCTCCCAAACCTCAACAACTGGCTTTTGAGGTGTTGCAGTAGCAGCGGATTCTACCACTTCCAGCTTCGCGTTAGCAGTCTTGACTTTATTCTCCGCCATATTGAGCCTGAGTGCGGTTTTCTTCTCTGCCATGAACACCGCTTGTGTCTGTGCACTCTCCGCTTTTTGCTGCATATCAGCCAGCTTCTCGGACATAACCTTTTCTTGTTCTTGCTTAATTTTCTGAATCTCTTCTCCAAGCTTTTTCTTGACGTTCGCGGTAATAATGGCTTTGCTAGTAGGATTTATCTGGAGAAGCTCGCGCACTTGAACATCCGTCAAATTGACAAGGACCTTAGAAACTTCCTCATCCGAAGGTTTAGATGTATCCAAAGGTAGAGATCCAGACGGGTTCTGACTAGGTGTAGAGGGCGTAGCAGGTGCCGCATTTTCGGCGGGCTTCGGCGGAGCAGGAGAGGCGGCGGGAGGGATAGTCTGTGTTTTTGATTCCGCAAGCCAAATTTGCTTTTCTTGCTCAAGCTTCAAACTAAATTCGGCTTCAAGCGCAGACTTTTGGCTCTCTCTTGACTCAGCAAGCTTTTTGTTAAGAGCAGTCTTCATCTTATCAGATCGAGCTTTCAAAGTGCTTTCCATATTCTCCTCGATCTGCTTTGCCTTATCCTCCGCTTCCTTGATTTTAGCTTCTGCCACTGCAATACGATCCTCCAATGCCTTTTTTTCTTCTCCAGAAAAGGTACCCTTCGGAGTTTCGTCAATTTGGCCGTCTTCTTGATCAATCTCCGTGGAACGGCTTGAAACTTGATTAGGTTGTTGCAGCCGTAGTTCTGCAGCTTCTGCTAAGGCACTGTCTCGTTCGGAATTAGCAGTGTCAAGCTGTGTTCGCAATTCGATAAGCTGCGTTTCGAGGGCCTGCTTCTCATTTGTAACTGCATTAAATTCTTTCCGTATATCTGCTAATCGTTGACTAGATGTCTCGTTGGTTTGTGGTTCAACGGCTGGTACTACTTGTGGCTGACTTGAAGAGGACTGTGAGACGTTTGCAAGAGCTTGATCCCGTTGCGCTGTTACGGTTTCAAGTTCTTGGCCAAGTGTGGCAACTCGTTGCTCTGCTGCTTTCTTTTCTCGGACCGCGATTTCGAGCTCCTGTTGGAGTGGAGAGAGTTGTTGCTGAAGAACATCTTTTTCCTGGATTGCTGCGTCACGCTCAGTAGTTCTATCTTGAATAGATTTGGATTGAACCCGGTTGCGTTCCTTCGCCTGGTCCACGATCTTCTTTCTCTGATCCTGCCATGTTGCTTTCTCGGCCTCCAGGGCTTCAAACTTCTCCTGAAGTGGCTGTTTCTCTTCCAGTAGAGAGTCTCTCTCGGTTTTGAGTGATTCAATTGTCTCTTTCAGTTGTTCCATCTCAGCAGGGTCGATGCGATTGTACTTGGAGAGAATATCTTGAGTTCGCTTTTGCCATCGGTCCCTATCCTCTTGCAGCAACCGCATTTCGCCATCGGTCGTCTCCTTTCCGTGTTCAAGTTCCCGGATCCTGTTTTCAAGAGGTTGGATCTGCTCCATGAGCTCTTCTACACGTTTGGTTTTCTCTGCCAGCTGACTCTGAGCTTCGCGAGTCTCGTTGCGCAGCGTGATGTTACTCTCCCGGAGGAGATTCAGCTCGTTTAGCTTCTCTAGCAGATCCTTCTGTGCCATCGAGCTTCGGCCCCCATCAGCATGAAGTCGGCGTTCTTGATCAAGCTTGAGCCTGAGATCATCTAATTGTGACTGTGCATACTCAAGTTGCTGCTGCAATCGTTTGGCTTCCTGAACTTTGAGTTCATGTTGAACTTCGACGATTTCTTTTTCGCGCCTCAAGAACGAATTGAGCTCCCGAAGCCCATCGGCCGTACGATCGCGCATAGAATCCAGGTTCGGTGATCCAAGCTCAGCAGTATCAGCAAGTGACGCACGACTTTGTTGTAAGGCGGTTATTTGGGCCCCTACATCGTCTATTTGTTGCTGCATTACTTTATTTTGGGCAATGGCTTCGTCACGTCTGGAGCGCAACTCTGTCATTTCTTGCTCAAGCTGCCCCCGACGCTCTTCCCATGAGCTCTCACTCTGGCTCAAGGTGACTCTGGCGGATTCGGCTTCTGCTCTGAGCGCTGCAGATTCGGTCTTCAGCTGATTATGCTCAGCTCGAAGGTTTTGTAGTAACTTCGCTGCCTCTGCGTGTCTAACAAGCTCGTTTTCATAGTCTTGTTGAGCCTTGGTGGCTATAGCTGCTTGGGCACGGAGGTCTTGCTGGTGGAATTGAGCCGCAGTAGCATGTCTCTCATCCTCATCCTTCAATCTTAAGATTTCTGCCTCAAGAGTGGCCTTTTCTTCCTCTACCTGCCGAGCTATTTCAGATTGTTGATTTCTCAGTTTTGTCAACTCGTTATTAGTATTAGTCAGCTCAGCCGAGATGTCATCCGCTCGCTGTTGGAGTTCCCGGATCTTGGCATCCTTCTCCTCAATGATGCGATCCATCTCCTCACGATACTGATCCTGAGTTGCATTGAGGCTTTGAAGCTCCTCTTCCGAAGATTGGCTAATAGACTTGTACTGCTCCATCTGACTTTTAGCACTTTCAAGCTCCGACTTCGCAAGGTCTAGATCCCGTTTCAGTTCAGATGCTTCAATGGCCAGTTCTTGTTCGCGGCTCATCGAATCGGTCTGTCGTTCATCTTGATTGGTGTTGACTGCATCTGCATTTGTACCTGGTCTAGGCGTCGGTCTTGGTTGAAGTAGCTCAACTCGTTCCTCTGCGCTCTTAAGTTCGATGGTAAGTTCATCGACTCGCGATTGGAGATGATCCCGTGTCGTCTTTGCAGCCACCAATTCCTCACGAACTTGACTAAGACTAGAAGCAAGGTCATCAATTCGCTTTTGGTTTTGTTGAGAATCATACTCCTTCCGTAATTGTGCCTTTTTGTTATCTTCGATCTCGTCATTCAGTTTGCGTTTTGTCGTATTGAGTTCCGCTTCCAGTGATTCGACCTGGGATTGCAGACGTCGTCTAGTCTCCGAGTCAGACAGCTCGCGCTCATTCTGCAAGTTTTGCTGATTTGTGATGAGGCTATTGAGCCTGCTGCGCTCGCTCATCAGCGATTCATTATCCTGGCTTAGGCGATCCTGGATATCTTTCCAAAGTTTCTTCTCTGCCTTCAAGTTGGCGTTCTCATTACGCATCCCATCTAGCGTGCTTTTGGCTTCAACGAGGTCCTCGGCAACTTGCTGAGTTCGAAGATCTTGCTTTGCGGCAGCTTCGGACAGGATTTGTGACCGCTTCTGCAATTCGCTGTTCTCGTTCTGCAACATCGCATAATTAGAGTGCAGCATTTCGTATCTCTCGTTCGCAAATGTAAGTTGAGTACTAATCTTCGCAATCTCGCCTTGGAGTGTGCTCTTCTCCGACGACAGTCTCTCCGCTTGCTCCTTCATTGTTCGCCGGTCAATGCTTTGTTCCTCGCGATACTGATCGAAATGGCCTTGCAATTCTCGAAGGAGAGCAGCGTAGTTAGCATTATCTCTCGATCCGGAATTTTGCTCAATGGTGGGTATGAGTCCATTTTGACTTCCATCAACTGATTGGCCAAAGACAGACGCAAGCTCGGAGTTAGGAGGTAATTGCCCACGATGTTGGAGCATACGACGGAACATATCTCTCTCCTTAACATAACTTTCGGAACGAATAACCATAGATTGAAGCTCGTCCTTGTAATTTTCGATTTTCGCAAGGAGACTTTGGACTTCTTCGTGATCTTGGGCGGCTTGGCTTTTAGCTGCCTTAGCCTCCTCGCTCTCCATCTGAGCACCGAGCTGTCTCGTAATTTTGAGAAGCTCTTGATTCTTTTCTTGAAGTTCACTGATGTTCCGGAACACAGTGAGCCTTTGGCTGATAAATCGATCGGTATCCGTTAAACCTTCCAGGGCGTCCTCAGTGACTTCTCCGCGAGCAAGGCGTTCAAGTTGAGATCTCTCGGCAGCACTCAATGCATCCAGACCTCGTTCACGTGCATCAACATCGCAGAGAAGCATCTTGATCTGAGCACTGAGGTCTCGGAGCTGTTGTTGAAGTATGTTGCATTCAGCTTGTGCAGTTGAGGCTTCACTCTCCGCCCTTCTAGCATCCTTCTTTGCACGGTCTCTCTCCTTTCCAGTTTGGTCAACGAATTTAGACATTTCCACAACCTCTTGTTGAAGGCGCTCATACTCGGCTTGCATTTCCTCCAGTTCGGGTTGCTTCGCTTCCAAGCCCGCAAGCATCTCCTCATTTTCGGCGGCCAGCCGTTCACTTCTTCGTTTCTCCGTTGCCAGCAAGCCCTTAACCTTGTAGAGTTCATCAATGGCTTGTGTTGCAGTAATGGCAGACTTGCCCCGGGCAGAACCTGGAGTCACAAATTGGGCCGGGGATCCAGATCTTCCAAACAATGAGCCATTGAGGCCTTGACGTGGGGTAGCAGGTGCAGAACCAGGGTGGGTTTGTGATGCAATGAGGGCATCAAGACGGTCCACCTCTGCCTCCAATTCCGCGATGCGGTGCTCTGCTTGTTCGCGATCTTGTCTCTCAGCTTCGGCCTCTTGCCGAGCTCGGCCAATTTCATCCGCAGCATCATCCTTTGCTTTCTCCAATCTCGCTTCAACCTCTTTCAGTCTGTTGCGGTGGGTGTCCGATTGCCGAGATTGAAGTTCAGCAAGTCGACGGGAGCTTTCTAGTTCTTGCCGGAAACCTTCTTCAGCCTTTGCAGCAGCCTCTTGAAGTTGTTGGATTTTAGACAGAGAGTCTTCGATTTTCTTCTGCACGTCATCAAGTCTAGCCCGAAGAGCTTGCTCTGTTCGCTTCAAAGACTCAATGTTAGAATTAGCTTCTTCATTGAGACGCTGCAGCTCTGCGATCTTGGCCCCTTTTTCTTTTCGGTACTTCAGAGCTTCGGAACTCTTAGTCTTTAACTCCTTCTCAATCCACTCATTGTTACGTTTAGCCAATTCAACTTCTTGTGTCAAAGACTGCTCCCGGAACTTCGCGCTAGACGCAGTAGAATTGGCATTCTGAACAGTCTGTTGTAGAGCTACGATTTGTTGGCTGAGCTCTAATCCTTTCTGATGTTGTTTTTGCAGCTCTTGCGAGAGATCATCGTTTGCTGTGGTTTTTGATTCTAGCACAGCAATGGTGTCTCGATTTGCCGATTCAAGGGATGCTATCCGTACTCGTAGTGTTTCTACTTCGGAGGTTGAGGTGGTCGAAGAGGTTTTCAGAGCTTGAAGTTCACTTTCGAGAGCAGATCTGGAATTTTCTGTAGGTAAATCAATAAGCAGATGAACGGCTATATCCAAGAGCCAAAACTTACCTTCTTCCTTTAGCTTGGTCCGGACTTCTTCAACAGTCTTTTGAGATTTTTCGATAGTAGACCGGAGACCCTCGATACGCGTCTCTGAGCTTCTGACCGCATTCTCTAGCTCGATATCTGCCCGTAACTTATCCGCTGCCAGTTCATCATGTTCGTGCGCTTTTGCAGTGACGGCTTCAAGGACTGCGCGAACAAGCTCTGCGGTGGGAGTGTCGATAACTGAAGAAAGAGTTTGTTGTGGCACACTCAGATATGCAGATAGATAGTCGATGTCCACTAATGCCGCAGCCATGATGATCACAATCCCCCGATCAAACACCGATTATGGTCGCTGTACTGTCATCGAGAGGGGGCGGGTGTGATGTTGATGTTCGCGTTCCCTTTAGTAAATGCGCCTTTGTTGTGAATCCCCGCAACCAGTTCAATGCGGTACCAAATTCAGATCGTAGGAGTCAGCGCATATCCCGAGAGGAGTTCGGAATACTGCTGCAACAGATTTATCCCTGGGAAGACACTTGGTGATGTCTTTTGCGATGGTCTTCTTTAAAATCGTTGGACGGTTGGAGCTCAAGGAAAACATGCGCTAGTACAAGTTAAGCGACAAACCAACCTTGCAGCCTTGTCAAAACTTCAAAAACCTCCATACACCCAATTTCCTTTGTCAGAACAAAAACCAGACAGCAGACCACATTACGCGCCTAAGGTGTCGCACACTCTATATGCATCGACACGGAGTCTCATCTTAGGCGGTGGCCCGTGTATTAACGGACGTCTGAATACAAATTCGGCTGCTCGGTCTGCGACCCGGTCACCTGCGGTATTCCACTCTTTTGATCTAAGGCTTCTCGAATCATACGCCGCAATGTCCTCTTACCTCGAGAAGCAACAGGAAGCTTTCAAGAGCAACGTCATCTCTGCTGCACCCAAGGTCTCGAATAAGCGCACCTTGGTACCTCCCCCTGCATCGGCTCCCTCTCCAGCTCCATCCAATGCTTCGAATGCGTCAAGAAACGAGAGTAAGGGTACAAAGCGTAAGGCTGAACCACAGAATGTCGTCTATTCACAACCTGCTGCTACTGGGTATGGAACGGAGGCTTTTACCCAAGTCACTTACGTGATCGAGTTTTTGAAGAAAAAGGACGAGGCGAAGACCTTTCGAGAGATTTTAGAATACTTAAGCCAGGTTCATGTGGAGCAGCAAAAGAAGCAGCTCATTTACAATATCCTCAGGAAGCATGACCGTGTCAGGCACATTCCAGACCATCAATCGAAGGCATGGGACTCTGGCACCTTCATTCACCGTCCAATCATAGCCGTTCGATCCAAGAAGGACTTGATAGCATACCTACAGGCCAAGCCTGATGCCCAAGGTGTTTCTGTCAAGGATCTGAAAGATGGATGGCCAGATTGTGAGGATGCGATCGATGAATTGGAGGCGGAGCATAAGATACTGGTTACTAGAACTAAGAAGGACAATCATGCTAGGATGGTCTGGAGCAATGATCCCTCTCTCGTGCACCCCATCGATCACGAATTCCAAGTCATGTGGCGGAGGGAGGGCCAGGAACTGCCAAGCGTTGATGAACTTGTCCGGAAGCTCATGGAAGCTGGACAGAAACCTGCCAGCGAAGATCCTAGCAAGCGTGTTAAGCCGCCTCCTAAGCCCAAAGAGAAGAAGAAGAAAGCACCGAGAAAGGGCGGACGCACCACAAATACGCACATGGAGCATCTGCTGAAGGATTACTCTCACTTAAAGCGTTAGTGGAATTCGAGACCTTCGCCCAGAGCTTCGTTGAGCCAGAATGCTGTGCCGCATTAGCAGGTCTTCGGCTCCATAAGTGTACTACGAATCTCGAAGCATTGGGAATGAATTGGACGATGGCGTTGGGGCACTGAATTTACGGCGTTGGTTTGCCTGTAAGAATTGAAATGGAGCATAGGAGGTTTGGGACTCTGAGAATCTCGAAATGAACCAAATTGAACATCCAAGCCCTTTGCGCACGTGGTACCCCTCTTGTCAAAACTAAGCGCGCGTCAGAGCATGCAAGGTGACCCACAATTAAGGTAACCCCTCGTCACCCTCGGATTCGATTAGAAATCAACATCAAATGCCCACCTGTCTTAATTTCCTTGCACAACCCTCTTATCTCCTGTATATATCCCATCCTTTTCTCTCCTATCCAGCTTTCTTTTATGTACAAATTGTCTTTGCATGTTCCGACCGACGCTCCGCAAGATGACGAGATTCGACATTGAAATTGTGAGCGATACAGTCTGTCCTTGGTGCTATGTAGGAAAACAGAAACTCGAAAAAGCAATTAAGGCATACAAAGAGCTGCATCCGGGCTCGAATGATGAGTTCTCCACTACTTGGATGCCTTTCTACCTCAATCCTGGCTCGCCAAAAATAGGTAGGTCCCAGAACTACCTTTATAGAAGCACATATTCATTTTAGTTAGGAGTCGACAAAACAGCCTACTACAAAGCCAAATTCGGCGAAGATCGCACAGGAATCATATTTGAACGACTAGTGCAAACGGGAAAAGAAGTAGGCATAAACTTCAAATTCGGTGGCAAGACGGGAAACACGAGGGACAGTCACCGATTGATACAGCTTGGGAAATCGAAATCTCCGGCTGTGCAAACGCGGGTGGTGGAGGAGTTATTCGCAGCGTATTTTGAAAACGAGGGCGATATTACCAGTCATGAGGTGCTGAAAAATGCGGGTGTGAACGCGGGGTTGCCCGAGGAGGAGGTTAAGGAGTGGTTAGAGAGTGATAAAGGAGGGAAGGCGGTGGATGAGGAGGTTGAACAGGCGCAGTTAAATCAGATTTCGGGAGTGCCGAATTTCACGATTCAGGGGAAATATGAGATTGGTGGAGCCCAAGATCCTGGGGTGTTCTTGCGGCTGTTTGAGAAGATCAAGGCTGCTGAGGGGGCTAAGGCATAACGAAGGAATGATATAAGTTCTCATGACACTGGAAGTGGTTTTGCCAGTTTGTACATAAGGTGTTCCGGTCAGCGATGGATGAGTAGTAGTACTCTTCTAGTGCATATCGTTTCAATAAAGTTGTTCTCTATGATCCGGATTTCGAGTCTTTGAGTAGTGAGTCTTAAATTTCAACGGTATAGGTATGCTATAAGCCCAGGCCGTGGACACATTGAAGTCTAAACTTTCACCACACAACCCCATGCCTCTCCCCGAGCGAATTCATAGCATATCGCAGTCTAAGTTTAAATCTACACAAAACCTCCCGTCGCAATCTCGATGTATAAGTCTACGACCTCATCTCCAACAACCCTCCAAACGTATTTCTCGCACCCTCCATATCCTCTACTAGCGTAGTGAAAAGTAGGCGCCCCAGTCCTAACGTTTTTTCTGGATCATATAATGACTTACGGAAGCATTGACAACGTCTCTCAGATATTGCTAGAGCTAAGGAGATGGCCGCCTCTTAAGAAATGTCTCAATAACTCGAAACCACAGCTCTCGCAAAACGGAGGCTAAATTAAGACGTACATCAAAGTAAAAAGCCCGTCCCATGGAAGCAGCGGGATTGTAGCCGATTTGGGTGCAGACAGTATCGAAGGCAAAGGCTTGATAGGTGTTGGCCTCAATGACGGCGATGGTTGCGAGGGTGCATATGTGCCCTATGGATTGTTTCAGCCCTGGGCTTTGTTCTAAAGGTACAGGGAAGTAAAAATTGAAGAAGAAAGGAGTGAATGGGGAGAGGGGAGAAGTAAGAAATACAAAGCGAAAGGAAAGCTTGCGGTGAGAACACTAAACTTGCTTGAAGATGCGGTTGGGTGAGCAAGGCTTTGTCTCAGCAGGGTAATCAAAGGCTCCACAGCCGCCAAGGGCAGAGTTGAGGGTGGAGATGGCAACGAAAATGAGCAACTCATTTTGGCAGCTGCTAAGAATATACGGTCAGTGAAGCTCCAGTGTCTTAGAGAATTGCTCGAATTGAAGAGAAACAGAACATGAAGCAAAAGGAGTGAAGGGAGAAGATGAGAAGATCATACCTTAGTTTGACTTGTGGATAATTAAATGGTTGAGTGTGATTTGGTGTGGGAGGTAAGAATTAGTGAGGAATAAGTGCTAATTGAGTGCGAAGTCACTTGTCGTTTGGGTGAAGTGAAGAAGTTAGAGTTAAACTTCTTGGTGGACTTGTTTTGGTTCAAGAGTTGAAGTTTTTGCTTGGTGATTAAAGGTTGCGTAAGGTGTTAACATGGCATATATATCAACGCAACAGCTGTTTTATAGAACTGAAGAGGTGCCAAGCGGGATGGAAAGAGCTCCTAGCCTCTCATCAACATTACTCACTGATTTATATATAGTTGAGCGGAGATTTAGCTCCATGTTGTCACATTCCATTTGTCTTAAAACTACTGTCACCAGATTGCATTTGCTAGAGAGCTTAACGCATTGCACGGACCGAGTTAATATGGAAGACCATGCCATGCCACAAGCGTTCACTCTTCCGCAAGCAGCAAGTATCCCAGAACTTGAAATTACCCAGCGATCTTTCCTGATGATATTGACTCATTGCAAAGTCAATTCTTTGCTCACTTCAGATCGTATCCCAACCTATTCACTGGCATAGAAACTGTTGCGCACAAGAAAACCACTGCAGCGTGATACATCAGCATTACTACGTAGTAGCAGTGTGTGTCAGGGGATATACATACTCCATTGTTGTCCGTCCAACATTCGAAGAACCTCGATCCAAATGTCTTCCCGTCGTATTTGAAAGACGGGGGAACACCGATCTTGAACTTGTCAATCGCAATAACATATTTCAGCTGAGAATTGAAACCGAACCCCTTGCTTGCGAGCCGTCCAGCAGGTACACGAGGGTTCTCTCCGATGAGATTGCAGCCAAGGTCGTAGGCAGTCAGATGGACTGAGCCATTGGGATAAATTTGAGAGCCTAGGGTGCAAAGAGAGCCAAATTGAATGAAGGAATGTGTATGTCTGCAGTAAAGCCCCGCTGGTGGGGGCGGCAAGGGAGGGTATTCCTTGTTGAAGAGATAGTTCGAACTAGCTCGCGCGCAAGCAAGACCGGAGAGCGCGAGGGTGACGACGACAATTTGAAAGAGGAGCGTGGAGTACGCTTTGATATAATTCATCTTAACTGGCACCTTTTTGGGTTCCTATCAGCTATAATTCCTTGGGGAGATATCTATATACTGACAAAGCGAAGTTCAGAATACCAGAGCGAGATGGATAACGGAGTGTGAGATAATTGTATCTCAAAACCCGTTAATCATGAAGTTGTTACCGAGAATATTCAGGAGGATGAGAATGAAGTTGACGAATATCATGAGGGTCCACTTAAGTATTCCTTTCCTTTGCCGCACTGTGTTGCGTCGCTGTCAGCAAACTTCGCCTTGCTTTTGAAAGGACGGGATAGATAGGGGGAAGAGCACTATTTGACAAGAGTAGGAGTGGGGGAGCCCGAAATGTTGAGTCCGAGAAGAAAATGAGGGGGGGCGCGGTTCATGATATTCAGACAGTGTAGGTCATAGGAGCGCTTCCTAAATGATCGGCTGTGTAACGATATTCATGATCTAAAATGAGTGTGGTGAATGTGCTCCCAAGCTTGAAAAGAATGTGTCCGAAATTCTGAATATTATGACAGATGCGAAAGGAAGATTGAGTTTAGGGGCAATGGTCCTTACCTCCATTGATGTTTGTTGCAAAGATGAGTAAAGGGAAAGAGCGCTTTGGGGAAAAAGGTGTTACGCGATAAAGAGCCCTTGGGAAAACGTGTAAATACTGGGAACAAATTGTAATTTATTAACGGATTTAAATACCAACGACCATAAATGCTGAGAATTTCGCCATTGAACAGAGAATCCAACTGCCCTAACATTCGAAAGGGGCTTTAGCGAGAGTGGTTTTGTGAAGAGTTTCCGAGGGCCCCCCCCAACAAAAAGATCTCTCCTCTGCACGAATGTTTGCAAACATATCCGACTGATGAGAGGTCTTGAGTCGTTTTCTCAGTATCAGAGAGACCCGCCGTCAGAAGATTCACTAGTCATCAAGGCCAGACTGCACACCATCTATAATACAATTAGTGAAAGGAAAACAGCTTCGATACATTCTAGTGGGGCAGGAGTTTTCCCAAGACGAGGCCAGAAGCATTCCAATTGATGCACATGTTTTCCTGGCATTCAAATGTGAGCCGAAATATAGCAGTCTGCTATCATTGCCGAGAATTTACTCTGCCTGGAGCCGCAGCGGAGCTGAATTTGAGCCCACACCTACTGTTACCTCAGCAGAGAAAATGTTGTTAAATCGGTGTAAGCTACCCGGAAGGGCTCGCATGTAGCATACTAATAAACGACAACTTGGCAGATCAACCCTCCATTATCCAGTTTCTGATTAGCTCGTAACTTCTGGGACAATGAGAAAGGAAGAAGCCCTTAAAACTACCTGATATTCGTTCCCTCTGAATTCCTGAGATGATGTGATAATTGGGGGGGTGTCATCATGCCTCACTATTCAGTTGACCGAAGCTCCATAGAGTACATCCAAAGATTAAAGAACCATGATATCCACTGCTGTCGGTAACAATAATCAGGATAAGCGGAATCGGCAGCCCGAACTTCAGAAGCAGTCTGTGGGGATGCACAAATAAGCATTGTTGTCCTCTGGGAATCTAAGGTATGATCAAAGATTACCTGGCGATGAACATTGTATTGAAATACCTACTAAAACAGTCAGTAACCAGATGATCCAGTAAACACTTCTTATTGAAAACTTTGTTGAGACCTCTCTTGATTGCCAAGTCAATCTTAGCTTTTCTAAGGACGATTTAGTCGTCACACAATTTTCAAATTTTTGGGGGATATCTACCGCGGTAGGAGTTCACTTTCAGTAACGTACTTCAGAAACAGAGGCCTTGAGTAAGATGAAGACCGGTTTGCTTCACTAGTCAAGTAACAACTAAATGACTCGCAAGTGTGGTCAGGAAAAGGAGAGACTTTTCAAGCGATAGAGAACTGTAAGGTATTTGAATACACTTGGTCCATATCATCCTGACTCGTGCTCGGAGATCCTCCGCATTCCGCGACGATCGCAGAGCGGTATCGTGCATGGTCTCCGAGATCCCTTGATTTAAACTTGGTACAGATCTTGACCATTCCTCAGCAAGAAACGAGACACTCTAGTAAGCCTCAAATTCGAGTAGCGTTCTTCTTCAGCCTTCCTTTACCTCGCAACTCGACTGATTAGGAAGTGCGGAGCCTGTCCGTTCAAGCCTCATCCAGATTGCCACGCGGTCCTGCCGTGGTCACAATAGAGTTTACGCACCTCAATGCGTCCCCTGACTAATGTTAAAGCTGCTGCCCAACGCGAAGCAGATGGCCATTTATATCTTTTTGTGCAAGGCGGTCAACAACTCTGACTAGTAATCCTCCGGGAAACTGCGATCCAAACTGGACCTTTCCAAGAGAGTGGACGGGCCGCACTGAGTCGTGAAGCTGAGACATCATGGCGTAATTAGCAGCTTAGACGTAGCATGATGGAATAAATTTAAGTTCGAATTGTGGATCTAGTAGTAGCCAAAACATAAACATTGCTAGGAATCTGGACTAGGACCGCGTAAGATCATTTGGCCTACTGCACTACACTCTTCAGAGCAGCACTAACACGGTACGGTTCACAATGTGCATCTGCTCTCGAAGTGGGTTTGGCAGAGAACCTCACATGATAACGACGGCGTTTTGGCCTATCCTAATCTTATGAAGTCAGATTGGGTTTGGACAGGCGGGAGCTTGAATAGTGCGCTCACTCTACGTGGTGGGCACATCATTCTGGTATTAAATTCGGTGTTTGTCGGTGATTTGACAGTGGCCCAAAGCGGTTCGAACAACATGAGCTCTGACTCTTGTAGAGCGGTAAGAACTTCGACCAAGTATGAAGTCATCAATACGATCTATGCGCTGACACTCTATGTACAATGACAACAAAGGTGATCACCAATTTCCTCTACCCCGTTTTCCTCGCTCGGGTGGAGGGACCCACGCTGTCGGTTGATCCTAATAGGAGTTGCTGCACATACTACGAGTATTGGGATTCTCATTGTCCACAACCATCACACACAATCACAAAAAATAGGCTGAAGGCACAAAATTTACGAGGTTACCATTGACATTCCGAGTCATGGGAAATGACTGTCTTGGGCATTGATTTGATGGCGTTGATGAAACGCATCATGCAATCCTTCTAGAAGGCTTTAATGATTCTAGCGGCATTGTTGTGTGGCCCCTAGCGGAGGTGCTTGTAGGGGTAAACATGGGCCAAATTTTGTGGCTGAGTTATAATGTCGATCTGGCAGTTGCTCCGTGCCAAAACCAAAAGCACTACTTGCACGATTCAGTGTCGACATTTTTGGCATAGCACAAAAGCTTCTTCTTAAAATGAGAAATATTTTCGGGTTCAGCCCGTGGGTGGTGGATGCATTGAATAAACTTCTTGCAAACGAAGGTATTTAAGATGTTAAAACCAAAAATCAACATCCCCTGCATTGGCAGAATGGCGGTGGCTATTGTTACTACGCTTAATTTCGGCCCTTCATAGCCACTCAAGATCAAGAACGAGGGAATTCCCGGGTGTCGTTGAAGCAGACCGCTACGTTGTTCGTCTGTGCCCCCTCGTTATCAATCAAAGAGGAAGAAGAAAATACGATACTAATGAGGACGGGTTCAACGGGCGAGCTGTTACATATGCCAAAGAGAGAAGGGAATGTGAAGAGGAAAGAGGATAATCCGGGAAAAGCAAAGGAAAAAGGAAGCACAGGATGTAACACTTGGACCAAGGGAAGGTAAAGAGAACCAGGTATAAATTCCCCGTCTACCCAGCAAAATCCAATGCCATTAGGTGCCATGAGGATGGAACGAATGAACAGGCCTCCCACGTTCCCTCGTTCCATATGAGAATGAAAGCGCATCTCGGAAAGTGGGGGCAGGGGTGAATTCTGAGCGGTGATGCGTCCTCGGTCTGAGCTTGTCCATAATTGTTCAAACGTCAGACCTCATGGCATGACCTCTGGATTCTGATATGCTGCAGGGAATTCGCACGGACGTTACCTCGCGTGGCAGCCATTGACTTGATGGCGTTCTCTTCTCTTTGGCAGGAATTTTCGATAGCGGAATCTCGCTCCAAACATATCCTATCAATCCAAAGTCTACATACAGTTGTAACATGAACTCTGCCGTTCACAGTCAAGTCTCAGGACTAGCTCGAGATTTATCAGTGGATGTTTAGCGCAGCGGAATTCGAACGCAGGTCCATGTCTTGAGATGATCATATTGCCAGCGGCCCCTTTGATGCTGCTAATTAGATTGTCAATTAGTGCCTCAATTTGGCACATTTGAATGTTAGTGTTGGGGTTGGTGCCATATTCTCTCTCTCAGGATCCTTGGAGAAACGAAAGCTTGTGAGCTTATTGCTCATTTCATGATCTCTGGATCGGACCGAGCTCTTGAATTGGTAGGGCGTTCTGTGGTCCTTGTGGAAGACATCTGATTTTCCGGGAGCTCTTCCCTCATTAGGTGAAATCCATATCTCGCAATACAATACAAAAGAATGGCCATTCAACTCCTATTTAGGCGCGCAATGTCCAAGCACATGCAGACAAATCAAGCAGAGCTGGCAGGTTGTGGCTATGTCTATCGCCGAGCTCATCCCAACTTTTGAAACAAGTCTTAGTGCTCCTCTTGCTTGACTGGTTACGCCCGAAGAAGGATGCGTAGGGATTCGTGTTGATGCCCTGTACCTTGGATCTAGGAATGTTTTAGTGTTGTGAAGTTTACGAGCACTAGTAGTGGGTTAGCCAGCACTTTTGTTTATCCGATTCGACACTGAGCTCCCTTTGTTATTGTTGAAGGCGAGGTCGTGTTTCAAAGAGGAGCAGCAGAACAGGCTGCACATACTAGTAGGTCGCAATCCAAATTCAGGAACTGCCTTAGTTTACAATCTAAGATTGATTCCAATAACCAAGAGAGAGAGACAACGATCTCGAGAGGTCCACTTCTGACCCTGATGGCGAGTGTGGACAGCCAAAGCCACAGCTCAGAAGAAGCCCTCCTAGGCAGCAGTATTATTGGAAATAAAGGGGGGGGGG
>Ga0182030_10013478_pt1 | contig 16256 bp, 13 predicted proteins | sample 812S3MmetaG_FD_121299 | JGI IMG/M metagenome (GOLD analysis project Ga0182030, IMG submission 121299) | Permafrost microbial communities from Stordalen Mire, Sweden - 812S3M metaG (Illumina Assembly) | ecosystem: Environmental > Terrestrial > Soil > Wetlands > Permafrost | place: Sweden...
AGCGCCATCGCTTCTTCGAGGGCCTCGCGCGGGCGCTGCTGGCCGTCGGCCGTCCGATGCTGCTGGTTCTGGACAATATGCAATGGTGCGACCAGGAGACCCTGGCATTCCTCACCTTCTGCCTGGGACTGTCTGCCAGCGCTCAGATTCTCGTGGCCGGGACACTGCGCGACGACAACCTTGATGACGACCCCGAACTCGCGGGCTGGACCGTCAGGATGCGGGCCACCGGCCTGCTCACAGAGCTTTTCCTCAGCCCGCTCGAGGTCGCTGATACAGCACGTCTGGCTGCGGCGATCTGCGGGCGGCCACTCCAGGAGGCCGACACGAGCCTGCTCCAGGCAACGACGGGGGGCTTCCCCTTGTACGTCATCGAGGCGGTCCGCAGCAGTGTCGATCTCGGCAGTGTCGATCTCGGCAGGCCGGCCCTGCCGGTCGGTGATCTGACCGCGGTGCTGCGCGACCGTCTGGAGCAGGCGACCGCGGCTGCCCGGGAGGTGGCCGGCCTTGCGGCGGCGGTGGGGACGAACTTCACCCTCGATCTGCTCACCGAGGCGAGCGACCTCGACGCCGACACCGTGGTAGGGGCAGTCGATGAGCTGTGGCGGCGCAGGATCATGCACGAGTTCCGTGACGGCTACGACTTCTCCCACGACCTGCTCCGCGAAACTGCATACATGCAGGTCAGTCCCCCGAAGCGCTGGCTGCTGCACCGGCGCATCGCCCAAGCCCTCGAGCTGCTCCACGCCGACACTATGGACATGGTCTCGGCTCAGCTCGCGGAGCAGTATGCCCGCGGTGGGCGGCCTGGGCGAGCGGTCGCCTATTACCGGCGCGCCGCCGATGTCGCCGCAAGCAGGTTTGCCCATGCTGAGGCGATCCGGCTGCACAAGAAGGCGCTGTCGATCGTCCGCAGCCTGCCCGAGGGGAAAGACAGGGACAGCCAAGAGCTCGCGGTCCTCGAAGCCATGGCGGCGCCGCTCACCGCCAGATTCGGCTACTCGTCCCCGGAGCTCCAGCAGACGCTCGAACGCTCGGTCGACCTGGCGGAATCACTTGGGCCTCTGGGCTCGAAGCTCACCAGCCTGGTCGCGCTGTCTGGGTCGCGGTTCGTCCAGGGACGCACTGCCGACGCGTACCAGCTGGCCAGCCGCGCACTGATGCTAGTCGGCCCGGAATCTGAGCCGAGCGGCCCGGCTCATTTCATGGTCGGCGGGCCGACCATCAGCCTGGGCAGGCCCGCGGAGGGACTGCGCCATCTCGAGCTCGCCACCCAGCTGGCGAGCGGTGCGCTCTTGCTGAGCATCGGCACCCGGCCCGACGTACATGGCATGGCCTGGGCAGCTCACGCCCACTGGCTCCTGGGTCACGACGCTGACGCCCTATCCAGGTGCAACGACGCCATCAAGCTCGCCCGCAGGATCGACCACCCGTACAGCCTGGCCGTGGCCCTGGCCTACGGCGCCATCACCCACCAGGTGCGCCAGGACATTTCCGAGCTGAAGGACACCGTCAGCGAGCTGCACGAGCTGTGCGAACGGTACGGCTTCGCCTACTACCGCGACTGGGTGCTGGTCCTCGACGGCTGGTCCCGGATGGATGAGCCGGGCATCGGCCTGGCCGGGCGAGGCATCAGCAACCTGAGGTCGGCCGGCTCGTTCGCCCGGATGCCGTACTGGCTGTCGCTGCTCGCGGACTTGCTGGCGCGGAACAACCGGCCTGCGGCCGCACGAGCAACCCTCGACGCCGCCCTGGTCGCCGGACAGGCCCGTGACGACCTGTGGTGGCTGCCCGAGGTGATGCGGATGCGGGCGGCCCACGACGACGGGGAGGCCGCTAGCTCGCGCCTGGGCTCCGCCGCGCAGATGGCGGCGGCCCACGGCAGTGTGGCGCTGCTCCGGCGCTGCGAGCGTGACCTCGCCGAGCGCGGCGTCCGCCCCTCGGCTCCCGGCGTTCTCCCGACTGCCTGACGCGAACGCGCGTCCGGCGAACGCTATGCGAACGCCGCGGATCCTAACGTCGGTATGCCCAGATCATCGAGGGACGCACCGAAGGGGATCGACATGACCACAACATCAGCGGAAACCGCCACCACGCCGTACGAAGAGCTGGCCGCCGCCCTGCGCGGTGACCTGATCACGCCGGGCGATCCCGGGTACGACGAAGCGCGCGCAGTTTACAACGCCATGATCGACAAGCACCCGGCCGCCGTCGCGCGCTGCCGGGACGTCGCCGACGTCATTGCCTGCGTACGTTACGGCCGCAAGCATGGCGTCGAGATCGCCGTCCGAGGCGGCGGTCACAACGCGGCAGGGCTGGGAGTCTGGGATGATGCCCTGGTCATCGACCTGTCGCTGCTGCGCAGCACCACGGTTAACCCGGAGAATCACACCGTCCGCGCCGACGCCGGCTGCACCTGGGGAGACGTCGACCACGCCACCGTCGCGTTCGGCATGGCCACGCCCTCCGGCTTCATCGCATCCACCGGCGTGGCCGGCCTGACCCTCGGCGGCGGCATCGGCTACCTGACCCGCCGCTTCGGCCTCACCGTCGACAACCTCCTGTCCGCGGACGTCGTCCTCGCCGACGGCACGTTCGTGACAGCCAGCGAGAACTCGCACAGCGACCTGTTCTGGGCGCTGCGCGGCGGCGGCGGGAACTTCGGCGTCGTCACCTCGTTCACGTTCCGCTGCCATGACATCGGCGACCGCGGCGTGATCATCGGCGGCCCTGTCCTTTATGACCTCGCCGACACCCCAGAGGTCATGCGCTGGTACCGGGAGCTGCTGCCGTCGCTGCCGGAGGAGCTGACCGGCTGGATCGGGCTGATCACCATCCCGCCCGCGCCGCCGTTCCCCGAGGCGCTGTGGGGCCGCAAGGCGTGCGGCATCGTGTGGTGCTACACCGGATCGCACGACCGGGCCGACGAGGTGCTCGACCCGGTCAGGACGTTCGGCTCGCCGCTGCTGGTGGGCCTGCATGCCATGCCGTTCAGCGTGCTGCAGAGCGCGTTCGACGGCCTGTACCCGGCCGGGCTGCAATGGTACTGGCGGGCGGACTTCTTCAACGAGATCTCCGACGCCGCCATCGACGTGCACCTGAAGTTCGGCGAGCTGCTGCCGACTGGTCATTCCAGCATGCACCTGTACCCGATCGACGGTGCCGCGAGCAGGGTGCCGGCCGACGCGACAGCCTTCGCTTACCGAAACGGCGGCTGGGCAGGCGTCATCGTCGGCGTCGACCCCGACCCTGCCAAGGCCGGCCTCATCTCGCAGTGGGCGAGGGACTACTGGCAGGAACTGCACCCGACCTCGGCCGGCGGTGCCTACGTCAACTTCCTGATGAGCGAAGGCCAGGACCGGGTCGAAGCGTCCTACCGCGGGAACTACGGTCGGCTCGCCCAGGTCAAGGACCGGTACGATCCGGACAACACCTTCCACATCAACCAGAACATCCAGCCCGTCAGCGGGCGTAACCCGTGAGCCGGAAGAAGCCGCCGCCAACACTCGGATGACCCAGGCATCTGGCGCCGAGCCCTGCGCTCCACAGGAGGTTCGGTGACCTGAGGTGGCACGCCCAGATCATCATCACCGAGGTAGTTCGCTGGCAGGCGTGCCGTGCGCGGTGGCTGAGGCCGGCCTTCCCGCCCCGCCAGCACCCGCCGACGTCGCTGCCGCCTGCATGACCACCACCGCACCCTCGGCGAAGTCCGCTCCCGCGCGCATCACCGCAGGCCAGAGCCTGGTCGAGGTCGCTGCCGCGCTGCGGCTGATGCGGATTTTCTTGGTCAGACCCAAACCCATGGGCCATCGGTGTTGTTCCAGTGCCACATGCCAACTGTGAACAGCTCCAGCCCGCGCGGCGGCTGACCATCGAAGCGACGATGCAACTGTGATGCTTTTGCTCATCGGGGCCACCCGAACCGCAGAACCCGCGTGGGGACATGGATCCCTGGGTCTTGCCGGGATGCCACCGACGCGACGGGGGTCCGTCCGCGCCGCTTCACCCACCACGCCGACCGGCTCGGTCCCCGGAGCGCTCCAACCCGCCGTACGGCCGAGCACGGAAGCAGCTGTCAACGCCGGGGAAATCCCTACCCCACCAGACCGCACGAAACCCCAGGTAGGACCCGTACGCTCTTGGACGGGCATCTCGCCCCTGTGCGGGTACTGTGCGGATGTGATGGACCCAGTGCCACATGCCAAGTGTGAACACATCCGACCTGCACGGCTGACCATCGAGGCGACGGTGCGGGGGGCCGCCTCGGTCCGGTAGCCGATGGATGACGACCCCGGCACACGGTGAGCCTAAGTTCTCTCACCATGCGAGCGGGATAAGGCGTTTACGCCTGGATGCGTAAGAGGTGTAGGCGTCACCTAGAGCCGTGGAGAGTGCGTTTTCCTCGACATGGATTCGGTAGATAATGCCGGTGAGAGGAACGAGGACCAAGGCTGCGATGCTCAGCCAGTTTTCCTGCATGATGCCTATTCCGGTTAGCGCCAAAATCAAGCCGAGATAGCTCGGATGCCGGACGAAGCGGTAGGGGCCGGTGGTGATGACCGGCTGGTCGGGGCTAGTGACAATGGTGCAGGTGACGTGGCGCCCCAGTGTCTTGACGGACCACCATCGGAGAAAGACTCCGCTGCACATGATCAATAGGCCTATGCTAAACGTAATGAGGCCTCCAGGGACCAATGCCGCTGGAACTTCCGCGGCCGCCAGTATCGCTATCGCGAATGCCGTGATTGCGCATAGAACCACGATTAGCAGGCTGCCGCGATCTACCGACGTCGCTGCCCGGGCGGCATTACGCCGACGTCTGAGATATTGCCATGCTTCTAGTATGACCCAGCCCGCAATGGCACATATAAAGAGCAACGCCGGGACGGTGCGCCCTGAGCTTGTTGTCTGATTCGCGTTCGCTGATGGCGGTGCCGAGGCGCGCATGCACACGGCGGGCCCGCTGGCGACCAGAGTCGCGAGTGGACAGAAAGCTATGCGAGGGTAATACGGACCTATGGCCACCGCCGCTGACGCTGATTGCCCGTTCGCCGGAACGTCCTGGACTGCCTCGCCGAAGTCGCGCTCGGCGAGCATGTTCCGCAAGTTGAGCTTGTACCGCTGGACGGGCTGGGCGGCAGAAAGTGGCAGGAAGGTGGCGCCGGGGATTCGATCGATGGCGGCGCGCTGCGACTCTGTGCCGATGACAAAGGTGTAGTAGCCACTGGCGTCGAGTGCGACCTGGTTGTCGTACCGGCAGCCGTAGTCCGCGGTTCCGCCCGGCAGACGGTTTACCACTACAGGTACCGGCGCCTTGGCCAGGTCGATGCACAGCGACCAGTACCGCAGATCCGTGCCGGGCTCTGGCCACGGAGTGGGAGCGGTACCGCTGGGCGTGGTCGGTGCTTTGGCCCGGATGACTAGCACATCCCCGTTCCGCGGGGGGACGACAGTGGCTGACAGGTAGGCGATGTCGGTGTCGGGAGTGCCGCCCGCCCCGATCGGGTCCCTGGCGAACGGGACGATGGTGCCGGCTGCGCCTGCCGTGGAAGCTTGACCTGCGACCCCGCAAACCGGGGCTCCCTTGGCCACCCAGGGTATCGAGCAATACGATTTCGGGATTCGATCCTGGCCACTTGCCGGGCACTGGCCCAGTTGCCTGGATTCGCCGTTGCGCGTGAGCGTAATAGTCGGCAGGGGTACCTGTTCGGGGCCACCGTGCGCCGCATAGACACGGTAAAAGATCACGTCGGTGGTTCCGCTAGGCGTTCCGGCTGGCGCGAGGGGCAGCGTGTTGACCTGACCCGGCGCCACGCTAGATCTCAGCGTTACCGTGAAGCTGCCGCCGGGGGGCGCTTGGTGCTGCCACGGGTTGACGCTGCCCAGGTCCGGCGCAATGCGGTAATCGGTCAGCGTCGATGCGATGCCGTTGGTTGTGAATGGCGAACCATCCGCGTTGTAGACAGCGATGGACATGTAGCGGCTGTTGGGGTATCGCCCAGCCAGCGTGACGCTCAGCCCCTGCTCTACGGGCACCGGCATTATCCAGTAATCCGAAGCCGTATCCGGGTTGCTCACGTTTACCTGGCTGTTCTCGGCGAGTGTGGCCTGGTTAAGTGCGACAGGCCAGGCGCAGCCCGAGGTAACCGGCTGCGGCTGGCTGGGTCGCGAGATTATCAGCACGACAGCGAGTGAAATGCCGACTGCGATTACTACGACCAGCGCTGACAAATACACGAGAGGCTTTCGGATTCGCATCCTGGCCCTCCAATGGGAATAATACTGCCTTAAAATACGGTGGTTATGCCGGTGCTCTCATGCTCGATGGAACATTTCCTGGAACTGGATCTGGCTGGCCCTGGACCGGGCCGTGGAGAAACTTGGTCACCATGCCGCAGCCCCTGAGGACTGCAGGGCCGCCTCATGCTCTTCCCTTCAGATGACTGACTGACCCGGTCAGTCAATCAGTACTCTATACTCGGTACATGCGTGGACGCAAACCGGTTCGACCGCTGACCGAGGTGGCTGACGCGGCGGTGGGGGTGTTTACCGACAAGGGGTTCCGGTCTGCCGGGATTTCGGATGTTTCGGCTGCCCTGGGGCTTAGCCACGGCGCGCTGTACACCTACGTGGACAGCAAGCAGGCCCTGCTCTACCTGGCGTTGCTGCGTGCGGTCCAGCCAGAGGCGGTGAACACGCTGGCGATTCCTGTGACGGCTCCGCCGCCGCAGGAAGTCGTCGCGCTAGTCAAGGCCTGGGCGGCTGGCCAGGCCGAGACAGCCTGGCCAGCCGCCGCCCGGTCATCCGGCTACCCGGCGACCCGGCTGATTGACCAGGAACTTGGCGGCATCATCGACGCGCTGTACGGCTTCATCGAGGGCCACCGGCAGGTGCTCAAACTAGTCGCGCGATGCGCCGCCGACCTGCCCGAGCTGGCTCAGTGGTACTTCGTGCAGCAACGCCGGGCCATGCTGGAGCAGCTTGGCGGATACCTGCGGCAACGGATCCGGACGGGTGAGCTGAGCCCGGTGCCCGACGTGCCGGCCGCGGCCCGGTTCATCGTGGAGACCATCGCCTGGTTCGCCATGCACCGGTACGGGGATCCGGACTCAGCGATGCTCGACGACGACGCCTGCCGCCGCACCGTCCGCCATCTGCTGCTGGCCGCGTTCCTGCCCGCAACTAGCGAGACCGCCTCGCAGGATGGAGGCCAGCAGCAGAACCGAGAACGCTAAGACAGCTGCCCAGACGGGTCGGTCACCTCGGGTCGGCATAGTGACCCTCTGCGGCCACTGTGCGGATGTGATGGACTCCAGTGCCACATGCCAAGCATGAAAACACCCGCCGCCGCTTGATCATTGAGGCGACGATGCAGTTCTGACGCTTTGCCAGGGTAACGGCCGCTCCCGGCCGTCGTAAGGGGAGCGGGTCGGCCCGGAGTCCCGGTCGTGAGGTAACCGGCGCGCGGGTCGGCGGTCGGCGGTCCGGCGCCCCGCTACATACAGATTGCAATTCGCTGGCTACTTTTGGTGGTACAGCGTGGCCGGGGCCTGCCGGGACGTCTCCACCGGCTGACTCCCGGTACCACGGCGCGGGAACGCGGGCAGAGGGCAAGTCATGTACGCATTCCGGGGCCGTCAGGCTGGCACCCCTGCCCGGCCGCCGCCGCGGTCCTGGCGGCCAGTGGCGGCTGTGACATACCAGGGCATCCCGGCCGGTCACTGGCTTACCGCGGCTTCGGTGGTCAGGCGGCGGGCAGAGTCCGCCCGTTCCCTCTGGTGGGTCGCGGGTGCAGCCAGGACCTGGCCAGCCGCCGTGCTGGGTCCTAGTCCGTTTCTTGCGCCGGCGATCGGCCGCCTGCTACTCTTATTCAACTAAACTCTTAGTGGAATGAGAGATCAATGATCGAGTTCCAGCTCGACGAGACATCGGGCGTCGCCACCTACCTGCAGCTCGTGCAGCAGGTCCACCAGGCCCTGCGGATGGGGATGCTCGAGCCGGGCGACCAGCTGCCGACCGCGCAGCAGGTGGTGGCCAAGCTGGCCATCAACCCGAACACGGTGCACAAGGCCTACCGCGAGCTGGAGCGGGCAGGACTGGCGCGCGCCCGCCCGGGCCTCGGCACGTTCATCACCCGCTCGCCGGCCGGGACCGACCCGGCCACGCAGGCACGGTTCCTTACTACGATGACGGACTGGCTGCGCTCGGCACGATCGGCGGGCCTGGGCCCTGACGACATCGAGGCGATCTACCGCACCGCGTTCCGCACCTGCTTCGCCGAAGGGGCGGCATGATGACCGCCGCCATCGAGGCCAGCGGGCTCGGCAAGCAGTACCGGCGGACCTGGGCGCTGCGCGACTGCACGCTCACCATCCCCGATGGCCACGTCGTCGGGCTCGTCGGCCCGAACGGCGCGGGCAAGACCACCTTGCTCCAGCTGGCCACCGGGCAGCTCACGCCCAGCCGCGGCACGATCAGCGTCCTCGGCGAGCCCCCCGCCGCCAGCGCGGCACACCTGGCCCGGGTCGGCTACGTCGCCCAGGACACGCCGGTCTACGCCCGCATGCGGGTCGCGGATCACCTCCGGCTGGGTACCTGGCTCAACCCCGGCTGGGACGACGAGATGGCGCAGCGGCGGATCGCGCAGGTCGGCCTGGACCCCAGGCAGCGGGCCGGATCGCTGTCCGGCGGGCAGCGCGCCCAGCTCGCGCTCACCCTGGCGCTCGCCAAGCGGCCCGAACTCCTCCTCCTCGACGAGCCGGTCGCCGGCCTGGACCCGCTCGCCCGCCGGGAATTCCTCCGCGGCCTGATGGAGGCGGTCGCCGAGCACGGCACCAGCGTCGTGCTGTCCTCTCACCTGGTTACCGACCTGGAACGGGTCTGCGACTACCTCATCGTGCTCGTCGCCTCCCGGGTCCGCATCGCCGGGGAGGTCAGCGAGCTGCTCGCCTCCCACCGCCGGCTGTCCGGACCCCGCCGCGACCCCGGCACCCTCCCGGCGGGCCAGGACGTTATCGAGGAAAGCCACACCGACAAACAGAGCACCCTCCTGGTCCGCACCGGCGATCCTGTCCACGACCCGGCCTGGACCATCACGCCGGTCAACCTAGAGGAACTAGTGCTCGCCTACATGAACCCGGCGAACGATATCCCGGCCCGCAGGCCGCAGCTAGGAGTGGTGTCATGATCAGGCTCACCTGGCTCCAGTTCCGCACCCAGGCCGTGACCGCCGCCGCGGCGCTGGCCGCCTTCGCGGTCCTGCTCGCGGCCACCGGGCCGCACCTGGCCAGCCTGTATGCCGCCAGCGGGGTCAGCGGCTGCCACGGCGGCAGCTGCCAGAACCTGGCCGGCTCCTTCGAAGCGCAGGTGCAAAGCACCGCCATCTACCCAGCGCTATACCTGATCAGCGTCGTGAGCATTCTCCTGGCGCCCGCCGTCATCGGCCTGTTCTGGGGCGCGCCGCTGATCGCCCGCGAGCTGGAGACCGGGACCTCCGCACTGGCCTGGAACCAGTCGGTCACCCGGACCCGGTGGCTGGCGACCAAGCTCACCGCCGGCGGCCTGACCGCCATGGCCGTCACCGAGGGACTGAGCCTGATGCAGGCCTGGTGGGCGGCGCCGCTCGGCCGGGCCGCCAGCCACGGCGCCCCCGCCGGCCCCCTCACCCAGGGCCGGTTCACCCAGCTGATCTTCGCCAGCCACGGCATCACCCCGCTCGGCTACGCGGCGTTCGCCTTCGCCCTCGGCGTCACCGCCGGGGCGATGATCCGGCGGACCATCCCGGCCATGGCCGTCACCCTGGCCGTCTTCGCCGCCCTCCAGGTCGCCATGCCGCTAGGGATCCGTCCCCACTTCGTCCCGGCCGACCGCGCGGTCATCTCGGTGGCCGAGGGGTACGATGCTGGAGGAGCGACCGGCCCGGGCGGCAGCACCTTGACGCTCGTCGCCACGAGCCTCCCCGGCCAGCCCGGCGCGTGGATCCTGTCCAGCGGACCCATCAACGCCGCAGCGCAGCCAGTCAGCACCACCCCGGCCGCCTGCACCTCGTCATCGATTGAAAACAGCCCTGACTTCGATGGCTGCCTAACCAGCCAGGGCATCCGGGAAGCCATCAGCTACCAGCCCGCCAGCCGATACTGGCCCTTCCAGTGGATCGAGACCGCGATCTACCTCGCCCTGGCCCTCGCCCTGGCCGGCTGCTGCTTCCGGCGGCTCAACCGCCGCCGCTCCTGAGAAGCAACGCCAACGATCTCGCCGACCGGTCACACACGCCTCGCAGCCCTAACGCGTTCACCGGTCGCATGGAGGGGTCTGTGATAAATCCCGCAACCATCAGGCCAGCTCAACGCGCCGTCCGGTGATCGAGGCTGTATATCAGCTCTAACAGCCTTGCCCCCCTACGCTGCTCTGCCGTCGCGGCGTAAGGGAGCACCTCCACGATAGTGAAGCTGTACTCCCACAGGGGCGCGGGCGATCACAGGTTGATCGTGGCTTCGACGGTCAGGTGGCGGACTCCCTCTACCAGGGCCCCGTATGCCACCGGCCCGGCGCGTGGCCACATCGCAGCGCCGATCCAGCTCTGACTCTCCGCCAAGGGCAGCGGCCGCTCCCGCCCACCGTACGGGGAGCGGCCCACCCCGGCAAACCAGCCCCCATCACCACGCGCCGGTTAACCTCATCCTGGCCAACGCGCGGCGGAGCCGCGGGTCCGTTTCAGGTGACCGAACTCGCCGGTGACGAATTGCGGCTGTCCGGTGCCTGCGGGATAATGCTTCTTAGCCGCGCTGGCTGACATTTGGATGCGGAGTCAGGGAAGCACACGGTGGGGGGTGGCATCGGTGAAGCCGTCGCCGTTACTGCCGCCTGACGGCCTTCTGCGCTACCAGTCCGCGGTCCTCAGCCGACGGGACGCCTGGTCGCATGTCGCCTTGCGCGTCGCCTTCACCACTCTGGCATCAGGCTCGGCCTGGTTGCTTTATGTAGTGGGGGGCGGCGGTGTGCCTGGCCTCGTGTTCGGCATGGTGCTCAGCGCCTTTTTTGTGTATCTGGGCGGCGCGGGCGTTGTCGCCGACCTGGCTTCCACCCGGCCGGGGCGGGGACGCGAGGTACGGGGCTCGGTCTACCGCGATCGCCGGACGTTCCTGCCGGAAAAGCGCTACGACCTGGCCACGGCCTCTGGTGCCTACGTCAAGAACGTCCACACGTCACCCGGGGAATACGTCTATGTGAGTGCTGACTACCTGTACCTGTGCCTGTCGCTGCAGGGCGGCGGGAAGCGGAAGATCCGGCTGGCGGGAGGTGCCGCGTTCCTCGGTGTCGTGGGCCCTGACCAGGCACGCCTGATGCTGGCGCTGGCCGATGTGCTCGCCGAGAGTCCTGATTGCGGCGCCACCGGGCAGGCAGTCGCCGATCTGCGCATGCTCGCCACAGCACCATCCGGCCGGGTCCTCCAGTGGATGGGCACCACCGGGCAGCGGCGGCCTGGTAAGCGGTAGTTCCAAGTTCCCCCCGTGCCACATACCAAGTGTGAACACACTGGACTCGTACGGCGGCTGACTGTCGAAGCCACGATTCAACTCTGACCCTCGCAAGCCTCACGGTCCCGCTCCTCGCCGAGCGGGGGACGTAACCGCAAACCTTGCCGCGATTGCGGAGCAAGCCCAGATCAAGGGTTGCGATCTATGAGCCAGGCGTGCACGTCTGCGATGTGATTTTCCCGGAGGGCGCGCCCTTCGTGGTCGAAGAACCAGGCTTCGACGCCGGGGATGCCAGCCATTGGCCGTGGCTGAACGGTACGGCCTGGTCCTGGCCGCCGTGCACCAGCACCGGGACCGATATCTGGGTCACCTCGAAACCCCACGGGGTGATTTGCGCTACACAGTCGTCCCAGGTGCCCTCGATCCTGTGTGCCAGGGCCAGCTGGATAGAGACCGCCTCGTCGGTGAGCAACGCCAGGTCGACACCGGGAGCGCGCGCCTTCATGTCCAGGGCCAGCTGGGCGGGCGACGCCCAGCGCATCGCCCGCCAAGATGCCGAACTAGCCGACCTGCGGCAATTCAAGACCCTCGCCCTGTCACGGCTCGCCGCCCAGCACGAGGAGATCCACCGCCTCCGTACGCTGGTACCCGGACACAAGGCGCCGGCGTCACCGACCTCGCAAGCCGGCGTGCCGTGGCCAGCGAGCCGGGCGCCCCGCCCCGCTGAGCCAGGTGCTGAGCAGCGCAGGTCCCCGGCATTCCCGGCCGGGCCTCCGGTCCCGAGGGGAACCGGTACCTGGCACATGACGTCGTGGTGGCCCGTTCTGGCGTTGTGCGCACGGGCCTTCTATCGGGAGCAATGGCGCGTGCTTCCGCCCCGTCCGCGCCGATGGCCTCCTGGAGCACTGACGGTCACCGCGTGCTTCCTTGACATGCCAGCTAGGTGTATCGCTATAGTGCTAGTTACCTAGATATGGAGGTCTGGTGATCGAGTTCCATCTGGACGGCCGGTCCGGTGTCGCGCCGTACATGCAGCTGATCCACCAGGTGCGGCAGGCGCTGCGGCTAGGCCTGCTGTGCGAGGGCGACCAGCTGCCGAAGGTCAAGGACGTCGCGGCCGGGCTGGCGATCAACCCGAACACGGTGCTCAAGGCCTACCGGGAGCTGGAATACGAGGGCCTGGCCGGGGCCCGGCCGGGGATCGGGACCTTCGTCACTGGCACCCTGGGCGGCACGTCGCTGGCCGCGCACGGGCCGCTGCGCCGCGACCTGCAACGCTGGCTGGCCAAGGCACGCCATGCCGGGCTGGACGACGAGAGCATCGAGGCTCTGTTCCTGAACACCTTTCGGTCTGCCGCTGAGGAGGACATAGCGTGACCGCCGTCATAGAAACCAAAGGGCTGGGCAAGCGGTACCGGCGGCCGTGGGCACTGGCCGACTGCACGCTGTCCGTCCCGGCCGGGCACGTGGTGGGCCTGGTCGGCCCGAACGGGGCGGGGAAGTCAACCCTGCTGAACCTGGCCGCCGGGCTGCTGGCGCCGACCACCGGCACGATCGAGGTGCTCGGCGGCCCGGCGCCGGCGAACCCAGCGCAGCTGGCAAGGCTGGGGTTCCTGGCCCAGGACGCGCCGGTCTACGCCGCGCTGTCGGTAGCAGATCACCTGAAGCTGGGCGCGCACCTGAACCCGGGCTGGGACCAGTCGCTGGCACGCGACCGGATCAACCAGCTCGACCTGGACCCGGGCCAGAAGGCGGGGACGCTGTCCGGCGGGCAGCGCGCCCAGCTCGCACTGACCCTGGCCCTCGGCAAGCGGCCCGCGCTGCTGATCCTGGATGAGCCGGTGGCCAGCCTGGACCCGCTGGCCCGGCGGGAGTTCCTGCAGGACCTGATGGAGGCTGTCGCCGAGCAGGACCTGTCGGTGGTGCTGTCCTCGCACCTGATCGCAGACCTGGAACGGGTCTGCGACTACCTGATCGTGCTGGTCGGCTCGCGGGTGCGGGTCGCCGGGCCGGTGGAGGAACTGCTGGCCACCCACCATCTGCTTACCGGCCCGCGCCGGGACCCGGCCACGCTGCCGGACGGGCAGCAGGTCATCTCCGGGAGTCACACCGACGTGCAGAGCACGCTGCTGGTGCGCACCAGCAGCCCGGTCCTGGACCCGGCCTGGACAGTCTCCGAGGTCGGCCTGGAAGACATGGTCCTGGCCTATATGAGGCAGGCAGCCGGTCCCGGCAGGCGCCGGACCTCCGGGAACCACCTGGAGGTGCAGAAATGATCTGGCTCACCTGGCGGCAGTTCCGCCCTCAGGCCGTCACCTCCCTCGCGGTGCTGGCGGCGTTCGCAATCCTGCTCGCGGCCACCGGGCCGCACCTGGCCAGCCTGTATGCCACGAGCGGGCTCGCCGGCTGCCAGGCCAGCTGTAACCACGCGGCCAGCAGCTTCCTCGGCCGGGTGAGCGGCTTCTACCCCCTCGTGTTCATGCTCGGCATCGCCGGCGTCATCCTTGCCCCCGCCGTCATCGGTGTCTTCTGGGGGGCACCGCTGATCGCCCGCGAGTTCGAGACCGGCACGTTCCGGCTGGCCTGGACCCAGAGCATCACCCGCGCCCGGTGGATAGCCAGCAAGCTCGCACTGCCCGGCCTGGCCGCCATCGCCGTCACCGAAGGGCTCAGCCTGATGTACGGCTGGTGGGCAGCACCCATCGGCCAGGCCGCCCGCGTCGCATCCGGCTCTTTCCCGCTCGGCATGGGTCCGTTCGGCCTGCTGGCCTTCGACGCCCACGGCGTCGTCCCGATCGGCTATGCCGCCTTCGGCTTCGCCCTCGGCGTCACCGCCGGGGTCCTGATCAGGCGCGCCCTCCCCGCCATGGCCCTGACGCTCGCCATTTTCGCCGCCGTCCAGGTCGCGATGCCGCTGGCGATCCGCCCGGCGCTGTTCCCGCCCGCGCACACGACACAGTCGCTCGCTGCCAACTTCAGCGGGCAGCAGAGCATGGGCCCCGGCGGGACGTTCGGGTTTATCCTGGACTACCTCGACGGCGAACCCGGTGCCTGGATCTTCTCCAGCGGGGCCGTCAACGCCGCCGGGCAGCCGGTCAGCGTCATGCCGGCCGCGTGCGTGACTGCCGCCAGTAGCGCGGATGGCCCGAACCAGTGCCTGGCCAGCCATGGCATCGGAATCGGCGTCAGCTACCTGCCCACCAGCCGCTACTGGCCGTTGCAGTGGACCGAGACCGGGATCTACCTCGCGCTCGCCCTCGTCCTGGCCGGGTTCAGCTACTGGCGGCTCGGCCGCCGCCTCCCCTGAACAAGCCGGCGCAACGATCACGCTGGCCGGTCATCGCACGCCCCACCCGAATACCACGTTCGCCGGTCCCATACCTGCACCGGCAACAGGCATCCCGCCGAGCACCCATCACTGATAGTGATATGCATCATCACCAGGCCCGGAACCCCGGAGCAAGCAAACGAGACACGACACCCCACCAAGACACGCCTCATCTAGGTCAGTTCGGCGAAGGCCAGACGATACGCAAGATCACGCAGACACGGGGTGTGCAGACGAAAAGCCGGTTGAGTACCCGGCCGCGGTTCCTGTCTTGCCGTTGAACTGTGCACGCAGGATGCCGGCGTGTCCGGCGTGCCGGCTGGTCCACGCTCAGCCACAGCACCCTCGCTCAGCTCAGGCGTTGCGACAATCCCTTGAGCGAAGGGTATCCCAGCACCACATCCCGACTGTGAAATCATCCGGTCCGGGCGGCGGCTGAGTATCGAAGCCACGATCAGCCTGTGATCGCTCGCGCCAGCGGCGGTCCTGGTGCAGCCGGTCTCAGCGGCGCTGGCTGATCCGTAAACGAAACGCGGGCGGTTCCGGGACCTGCTGCCCGGCACTGGCCAGGTCATCACGGACAGCGTCGGGGTCGGCCGCGTCTCTTAACGCGAGCCGCGAACGCGCCAGGGTCCGGGAGGTGACACTAACTCGAAAAACAGCCGGCCCCACAGGCAGCGGCGCCCCCTGCAGGCCCTGCCGTGGCGGCCGGAGGCTGCCGCGGCATGCCGTCGCCTGACCGCCCGGGCGACGATAACAACTTCACACAGCGCCAGTTCCATGACGGCGGGGACCGGCGATGGCCTGAGGAAGAAGACTGGCTGGGGACAGCTGGAACCTGCGCCATCCGGCGGGTTCGGGGTAACCCAGGGCCACGTTCCAACTCTGAAACAGCCCGCCCCGCGCGCCGGCTCGCCATCGAGGCGACGGTGCAGCTCTGAGAGCCCGGCAATAGCTGTCGGGAGCGGCCTGCCGTGGTGGGCCTGATCTCCAACTGGCCCTAGGCCAGCGCGGCCCGAGCTGCTTGCTGCCAAGCGGGTTTCACCCGCGTTCGTTCATCCACACCGAGATGTGGGCGGGCTCCAGGGCCTTCTGCACGACCCCGGCCAGGTCGTCCCGGACCGAGTCCAGGTCCACCGCGTCCTTCAGTCGGGCCGCGAACAGGGCCACGGTCCGGTCGGCGTCGTACCGGGCCCGGTTGAACCGCCGGTCCACCGCCCGCTGCACCCGCCGCCGCACCGGGTTGAACAGCGCCGCGGCGGCTAGCGTGGCCGCGGCCACCGCCACCGAACTGTGGTGGTGTCCCAGCACCTGGGTGGCCAGCAGCACTAGCCGGAGTTTCCGATGATCTTGGTCCTCGGTAAGCATTTCTGCTGGTTAGCGGATCGCGATGGCCTGTTTTGGCGTATGACCTAACGAGGTCGGTGCCCAGCGCTGGAGGCCGAATAGGC
>Ga0182030_10013480_pt1 | contig 16255 bp, 12 predicted proteins | sample 812S3MmetaG_FD_121299 | JGI IMG/M metagenome (GOLD analysis project Ga0182030, IMG submission 121299) | Permafrost microbial communities from Stordalen Mire, Sweden - 812S3M metaG (Illumina Assembly) | ecosystem: Environmental > Terrestrial > Soil > Wetlands > Permafrost | place: Sweden...
CGCAGCCTATTGTGAACTGTTGCAAAAAGCCGCTGATATCAATTATGCATCAGCAGTGCTCGGCTGGGATCAGGAAGTATATATGCCACCCAAAGGCGCAGAAGCAAGAGGCCGCCAGTTATCTACACTTGCAGGGCAGGCGCATGAAATACTCACAAGTGATAAACTCGGGCTATTGCTGAAAGAGTTATCATCAATAGAAGGTCTGGATGATACAGAGAGAAATAATGTGCGCCTTAGTCTGGAAGACTTTGAGAAAAATAAAAAGCTTTCACCGGCATTTGTGGAAGAATTATCTAAGCAAACAAGCATCTGCTTTAATGCCTGGATAGACGCGCGGCAAAAGAATGACTACACGGTTTTCGCTCCCTCCCTGGCTAAGATGATCGATCTGAAAAAGCAACAGGCACAGTTGTATGGCTACAAGGCGCATCCTTATGACGCCCTGCTGGACGACTATGAAAAAGATGCTACAGTGGCCATGCTGGACCCCATATTTGACGGCATAAAGGAACAGCTGCCTCCCCTGCTCCAGAAGATAACGATGGCCACACAGGTAAGCGACGATTGTTTTCACCTGAACTTCCCAAAACAACAACAATGGGATTTCGCTATTTGTGTGTTGAAGCATATGGGCTTTGATTTCGCAGCCGGGAGGCAGGACTATTCCGAGCATCCTTTTACCACATCATTTGCCGCCACAGATGTGCGCATCACCACCAGGGTGGACGAACGAAATTTCGCCTCCATGCTCTGGAGCTGCATACATGAAGGTGGCCATGCCCTGTATGAGCAGGGATTGCCTGAAGCGCAATACGGTATGCCACTGGGGTCGGCCGCATCGTTAGGCATTCACGAATCACAGTCGAGGTTTTGGGAAAACTGCGTGGGCCGGAGCACCGATTTCTGGAAATTCTTCTACCCCCTGCTGCAACAGTACTTCCCTGACCAGTTTAAAAACGTAAGCCTGGACACTTTCTATAAAGCGGCCAACAGGGTCACGCCATCGCTCGTCCGCACAGAAGCAGACGAAGTAACCTATCATTTTCATGTGATGATCCGTTACGAGATAGAAAAAGATTTGATAGCCGGAACACTGGACGCAAAAGACCTTAAAGCAAAATGGAATGAACTATACAATAAATACCTCGGGATAACGCCCCCGGATGACAAGACAGGCATCTTGCAGGATGTGCACTGGAGCAATGGCGCCTTCGGGTACTTCCCCACATATACACTCGGCAGTTTTTACGCAGCCCAGTTTTATCACCAGGCGGGTAAGGAGATTCCCGATTTTTCCGCGAAGGTGTCTACGGGAGAGCTCACTGCGGTGTTGCCCTGGTTAAGAGATAAGATACAAAGGTTTGGACGGCAGTACTCATCTGAAGACTTGTGTGAGCGGGTAACGGGGCAAAAACTGAACCCTGCATTTTTCCTGGAATACGTAAATAGCAAGTATGCCGGAGTATATGGTATAAAATGAAAGAATTAACGATTTGACAGTGCCTTTTGAACTGCAACGATATAAGGAGCCGTTGAACCTCGACGAGCTGAAATTCCTGGAGAGAAAGGAATCGAAAGAGCGTTCGCAGTATTACAAGGTCTTTCAGTTGCTGATGGTACTAAGTTTCATCATACCCTTCGCAGGGGCGTGGTACCGCGCCTATGATGGAGCGCCAAATGCATTTTCACCCACTAAGTTCTTTTTTACAGCAGCTATTCTTCTTTTTATCTCCTGCTTCTCCACCTATGTCACTTACCGCATCAACCTTCGGAAAGTACAGCTCGACATTCGGGACAAGACAAAGACCATAGAGATCAGCCATGTCATGCGTAAGCTGCAAATACCAGCTAAGAATGCATATCATTTGTATATTGATTCCACTATAAAGCTAAGCATAGAAGTATCTTATGAAGATTATATGCGTATGGACGAGGGCGATGAAGTATGCATAGAATATACCAGTCATTCCAGGCAGTACCTGGGATATTTTTGATAAATTTACTATTTGGCAACGTCCGGCGGGAGCTATTTAACTTCATCCGGTTTATTTTGACATCTTCACTTACATTTGGCCTTTGAAAAATAAAGATGCAGTTTAAAAATGTAGTGGGCCAGCAGCCGGCCAGGGAAGGGCTATTGAAAATGTGGCGCAATAATGTGTTTCCGCATGCCCTTTTGATCTCAGGACCGGAAGGCACCGGTGGTCTGTCTATGGGACTGGCTATGGCGCAGTATATATTTTGTGAAAATAAAAGTGATACAGATTCCTGCGGAAAATGCCCCGGTTGCAGCAAGGCCGCCCGGCTGGAGCATGCCGATCTGCACATCAGCTTTCCATCCATTCCGCCTAAGGCAGGCGTAAAGGCAATGAGCAAGCTCTATATGCAGGAGTTCCGGGAGTTTGTACAGCAATCTCCGTATGGCACTACCTACGACTGGCTGCAACACATTAATGCAGAAAACAAGCAAGGAAACATCACTGCCGAAGAATGCAGGGAAATAATAGAGGGGCTGAACCTGAAGTCGTATGAAGGCGGCAATAAAGTACAGATAATATGGCGGCCAGAGTACCTGGGCAAGGAAGGCAATATTCTACTAAAGCTGATAGAAGAGCCCCCACAGGATACCATACTGATATTTATAGCTGAGCAGTCAGAAAGTATACTACCTACCATCCTCTCCCGTACACAGGAAGTAAAGCTGGCGCCGGTAAGCGCCAGGGACATTGCCGAAGCATTGTCCACCAGGTCGGTAACAGATCCACGAACAGCGGCGCAGGTAGCACACATGGCTATGGGTAGCTATACCGAGGCGCTGCGGCTGGTGCGTAATGCGGAGAATGATCTCTTTCCCGAGGTAAGGCAATTATTTAATGCCTTGTTTACAAACAATGGTATCGCCATTGCAAAATTTGCAGAAGACTGGTCGAAAGCGGGCCGGGAACAGCAAAAGAACTTCCTGAATTACCTCATTCAGTTAATTGAGCAGGCAGTAAGCATGCGCTACAAACCCGGAGCTGGCGATTCATTGCCTGAAGGGGAATCACAGTTTGTAAAAAAGCTCTCGGAGACAAAGGTGGGTTATGAAGGGTTTGGAGAGTTAGCCTCAGCCATCTCAGACACTATCTTTTATATTGAGCGAAATGCCCATTCCCGTACCCAATTACATGCCTTGGCTATTCGTATGCAGTACATTATTAAAAGGGGCACAATTAAAGACCTGAAAATCTGAACTCTTCTGAACTAGGTATCTACTATTGTTTGTTAAATCTCAAAATCATGCGACCCCAATATCCCCCTATATTTAACGTTAGCATGGTTTTTGATTATCTTTTTATTAACAGCAATTAAACTACATTTGTTTAGAATTTTTTAAGTAAAAGACTATGTTGAAATTCATGAAGAATAAAATTCTGATACCGCTATTGATCGTAGGAGGCCTTGCGGCTTTCTTCTCCTTTAAATATAGCGCCGGAACGGGAAACTCCTCTGAAGAAAAGAGGGCTATGGTGGTGCAAACAGTAATGAAAACTATCCAGGGGGGCCATTTCTCCCCAAAATCATTAGATGATACCTTTTCTGCGCGGGTATATCATAAGATCTTGAGCCAGCTCGATTATGATAAGACCTTTTTTACAAAAGACGATGTAAAAAAACTAAGCGCCTACGAATTTAAAATAGACGATGAGATACAGAATAATTCCCTGGAGTTTTTCGATACGCTCGATGCTATTTTTATCAGGCGTACCGCTGGTGCTCAAAAGTATTATAAAGATATTCTCAGCAAACCATTTTCTTTTAACACTGATGAGGAGATCAATGCCAACGCAGATAAAGAAGACTATGCCGATGGCGACGCTGGTCTTGCAGAAAGATGGCGCGAACATCTGAAATACAGGGTGCTGGCAAAATATGTAGATCTCGAAAATGACCAGGACAAAAGAAAAAAAGATAAAGAGAGTAAAGATACTACCCGGCTGAAAACGGATGCCGAACTGGAAGCGCAGGCGCGCGATGATGTAAAAAAGATGTATGATCGTATGTTCACCCGTATCAATAAGTGGAAAGATGATGACCGTTTCACCGCTTATGTAAATGCGATCGCAGTTACCGAAGACCCGCATACGGAATACTTTCCCCCGGTTGACAGGAAAGGCTTTGATGAATTGATGAGCGGCAGCTTCGTGGGAATAGGCGCAAGGCTGAGCGAAGAAAACGACAAGGTGAAAATATCCTCTATTATCACCGGTAGCCCCTCTTGGAAAGAGGGTGAGCTAAAAGCCGGTGATGAGATACAAAAAGTGGCCCAGGGCCCCAAACCACCTGTAGATATACAAGGCATGGAAATAAACGATGTCATAAAGCTCATACGTGGCGATAAAGGCACAGAAGTGCGCCTGACGGTGAAGAGAGGTGATGGCGCCATTAAAGTGATACCCATTATCAGAGGTGTTGTGGAAATAGAAGAAACCTTTGCCAAATCAGCTATTATAAAAAGCAAGGACGGCCCTGTAGGCTACATATACCTGCCAGAGTTTTACGCGGATTTTAATCACACCAGCGGTCGTAATTGCTCCACTGATGTAGCGGCAGAAGTGAAAAAACTGAAAGATGCCGGCGTTAAGGGTATCATACTCGACCTGCGCAATAATGGCGGCGGTTCTTTAGGCGATGTAGTGGATATGGCAGGCATATTTGTAGGCAAAGGCCCTGTAGTGCAGGTAAAAAGCAATCATGCCTCACCCTCAGTACTGAAGGCCCAGGCCGAGGATACTGCTATGTACAGCGGCTCGTTGGCTATAATGGTGAACGAAGGCAGCGCATCAGCTTCCGAAATTATGGCGGCCGCTATGCAGGATTATAAGAGGGCAGTAATTGTAGGCGCCACCACTTATGGCAAGGGCACAGTACAAAAAATGGTAGACCTGGAGCAGATGGTAGACCCTATGAGCCGTCTCCAGATGATCAATGACACAGAAGGCACATTGGGCACATCTATAGGCGCCATAAAACTGACCATGGAAAAATTCTACCGGGTTAATGGCGGATCTACTCAGTTGAAAGGAGTAACCCCGGATATAGCTATACCAGACCCTTACGATGCCTATGATGATGAAGACCTGGGTGAGCGCCACAACGTCTCTGCATTACCATGGGATGAGATAGCTGCAGCCAATTACAAGGAAACAAACAGTGTAGGAAATGTGCGCTCACTTGCTGCTCTCAGCCAAAGCCGAGTGGATGCCAACCAGACATTTAAGCTGATACAGGAAAATTCCGAATACCTGAAAAAGAGAAAAGAGAACAGCGAAGTATCATTAAATGAAACCAAGTACCGGAAGGATCAGGAAGACCTCAACGCTATTTCTAAAAAGGAAGACGAGCTCCAGAAAAAAGCAACCCTACTGGAAATGACAAACGCTCCTGCCGACATGGAACATATAGATGCAGATACTGCCTCAATAACCAAAAACAAAGAATGGTTAAAGAACCTGAGCAAGGACATTTACATTTCAGAAACCGTAAATATCATCAACGACATGCCCAAAGTCGGCATGAAAGTAAATATAGGTACAGGAATGAAATAAGAAGTAAAACGACTTCATAAAAATGCGGCAATTTGGGATGCACATTGCCGCATTTTCTATTAAGAGAGCGATGTCATTAGCTTTCCATTTTAAAATCAGAAGGGTTAATATTATTATAGCAAATCAATGGATCATACAAGAGGTTCCCGAAAAAATAGTTATAACGTATTATTAATATTTGATAATAAATAATTTATTATTTACTCGTATTTTCTGTACGATAACTCTATCTTTAAGAATGGCAGCAAAAAAATTGCCTTGTGAACCTTTGAAAGGTAAAGTCAGCCTCGGGACCTTACCATGATTTTCAAAAACCGGCTATTTAATGGTGGTACAACAGTTAACAGCATTCCAAAAGATTTTTAATGAACAAGGTTCTTAAAGGTATTATCGGGTTTTCCTTAAAGAACCGGGTTTTCATTCTATTCTGCACGCTCATTCTGGCCGTGGCAGGTGTTCTTACTTACAAAATAATGCCTATCGAGGCTTTCCCTGACGTCACTAACACGGAGATAAGTATTATTACCCAGTGGCCCGGCCGTAGCGCAGAAGAGGTCGAAAAATTCATTACTATTCCTGTGGAAATAGCCATGAATTCAGTGCAAAAGAAAGTGAGCCTCCGTAGTACCAGTATTTTCGGATTATCTTATGTAAAGTTGATTTTTGACGACGACGTCAAAGACCCCGAAGCCCGCCAGCAGGTAATGAATTTATTACAAAATGCAACCCTGCCTGTTAATGTTCAACCTTCAGTACAACCACCCACAGGCCCCACCGGTGAGATCTTTCGTTACACTTTGGAAAGTAAAGTGCGCGATGTACGGGAGTTAAAGACGCTACAGGATTGGGTCGTTGACCGCCAGTTGCGGTCAGTACCTGGCGTAGGCGATGTTACGGCTTTCGGCGGGAAAACGAAAACTTATGAAATACAAGTTGATCCCAGAAAACTCACCTCACTCAATATTACACCACTGGATGTATTTACAGCTGTTCAAAAAACCAATATCAATATCGGCGGAGACATAATAGTACAAAACCATCAGGCCTTCGTAGTTCGGGGCATAGGTCTGCTCAACGACATCAACGAAATATCAAACATCATTATAACTAATACCAATGGTGTACCGGTCCTGGTGAAGGACGTTGCCGAGGTTAAAATTTCTAACGTGCCCAGGCTTGGCTGGGTAGCACGTTCAAATGGATTAACAGATTCAACCGGCAAACGCGTAATTACAAACGAGCCTGATGTTGTGGAAGCAATTGTAGTCATGCGCAAAGGGGCCAATCCCACAGAGGTCGTCAACGCTATTAAAGACAGGGTAGACAAGCTCAACAACACAATTTTACCTTCAGATACGAAAATTGTTCCATATTATGACCGGTCAGACCTAACAGAATATGCCACGCACACCGTTACCCATAACCTCGGAGAAGGAATTTTACTCCTCACGATATTGGTATCGTTATTCATGTTCAACTGGCGGACCACGCTCATTGTCGCTATCATTATTCCTCTGGCGCTGCTCTTTGCATTTATTTGTTTGCATTTAATGGGTATGTCTGCCAATTTGCTTTCGTTAGGCGCCATCGACTTTGGTATCATCATCGATGGTGCGGTCGTCATGGTGGAGGGCATGTTTGTCATTTTCGACCACAAGGCGAACGAGATAGGAATGGATCGATTTAATAAACTCGCGAAATATGGAATGATAAAGAATAACGGTGCCCAGCTAGGTAAGGCTATCTTTTTTGCCAAGCTGATCATCATCACGGGCCTGTTGCCAATCTTTGCATTTCAGAAGGTGGAAGGAAAAATGTTTTCTCCTCTTGCCTATACGCTCGGTTTTGCACTGATGGGTGCGCTGATAACCACACTTACCCTGGTTCCTGTATTGATCAGCATCTTGCTCAACAAAAATGTACATGAGCGTCGCAATCCCATTGTCCACTATCTCACGGCCTTTATGCTTGGTGGTTTCACCTGGTCATACAGGCGCAGAAAAATGGTTATCCCGATTTCACTAATTATTATGGCGGCTGGTTTATTTTCGTTCAGGTTTTTAGGTTCGGAATTTTTACCCGAACTGAATGAAGGTTCCATATGGTTGAGGGTGCAAATGCCATACAGCAGTTCACTTGAAAATTCAGTAGAGATTTCTAAACAAGTCAGGGAAAAACTAATGTTCTTTCCGCAGGTGAAATATGTGGTATCCCAAACCGGCCGACCTGATGATGGCACAGACGTGGCAGGTTTTTACAACAATGAGTTCTCCGTAATGCTTTACCCCGAAAGCGAATGGAAACCTAAAATGAGCAAAGACGAATTGATCCAGTCAATGAATGACCGGCTCAAAGTAATACCGGGCGCAGACCTCAACTTTTCTCAACCCATTATGGACAACGTAGAGGAAGCGGTATCCGGGGTGAAAGGCTCTATATGCGTAAAGGTCTATGGCGACTCACTGACTTATATGGAAGGTAAGGTGAAGGAAGTATATGATATTCTGAAAGGAGTGAGAGGGATTACTGACCTCGGTGTGATTCACAATATTGGCCAGCCGGAACTGGATGTGGATCTTGATCAGCAAAAAATGGCCGTTTACGGGGTTTCTACAGCAGATGCAAATGCTGTGGTAGCAATGGCTATTGGGGGAACAGCAGCGTCAACGTTGTATGAGGGAGCCAGGACCTTTGATATTCGCATACGGTTCCCGGAAGAATTCAGGGCCACACCTGACGATATTGGCAACCTCCTGATTCCTACCCAAAACGGGTCAAAGGTGCCGGTAAATGAACTGGCAGAGATCACCCAAAAAACCGGCCCATGCCTTATTTTCAGGGATGATAACGAACGTTATTCAGCGCTGAAATTCTCTATCCGGGACCGGGATATGGGAAGCACAATAGCCGAAGCTCAAAAAAAGGTAAACGAAAAGGTGCATATGAAACAAGGCTACACCATGGCATGGCAGGGAGATTTTGAAAATCAGCAAAGAGCTACCCGGCGTCTGGCGCAGGTAGTACCCATCAGCCTCCTGCTAATATTCCTTTTATTATTCGCCATGTTTGGCAACTTCAAAGACTCGCTTCTCGTATTCCTCAATGTGCCCTTTGCCATCGTCGGCGGCATAGTAACACTGCTCATTACTGGCACCAACTTCAATATTTCGGCTGGTATTGGATTCATCGCTTTGTTCGGCATTTGCATTCAAAATGGCGTATTGCTGATCATCGTATTCAAACAAAATCTTGAAAAGATGAAGGGTGATAACAGTTCATTATATTCTTCTATAAAGCTGGGGGTTAATTCTAAGATTCGGCCGGTAGTGATGACTGCTATGATGGCGGCAATAGGCCTTTTACCTGCTGCAGTCTCGCATGGCATTGGATCTGAAAGCAGCAGGCCGCTGGCGCGCGTAGTTATCGGAGGCATACTTTGCGCTATGATATTTAGTCTGTGGGTTTTCCCGCTCATCTACGGATGGGCTTACCGCAATATCGATCAAAAGCATGTGAGCGAGATAAACTAACGGCTGCCCGGCAAAAGGAATTATATTTTCCACGTTATAGTTGGTCTTATGGTTTTCTCATCATCATGCTTAGATGTTATTTAGGACTAAATACTTAATTGTAGAGAGGTTACAGGGTTATTAACTTTCTTCATGCGCTTGACCGAAACCAATCTCGCCAAATTATTCCTACCCGTAGCAACCATATATTTTCAGAAAAAAAAAGTTACTTTGTACATTGAAAATTATGCCATGGCAACACTATTATACAGATTCGGAAATAAGCATGTTTTTAGCTGTTTCTGCCTTTCCATTTTTTAACATTAGACAGCGAATGAAAGTACTTACTTGAAAAAATATAGGGTTTTGTCATGATTTTTAAATTTATACTATAAATTTAATTGAAAATCAACTTATTGAAAATAATTATTAAATTCAACGTAATTGCAAAACATACATTTTTCTGCATTTTCACGTCAAAAATTGCATAAAAACTGCATATTTATGTATTAAAATTGGTTAAAATGCATAGGAAAAAACACCACAGCCATTGAAATTTAACATGAAGAACGCTTTCGTAAACAAACAATTGCTGATACTGGTAGCCATTTGTGTGCTTACTTTCATTTGCTTTAATTACACGCTTCACAACCAGTTTACCAACTGGGATGATGATTTCTATGTTACTAATGATCCTTATATAACAGCGCTCACCCCTCAAAACCTGAAAGTCATTTTTACAGAAGACATCACTAAAAACAACTATCACCCCTTATGCATGTTGTCGCTGGCTATCAATTATCGCTTTTCCCAGCTCAATCCTGAAGCTTATTATTTAACTAACATCCTCATACACATTGCCAATATCTTCTTGGTTTTCTTCCTCCTCATACAGGTCTGCATACGGCTCAAAATGGATGACAACAGCAAGCTCTTCATAGCAGGTTTTGGCGCTTTGTGGTTTGGCATCCATCCCATGCACGTAGAGTCTGTAGCGTGGATAGCCGAGCGGAAGGATGTGCTATATGCATTTTTCTATTTCTCAGCCTTGCTTTGCTATCTGAGGTATCTTTCAGCCAATAAGATGACATGGTATTGGGCCACCCTGTTATTATTCATTGCCTCCTGCTTGTCAAAACCCATGGCGGTAGTCTTCCCGGTTACTCTGCTGTGTCTTGATTTCCTTTTGCAAAGGCCGTGGAGCAAGAAGCTGATTACGGAAAAGCTCATTTTCTTCCTTATCTCCTTGTTGTGCGGCAGCATGGCATTCTATACCCAAAATAAGACCGGCGCCATCGCCTCATTCAGCACCCTTACCCTTGCCGAAAGGTTTATGTACGCTGCCTACGGATATGTAATGTACATTGTCAAGATATTTAACCCCACTTATTTATCTACCTTTTATCCCTACCCATATCGGTTTATTTCCGGCTACTTACCCACTATTTATTATGCGGCTCCGTTTATTGCAATTGGTAGCTTCGCAATTCCTCTGTACCTGACTTACAAAAAGAACCCGGCATGGTTCAGGATCATTGGTTTTGGTTTTGGTTATTTTATTACCAATGTCATCTTTATATTACAATTCGTATCGGTAGGCGCCGCTATTATGGCCGACCGTTATTCCTATGTGGCCTACGTCGGGCTGTTTTTTATGATCGCTTATTTTTTAAATGAGCTGATAAAACGTCTCCCCTCGCTTAAAACAGCAGTGACAGTTATACTCCTTTTTATTTCCGGCATACTTGGTTACTTGTGTTATGAGCGAACCTATGTTTGGCATGATGCGGAAACGTTACTTTCTGATGCTATTGAAAAATATCCAATGCAGGCGTTGCTGTCCTATAAATGGCGCGGTAACTATTATATGGATAAAGGAGACTTCGACGATGCCCTGAAAGATTACAGCGTCCTTACCATGCTTCATTCTGCAGATGCAAAGATTTATGATAAAATAGGTCTCATTTACACCCTCAAAAAAGATTACAAAAAAGCCGATGAAGCATTCGCCAATTCGCTCGGGGTACAGAACAACGTATCTAAAACCTATTTAGACCGTGCCAGGGTTCACCTCCTGGCTGGCGACACAACCAGCGCACTGAAAGACTCTGTTGCGGCATATAAGTTAAACCCCGCGGCGGAAAAGGTATTGTCAGATGTAAGCTTTAACTACGTACAAACTCAAAAGTACGATCAGGCCATACGCAACTACAATTTGTTATTAATGATAAACAATGGTAATCCTTTTTATTATTTCTACCGTGGCGTAGCAGAATTCGGGCAGAATAAGACAGATGCCGCCATTAAAGATTGGCTGATAGGTATGCAGTTCAATTCAAAAGATGTCTTGCAGTCTGCATCTTACGATCTCAGTGTAGCCTACGATGGACTTGGAGAAGATTCCCTCGCCGTTCATTATGCTGAAATAGCGCTGGCAGTGGGTTATAAAGTTTCCCCCGATTTCATGGCAACTTTGAAAGAAAAAAAGGCTAAGCAAATGAAGAAATAACTAATTATTTATAGGTTGGGATGTATTTTAAAAGCGTAGAGTGATTTTCAGATATGATGAAAGGAACAGTATTTTTTTTGATAATAACTTTGTTGTGCTGCGGCACAACGACGCTACATGCACAGGATGAAAAAGGGAAGGTGCCGGTATTTAACTATGTAATTGATGATCCGATGGACAAATTCGGCAGCCAGAAAGATTCCGTGAGCATAGTGCGTTACTTTTTGTATCCTCGCTTTTTTACCTACTGGCCCATAGACAATAATGACACCATACTAAAGTATCTCTGCTTTGATGCCAGTCATAACCTCGTGGACATGGATACACTACTCAAGATCACTGACGTCCAGCATATTTCGTTTATAAAAAGTTATACAGATTACCTGCAAACTAACATTGACACTACAGACGGCAAGCCTCACCCACTCTCTGTTTCAACAACCCTGTACCAATATGACAGGACCGGTGCAGATACCTGGAAAGGTTTTGATTTCGGCAGTAATTTTACCTCGCAGCTACGGGAGTATAAGGATAATATAGTAAAAGCTGATACCACGGTTGTCGTAAACCCGGTAACCGGGAATAAGCAACTCACCATAAGGCAATATTACCAGGTAGTAGAAATTGATGATTCCATAGAAGCAAAGTCGGATACCCTCGTACCTGACCTGCTCGACACTACAAAAAAAGAACTATTTACTTTTTACTATTACACCGTCCCTGACTTCTATTTTCATCTGCCTAAAAAAGTAAAAGACACCACTTTTGAGTTTTTTAGCTACGACTCGAGGGACACCCTTATAAAAAACGTGGTGGACTATGATTCGGTGCACTATTATTCCGAGTTCAAAAGCTTCATTGATTCAATGCAAACCTACCTGGATAACAATGGCCAGAAACAACTGCTGCCTGTTTCCAGCATCACAAAACGATACGATAAACAGGGAAGGGATAAGTGGCTGAATGTCGAGTATCCCAGCAACAAATTCACAGTGCTGCAGGAGTTTAAGAGCATCATAGTAAGCGTAGATACCGAAGCTGTAAAAGACCCGGCAATAAATAGGACTACGCTAAATATTTATAAACATTACAAGGTAATTAAGGAATAGATCACTGTTCAGCGGCCTGCCATTTCTTGGCTATCGTTTGCAGCGCTCCGGCATTACCGGTAAGTAACGCAAGCCGCTCTATCACCCGCTCTACAAGTGCATCTGGGCAGGAAGCGCCAGAGGTAACCATAATCCGCAAGGGCGTGTGAACCGGTATATAGCCCTCAGTTATTTTTTCGGTATGCGCATGCAGGTCAAAGTGCCTTATCTCATTTGCCGAGAGCAGGCAATGCTCCTCACTGATAAAGTAGGTAGGCAGCTTCTGCTTACAAAGCTCCACAAGGTGGCTGGTGTTGGAACTGTTATAACCGCCCACCACTAACGCAAGGTCCGCCTGCTCCGCCAGCATACCCATCACCGCCGACTGGTTATCATTTGTAGCGTAGCACAGGGTATCGCGGGTATCAGCAAAACGTTCATTCGTTTTATTCGCTGCGGTTTGATAGTGAGTCAGGATTACCTGTTTCAGGTAGTCAGCTATAGCCTGGGTATCGCTGGCCAGCATGGTTGTTTGGTTCACTACACCTATGCGTTGTAAATCTTTAACAGCGTCAAAGCCATCTGAATACTGCTCTTTGAAATCTATGTAAAATTGCGCTACTGGCAATTCATGCACAATGTATTTTGCCAATAGCTGCGCCTGCTCCATGTCCTTTACGATTACCGTAGGCGTGTGGGCTCTGCTGTGGGAGAAGGTAGCCCTTGTTTCCTCATGTACAGGCTTGCCATGTACTACTACTGTATATCCGTCATCACCTATTTTTTCAGCACGATTCCATACCTTCTCTACAAACGGGCAGGTGGTTTCATAATGTGTTGGGTCTATGCCTTTATTGCGCAACCTTTGCTCCAGCTCCAGCGTAGTGCCAAAGGCCGGTATGATCACCACATCAGCATGCGTCAGATCATCCCAGTCCATAAGCATCCTGCCCTTAGTATCCATAATGAACCGCACACCCATGGCCTGCAGGTCGGCATTAATACCCGGATTATGAATCATCTCACTCAGCAGGAATATGCGCTTACCCGGGTTCTCTTCCACGGCCCTGAATGCAATTTCAATAGCATTCTCAACCCCATAACAAAAACCAAAATGACGCGCCAGAATGACCTGCAAAGACCCAAGCTCCAATATAGTAGGCGTAAAATCCTTCTTCATTTTATCATCAGCCTTTCGCCTCTGCTTTATAGCGCTGATCAGCGGGCTGCGATATTGTACCGGAACATCAAAAGATTTCATTAGGCTGCAAAATTATGAAGAATAGCGCAATGAAGAGGAAATAAGGAAATTGAAAATGATAAAGAGATTGACAATTATAGATTAATTATGTTTTGTTTCTTTTGCATTACTTTTGGAACATTATGTCAAGCACTATGCCCTCTGAAAATACTTGCAGCAAGTGCCGAAATAATAAGTTTGATTGTATCAAATCTTTAAATGAAATAACTCCATCGGTTAATTTTTTTGGAGTTAATATAATGGGGGTTTTCTTTGTAAGTTTTAGAAGAATAGCTATGGCATTTAGCTTTAAAAAACGAATACTCAGTTGTAATTGTGACAGCTGCAACTGCCTTAAATTGCAATGCCCATACTGTGAAAAATCACTGGATGTTGATGAAGCAAGATCAGAAATATGTCCATATTGTAACAAGAAATTTTTCCTTTATACCTAACTATGTTTTACCAACTGTCAAAATCCCGGACTGGTTTAAGTCTTAGCGAAGCGGACTTAAATCCAGCAATAAGAAGAAGGACTCCGTCCGGCATAACTAACACCAAAGCCAAATAGAATTACTACTGCAATAACAATCACTACAACAAACGTTCAATAGGCAATAAGCCTTTTCGGTCAGTAAAATAATCAACAACACTGCTATATACGTATTGCTGCGGTTCAAACACGATACCTGCCCTTACAGGATTATCATGCAGGTAATTTAATTTTTGAATCATCATTTCCATTGTAGTCAATTTAATGGGATGATTATCCTGCTGCCAGAATTGATAATACTTATTATTGGGATTATTTCGTCCTGCACTTGAAAATAGCCATAACATCCACGACTGCCTGCTTTCCTGGCTATTATTTTTAATGGCCTTTAAAACTTCCTGTGCTGTAAATTTTTTATGATCGCGCATAATATCTTCAAGTTTACTTTCCTTCTGCCCGCTTGGGCTATTGAATAAATGTTGCCGGACGGAGTCCTGCTTTCATTGCTGGATTTAAGTCACACTTCGCTAAGACTTAAACCAGCATGGGGAAGCAATACTATTACTAACGTAATAACCATGTCGCCTATGGTAGGAGGGCTAAAAGCATTAATATATGTAGCATTTCATTTTGAATTAGAATGTAACAATAAGATAAATGTAATAAAAAAGGCTGCGATTGCAGCCCTATATTTGTTTCTGTTTATTCCTTCTATCATCCAGTTACGAAAACATAAAAATAATACGTAATTTTGCCCTAAAGTAAGTACCATGTCAAGAGCCGAAATTATAGAAAAAACGATTATCGCACTCAATAAATTACCCGAAACAAAAGGCGAGGAAGTAGCTGACTTTGCTGATTTTATGGTCAAAAAAACAGAGGAGCAAAATCTACAGACCGACATACATCATTTAATTGAAAACTCAGATGCATTTGCATTCCTTAAAGACGAAGAAGACTTATATACATTAGACGATCTTAAAGAGAAATTCTAATGCAAAAAGGTGATGTAATTCTTATTGTTTTCCCATTCACCGATCTTTCCGGAAACAAATTAAGGCTTGCCCTCGTATTAGCTGAAACCCTTACTGATTTAACGGTTCTATTTATTACTACTCAACTAAAATGGAAAGAAGATACAGATATTATTCTCGTACCTGATAATAATAACGGTATCAAAAAACAATCCTTACTAAGAATCAGCAAAATTGCTACCCTTGATAAAACGCTTGTAAAAGGCAGACTTGGTTTTATAAATACAGCCATCCTATATGAAACTGATACCAGGTTAAAAACCTATCTTCAGCTACAATAGCCCAATCAATACTTTACTCGCTATATTGTTCAAAGTAAACTGCTCATTCACTCCCAGATCACTTCTTCATCAACGCCAACCCCAGCACATCTGCCACATCATTCACATAATGGAAATGGAGGCCCTTTACATATTCTTTGTTTATCTCTTCTACATCCTTCTCATTCTGCTTTGGCATGATGATGTCCCTTATGCCGGCACGTTTTGCAGCAAGCATCTTCTCCTTGATACCGCCTACTGCCAGCACCTGTCCGCGTAGGGTTATTTCACCCGTCATAGCAATATATGGCTTCACCTTCCTACCTGTAAATGCTGAAGCCAGCGAGGTGAGCATAGTAATACCGGCACTGGGACCGTCCTTCGGCACTGCGCCTTCCGGTACATGCACGTGAATGTTCACCTCGTCAAATCTTTCATCTGCTATTCCATATTCTGAGGCATGTGCTTTCAGATAAGAGAGTGCAGTACTGGTACTCTCTTTCATCACGTTGCCCAGGTTGCCCGTAAGCG
>Ga0182030_10013481_pt1 | contig 16255 bp, 10 predicted proteins | sample 812S3MmetaG_FD_121299 | JGI IMG/M metagenome (GOLD analysis project Ga0182030, IMG submission 121299) | Permafrost microbial communities from Stordalen Mire, Sweden - 812S3M metaG (Illumina Assembly) | ecosystem: Environmental > Terrestrial > Soil > Wetlands > Permafrost | place: Sweden...
CCTCGAAAGTTTCCCCGGCCAGTTCCGCAACTGGTTCTATTCGCTTCTGGCCATGAGCGCCATGATGGCCGACCGCGCGCCCTTCAAAGCGCTGCTGGGCCACGCCCTGGTGCGCGATGCCCGCGGCGAAGAGATGCACAAATCCAAGGGCAACTCCATCGCCTTCGATGAGGCGGCCGAGGTGCTCGGTGCGGAGGTGATGCGCTACCTCTACGTCGAACAGAAGACCGCCCAGCATCTCAATTTTCCCGATCTGCACACCACTGGCAATACCGGCGCCACGATCGACGGTGAAGCTCGCCGCAAGCTGCTGACATTCTGGAATTGCTACAGCTTTTTCGTCATGTACGCCGAAGCCGACGGCTGGAAACCCGGCGCGCCGTTGCCGGTGACCAATGAATTGGACCGCTGGGTGCTGAGCCGTTTGCAGCGCCTCATCGCATCGGCCCACACCGCGCTCCAAAACTACGAGCACTTCCGCGTGATCGAGGCCTTCCAGGAATTCGATGAGCAGTTCTCCAACTGGTACCTGCGCCGCTCGCGCCGCCGCTTCTGGGACAGCGATCCGCTCGCTTATCAGACCCTTTACGCCGTCCTGACGACCGTGATCCGGCTCATGGCGCCCGTGCTGCCATTTCTCACCGAGGAGATCTATCAGAATCTGGTGCGCTCGGTGGAACCGGCGGCGCCGGAATCGGTGCACCTCACGCCCTATCCGCAAGTCGACACCTCGCTGGTCGACGAGCATCTGGAGCAGGCGATCGACGCTGTGATCCGCATCAAGAATCTGGCGCTGAATCTGCGCACCGCCAGCAAAGTCAAAATCCGCCAGCCGCTGGGCACGCTCTACGTCGTGCCGCAGAATGCCGCGGAACGCAGAGTGCTGGAGAATTCCGACTACGCAGCGCAGATCCTCGACGAGGCCAACGTTAAGAAGCTGGAGCTCAGGGACGATAAAAAATCACTGGTAACCGCACGACTTACGGCCAATGTGAAGAAGCTTGGGCCGCGCGCCGGCAAGCACCTGAAGACCATCATTGCAGAGCTGGCCAAGATGGACCCGGAGGGCGGGGCGCTCGGCGTTCCGGTGGAGGGCCAGATCTTCCCGTTTTTCCAAGATGACATCGTAGTCTCCTACGAGGGCCCGGCTAATTTGGTTTGCAACTCGATCGATGGCACCTTCGGGGCGCTCGATACCACGCTTACGCCGGAGCTGCTTCAGGAAGGCCTCGTCCGCGACTTCAATCGCCTGGTGCAAGACCTTCGCAAGTCTTTGGGACTGCAAATCTCCGACCGCATCGTATTGAAATACGCCGCTTCGGACCGCATCGCGGAGGCCATCGAAGCGCACGCGCCATATCTCCGCAATGAACTCCTGGCGGAGCGCATCGAGCGTCATCCGTCGCTCGAAAGCGGCACCAAACTGTCGCTCGCCGGAGAGCCGATCGTGGTAGACATCGCGAAGGTCTGACGTGGCGCAGGCACTCCTGCTTGCAGCGCCGGCACTCATGCCGGCGAGACGCGAGCGCAAAGGCCGCGCCCCGGCAACCCGCTTCCATTCAAGCGCGCACTCTTTCCGAGCCGCACGCGTGAGCAAGCGGTTCCGTGTTTCCTGGAATCTGCAGTAAGCCCGCAGACCACTCCCTCACGGTCGCGGCTCGGAAACTCAACCCGCACTCTGCTGTAACATCACAAGGCCCTCCGCCACTGCTACAATTCCGGTGTGGCCCGAGTCCTGATGGTATCTTCCGAGGCGCAACCGCTCGCCAAGACCGGCGGTCTTGCCGACGTGGTTGGCGCGCTGCCAGGCGCATTGCGGGAATCGGGCGATGAGGTCGCGGTGGTCGTGCCGCGCTACGGCTCGATTGACCTGAAACGCGCCCGCCGCGTCTACGACGGCATTGCCGTTTACCTGGGAACTTCCCGCCACGATATCGCCATTTACCAGGCCCCCGCCGAGTTCCCCTATTACCTGGTCGATTGCCCGCCGCTATTCGACCGTAAGGGCTTCTACGGCGAATCGGGCATCGATTACCCGGACAACCACATTCGCTTCGCCGTTTTCGCCCGCGCCGCCCTCGCCGTGGCGCGGGTCCTTTTCCGGACCGATATCTTCCACTGCCACGACTGGCAGGCCGGACTCGTCCCTGCCCTGCTCCGCAGCAGCTTTTCCACCGACCCGACCTACCTTGGAGTGAAGTCCCTCTTCACCATCCACAACCTGGGATATCAGGGCCTCTTTCCTAAGAGCGCGATGGCCGAAGCCGCCCTCGACACCGCCCTCTACCGCCCCGACGGACTGGAGTTCTTCGGCCAGATCAGCTATATCAAGGGCGGTATCGCTTTCGCCGACGCCCTCAACACCGTCAGTCCCACCTACGCCCGTGAGATCCAGACACCCGAGTATGGCTTCGGGCTCGATGGCGCGCTGCGCGCACGGGCGAGCGTGCTGAGCGGCATCCTCAACGGAGTCGACTATCAGCAGTGGAGTCCGGAAGTCGATGCGCACCTGCCGGCCCGCTATTCGGCTGACGACCTAAGCGGCAAGTCCTTCTGCAAGCAGCAGTTGCTGGAGGAGTTCGGGCTGCCGCAATCTGCCAGGGACCGCCCGCTGATTGGCATCGTTTCGCGTTTCACGCGGCAGAAGGGAACCGACCTCATTGCCGAGGTCGCCAGCCAACTCGTGGCGGACGACCTGTACCTGGTGGCGCTCGGTTCCGGCGAGCCGGAGTACGAGGCCTTTTTCCGTCAAATGGCAGCTCAGCATCCCAGCCGCATCGCCGTCCGGATCGGCTTCGATAACGGCTTGGCGCACCGCATCGAAGGCGGCTCCGACATGTTCATCATGCCCAGCCGGTACGAACCTTGCGGGCTCAATCAGATCTACAGCTTGCGGTATGGGACTGTCCCCGTGGTTCGCGCTACCGGAGGGCTGGATGATACTATCGAGGAGGGTACCGGGTTCAAGTTTTCGGATTACTCCGGGCAAGCGCTTATGGGCGCCGTACGGGCCGCGGCGGCGGCATTTTCGGATCGCGATGCCTGGCACGGAATCATGCGCCGGGGAATGGCAAAGGATTTCTCCTGGAGGGCCTCCGCCACTCTCTATTCAGCGCTTTACCGGCGACTTTTGGGTGGACATTGAATCTTTTTCGGGCCAAACGATTCTAATTGACAGGGAGAGAAAATGGCAGGTCAGAATACAGTAACAGGGCAGAATGTATCGGCGGGTCACGAGAACACTCTGACATTTACCGATGCCGGTTTCGACCAGGACGTGCTCCGGTCGGAAGTGCCGGTGCTGGTGGATTTTTGGGCCGAATGGTGCGGCCCGTGCCGGCAGATGGGACCGACTATCGACTTGGTGGCTACCGAGTACGTCGGCAAAGTGAAGGTCGGCAAAGTGGACGTGGATGCCAATGGCGGCACGGCCATGCGCTACAACGTTCGCGGCATCCCCACGCTGCTTTTATTCAAGGGCGGCCAGGTGGTGGAGCAGCGCGTCGGCGCGATCGGCAAGTCCGACGTCAAGAAGATGATCGATGCGCACGTCTAAGCGCTCCGTCTAAAAGCGCTACGTACGAAATCGTACAGAATTCCCGGCCGGGCGCCTGAAAAGGTTCCCGGTTTTTGCTTTTTTGGCTGAAAACCACCAGGGGGTGGCTGAAATGAGTAGATAACCTTACTGCAACTAGTAGCATCTATAAGGGTGTAGCAAGGAGGAGGTGGCCAAAATGGAACGCCACTTAACGAGATTCGGATTCCGAAAGTTTTTATCGATAAGCTGTGTTTTACTGATGGCCGGAATGGGCACGGCGACGTTTGCACAGGCGCCCGCGCCACCCCAGAGTCAAGCACAAGGCCAGGCTCAGGGGCAGACCTTCGCGCCGCAGCAACTGGATAACCTGGTAGCGCCTATCGCGCTCTATCCCGACCCGCTGCTCGGGCAAGTGTTGGCCGCCAGCACCTACCCGGTAGAACTGGTGGAAGCGCAGCAATGGCTGCAGGCCAACGGTAATCTTCACGGGCAACAGCTGGTGGACGCCGCCAAGCAGCAGAACTGGGATGCCAGCGTTCAGGCCCTCGTGGCCATGCCCGACGTTCTGGCGAAACTAAACCAGGACATCCACTGGACTACCGATTTGGGGAACGCTTTCCTGGCGCAGCCATCCGATGTGATGGCCTCGGTGCAGCGCATGCGCGCCCGCGCCGAATCCAACGGGAAGCTGCAATCCAACCAGCAGGAAACGGTGACTACGCAGACCCAGAACGGCCAGCAGGCGATTGAAATTCAGCCCGCCGACCCGCAGGTGATTTACGTTCCTACTTACGACCCCTCGTATGTGTGGGGAGCTCCGGAGTGGGGCTACTATCCTCCGCTGATGTATCCGGCTTATGGATGGGGTTGGTACCCCGGCATTCGCATTGGACTCTTCTTCGGTGGATGGGGCGGCTGGGGTTGGGGCGGTTGGGGTTGGGGCTGGGGCCCGAACTGGTTCGGCGGCGGTCTGTTCATTAACGCAGGCTTCTTCAACCATTACGGCTACGGTTTCGGCAGCGGCTACGGCCGTGGGTTCGGCGCGGGATTCCGCGGGACTGCGGCGTGGGCGCACGATCCGGCCCACCGCATGGGAGCAGGCTATGCCAATGCTGGCCTGAACGCCCGCTACGGCGCAGCTTCGCAGGCAGCGCGGATGGCTTCCGCCCGGTCCGGCAGTTACCATAGCTTCGCCAGCACTGGAAGCTCCGTCCGCGGCAGCAACTCGGTGAGCGCGGCAGGCGCTCGCAGTTACGGTGCGGGTGCGGCTGGGGTTCGTAGCTCCGGCGCACAAAGCGCGGCTGGAGTTCGCAGCTACGGCGCACAAGGCGCCAGTGGCTATCAGCACTTCCAGAGCGGGCGTCAGTCCTACCAGGCTCCGGCGCAGCGCTCTTACTCCACCGGCGGACAGCGGTACGGTTCGGCGGGCGGCGCGCAGCATTACAGCGCACCGTCGGCGCAGCATTCCTCCGCTCCGTCGTCTCATTCCTCCGCCCCGAGCGGTCATAGCGTCGGCGGTGGAGGCGGTCACAGCTCCGGCGGCCACAGCGGTGGTGGCGGCCACGGTGGCGGCAGAAGGTAAGGGATCGGTTTAGTTGTAATAGCGGGAGCGGGTCGGCTAGATGCCGGCCCGCTTTTTTTTGCTTGGGGGCCCGCGGTGCTATCCCAATAATTCCCGCTGGCTCGCCATCCGTTGTTCGCGTTCGCGCGCGAACCGCTCAATCCCCGCGAAGATGGATTTCGGATCGAGATGCGCTTCCTCGATCACCTCGACCTCCAGTCCGCCCGTGCGCCAGTTGTTGTCCCAGTCGGACGTAAGCGAGTACTCGTCGGTCAGTGGCCCGACATTGCGCACTGGCCACATGCGCCGCGTGCCCGTCGATACCACCATCAGATCGTAATACGCTTCTGGTGGAAGCATTGAGCGGCGATAGGCTTCCGGCTGCCGGTCGAAGAGATCTTCGCTGACGGCGGCGATTACCTTCACGTTGACGCCGGCCTCGTCCAGGTGCTTCAGCTCCTTCAGCAGATTGACCGTGGAACTCGACCCCTGCACGACCACATACCCATGCCGCGGACCGGGCCCGAAATCGCGGATCGCGTAGAAGCCTTTGGCGGCGGCTTTCAGGTCGCTGTCGGCGAAGGTCGACCGGTCGGCTACCGGGAAATCGGGCCGCGCCACTTCGAGGGTGATCAGCCCCACTTTAGGATCGCGCGCGGCGATCTCGGCGGCGGCGAAATAGCCCGCCGCGACATCGTTGTAGTCCCAGAAATTCAGATTAATGGCCTGCCCGCGCGGGAATAGCTTCCACACCTGCGGAGCGAAAATGCCGAAGTGCGTGCGTGCGTCGGCCGCCGTCTCCGGCCCGGAGTGCGCCGAGAGAATATGCAGCACGCCCACGCGGAACTTGCTGTCCTGATTCTGCTGGCTCCAGACGCGCGCCGGCGTATACATCAGCGGAGTGAACGCGCCGTAAGTGCCGCTCAGCGCCCAGACCCCCGCAAACTTCGTGGGGTCCACCGACGCGCTTTGGCTGATCATCCCGATGGCGGTTGACACGTTGCCGGCCTCCTGGATCGGGGCCTTGAGGCGTGTCGCCACGGGATTCCGCTCGGGGTCGTAATGGCCCCACAAGCTGCCATGCTCCACATTGATCGATTCCGAAAGGTCGGCCGCCACCGTGAAGAAGCGGTTGCCGGTAACGTAATTCATCCACTTGATGATTTCCGAGACGCCGCGGCGCGGACCGGCCGTCTCGCCCGGCTTGCGGAAGAGCGTGATCTCCACCTGCTTCTCGGCGCCCGACACGGGATTGCGCGCCGTCACCTTCTGCGGCTCGACGGGCAGCGTGGACACGCGCAGGCGGTCGTCGAGGAACGGGTCGGTTCGGGTATCGATGCCCAGCGGCAGGTCGTCCTTGACGGTGTCGCCGATGGCCACCAACCGGTCGGCCAGCCAGTCGCCCAGGCCGTTGCGGTCGAGCAGCGACATCACCACGTCGAGATTGGTCTTGAACTGAATGAGGCGCTCGCGCGGATCGCTCACCGCGCCCCCGCGGATGCCGGCGAACTCCACGCCATAATGCTTCTCGAAGGTCTGCGCCAGCGCGACGAAGTAATCGGAGTTCATCTTCATCGCGTAGGGATGGCTCTTGTAGCCGATGAGCTGATCGCCGAAGCCGGGAATTTTGCCGTCGACGGCGCCCGGCCAATATCCCTTGGTCGTCTTCCCGATGAGCACCATGGGACGCCGATCCTTCGGGTCCCAGTCGTCCATGGTCTTCAGCGCCTGCACAATCGAAGGGTAGTCGTTGCCGTGCGCGGTCAGCATCACGTTCCAGCCGTAGGAAGACCACTGGTCGGCGAGCCGATAGCTATCGTAGCAGGCATCGATCACGCCGCCCTGCAGGCTGTCGTCGATGCCGGCGTTGTTGTCGGAAAGCAGCACACGCAGGCGCTTGCCCACCTGCAGCGCGAGCGCCTGCGTCTTGAACTCCTGCGCGTGGCCTTCGGTGAGCGCGAACTCGCCTTCGAGGGCGAAAATCTTGGGGGAGTTGAGGCTGGCGGCGCCGGCGTAATCCCAGAATGCCGCCTTCCCTGCGGCCGAGGCGATGCCGACTCCGGAGGGTCCACCGTTCACGTCGTTGGTGAGGTCGGTGGCTTCCGAGTGGCCCGAGAGCGCGCGGATGCCGCGCTGTTTCGCCTGCGCGAAGAGCGGATGATCGGCGAGGCCGATGTCCTGCAGCAGCGTGGCCAGCGCGCCCGCGCCGCGGCGGAATCCAAGCGCGTCGATGGGCAGCATGGCGGTGTGCGGATCGACGTAGTAGCGGCGGTCGCCCGTCTTTTCGAGCCTGCGCGCCAGCGCCTGCCCGAGGATCATCCACAGGGCGTAGCACGTCGGAACGCTGTGGCCCGCGGCCATCATGAATCTGTCGCCGTAGGGATGCTTGGGACGCCGGTAATCGTAGCGCAGCCCGCCGAGGTCCGGCCCGGCGAGGTGCAGCGAGACATTGTACGGCGTGTACGCCAGCGGTCCGCCGAAATGGCCGGTCTGGGCATAATTGCCCAGCATGACCAGCGTCATGCAGGTCATGTATCCGATATCTTCGATGTTCTTGAGATCCTCGGCGGCCAGCGGCGATTCCGAAGACGGTACGAGCGGTTCAGTGCTAATGGACACTAGAAAACTCCCAAGCGTGATAATAGCAGGGAGCGCAATTGTGGGGCACGTCGACAGGTGGGGCTGGCCCCCAATAAGCGCTAACGTAAGCGACGCGCATCGCCAGATTGCTTGTGCCGGACGCGAGACTGGAGGCGCGCTTCCATCGTCGGCGGGAAACCGCCCAACCGTCGCGGGGCCCGGCGGGTTCACGAGGAGTAATCTCCCACATCGGGACATTTGGCTCCCCGCGTCGAAGTCACCTTACCGATAACGCCGTCTCACCCGCAATGCTCCGTCCAAAGGGTGCAGCGGACGGGGAAGGGGAGGTCCTCCAAGGTGGTTTGTGGCATAGCGATTGCCACTTCCGTCCAGCTAAAGGAATGCGGGCATAAGAGAATGAAGCATTTGCGCAATCAAAAGGTCCCGGGATGGGTATGTATGGCCCACAGGTGTGGCAGTTCGGGCCTTTCCATTTTCTTAGGAAACAGCTACGGACCTCAACTGCGCTCGACGTCGACTGTTCTCCTCGCTATCGTCGCTTCATTTTCCCTGTCAGCCCAGACCTACACGATATCGACCTTCGCTGGTGGCGGCCTTCCCGTAAACGTACCGGGAACTTCGGCCAACTTTGCGGCAGTGGGACCCGTCACGTCCGATTCAGCCGGCAACCTGTACTTCTGCGGGCAAAACGTCATATTGCGTCAGGACGCCGCTACCAGCCTCGTTACCCTTGTGGCCGGGAATGGGACACAGGGTTACAGCGGCGACGGGGGACCTGCTATCAGCGCTCAACTGAATGCCCCTTCCGCTATCGCCACAGATACCGCCGGCAACGTCTACTTCGCCGACACCAACAATCAGTCGATCCGCGAGATTTCAAAGGGCGTCATCACAACCGTGGCGGGGAACGGCACAAAAGGTTTTAGTGGCGACAATGGTCCCGCCACGAGCGCGCAGTTATCGTATCCAGGAGGCGTTGCGCTGGATGCCGCCGGCAACCTTTATATTACCGACACAGCCAACAACCGCATACGCGAAGTCTTCAAGGGAGTGATCACAACCGTGGCTGGAAACGTCGCCGGCGGCTTCAGCGGGGACGGGGGCCCGGCCGCCAGTGCCGAGTTGTGGAACCCGTTGGGCATTGCAGTAGACGCCGCAGGCAACCTTTACATCGCCGACTACGGCAACCTCCGGGTCCGCAAAATTTCCAACGGAACGATCACAACCGTGGCGGGAAATGGGCGCTTTGGCTCAGGCGGCGATGACGGCCCGGCCATCAGCGCGCCCGTGGGATCGCCAACTGCAGTCGCGATAGACTCTTCCGGCCACCTCTATCTCGCCGCCGAAAGCGTCCGCGAGGTCTCGAACGGGGTGATTACCACCGTGGCAGGCACTACGACCGCAGGCTTCAGCGGTGACGGCGGCCCGGCCACCAGCGCCCAACTGAACTCGGTTACTGGGGTCGCCCTTGACGCCGCAGGCAACCTCTACGTCGCGGACGCGGGAAACTACCGCATTCGAAAGGTCACGAACGGCGTGATCTCCACGGTCGCAGGTGGAGGACAGCAGGTAGGCGACAACGGTCCGGGCACGACCGCCCAACTGAATGATCCCATCAGTGTCGCTGCCGACTCAGCCGGCAACCTGTACATCGCCGACACGCTGCACCAGCGGGTCCGCATGGTCTCGAACGGAACGATCACAACCGTGGCGGGAAACGGAACGCCAGGATTCAGCGGAGACGGGGGCCCGGCCACGGCCGCGCAGTTGTACAGCCCTTTCGGCGTAGGCGTGGATGCCACTGGCGATCTCTATATTGCCGACATCGATAACAACCGGATCCGCATGGTCTCAAACGGAATCATTACTACCGTGGCGGGCAACGGGGCAGCCGGCTTCAGCGGCGACAACGGTCCGGCTATTGACGCCGAACTATTCATTCCCACAGCCGTGGCCGTGGACACCGCAGGTAATCTGTATATCGCAGACAGTGGCAACAACCGCATCCGTGAAGTCTCGAAGGGAATCATCACCACGGCAGCCGGGAACGGGAAGTGCTGCGCTCCTGCAAACGATGGTGGTCCAGCCACCGCTGCCGAGTTCCACAACGCTGAATTTTTGGTGACAGATCCTGCCGGCGCCCTTTATCTCTCGGACTCGGGTAGCGGTGGGAGCGTCCGTAAGGTTTCCAATGGCATCATCACCACTGTTGCAGGGGCCGGCACCTGTTGTGGTTTCGGCGGCGACAACGGACCGGCGGCGAGTGCTCAGTTATATGCCCCAAACGGCATCGCGGTGGACTCCTCCGGAGATCTTTTTATCGCCGACCACCTGCGGGTCCGCCGGGTGTCGAATGGCGTAATCACAACCGTGGCCGGAAATGGCGTGGAGGGATATTCCGGCGACGGCGGTCCCGCCACCGGCGCCGAGCTATTCGCCCCGCAGGGCATCGCCGTCGACCCTGTCGGCAACGTTTACCTCACCGACACGACCGATAACCGGATCCGAGTTCTGAATCCGTCCGGACCTTCCTGTCCCGCGACGGCCGGCCCCACCAGTTTTTCCTTCGGGCCGGCGGGCGGCAGCGTGAGCGTCGGCATTCAGACCGGCGCCACATGTCTTTGGGCAATTGAAAGCCTTCCCTCGTGGATCACCTATTCCGGTAGTCCGGTCGCAACGGGCCCGGCGACCATAACGCTTGCGATAGCGGCCAATTCGGGCTTGCAGCGCTTCGCGGCCGTCTATGTTGCCGGCATCGGCGTGTCAGTGGCGCAAACGGGGAGCACGCTGCCGGCGATCTCTGTGGGCGGTATCGTCAACGGAGCCACCTTTGGGGCGGGGCAGCCGGTTGCTCCCGGCAGTGTGGCTTCGGCGTTCGGCCTCTTTGGGACAAACAATCCGGAAGCCGCTACCGGATCGACGTTGCCCACGGAGCTATCCGATCTCTCGCTACAATTCACCAACGGAATCCGCGCGCCGCTGTATTTCGTTGCCCCGGGGCAGGTGAATTTCCAGGTCCCATGGGAATTGGCAGGGCAGACGCAGTCCTCGCTGGCCCCCGTTTTCGGTGGCCAGGTAGGCGCCAGCCAGCCCGTTAGCCTCGCGCCGTTCGCACCGGGAATCTTTATCTGGAGCGTTCCGGGAATTGCTCAGCAGGGCGCGATTCTGGATACTTTAGGGCATCTGGTCACGGCCACGAACCCGACTACGGAAGGTTCATATGTTGAGATTTACTGCACCGGCCTGGGGCCAGTAACCAACCAGCCAGAAAGCGGTGCCCCTGCACTGAGTTCTCCACTTTCGTACACGACGGCAACGCCGACCGTCGTGATCGGAGGCGTTCAAGCCAGTGTACAGTTCTCCGGACTGTCGCCGGCATATGCCGGCCTGTACCAAGTGAACACTTTGGTGCCTGCCGGGGTCACAGCCAGCCCCACCGTCCCTGTTTCGATCTCTATCGGAGGTGTGACCTCAAATACGGTAACGATATCCGTGGGTATCCTTCCCTATTGATGGGTACGCCGCGGATGCCGAAAACGACCCTATATTGCAGCACCTGAGTCGTGCTGACACCGTTCCGAGCAAGACGCTAAGAGAGTTCCTCTTTATGAAACAATATTTTCCTGGATTCTTACTGCTGGCGAGTGCTCTCACTCACGCCCAGTCCTATACCTTCGCACAGTTCGATGCTCCAACGGCCAACGGCACCTTTCCCACTGGGATCAACAACAGCGGACAGATTGTCGGCAACTACTCGGATACAACCAATAAGAGCCATGCGTTCTTGCGCAGCGCCAACGGCACAACATTCACGGAAATAGTCGCTCCCGGCGCGCTTCCCTTCACAACCAAGGCAAACGGCATCAACAATCTCGGGCAAGTCGTCGGATCTTATATGGACACCGTTGGTTTCCATGGCTATATCCGGAACGCTGATGGCACATTCACAACGTTTGATATCATCAGCCTCATCCCTACACCTGGCCCCAATGCTGACGCGTCGGCCATAAACGACTATGGTGAAGTCGTAGGGCCCGCCTCCGACTTGGTTACCGGCTCTAACGGATACATACGGAGTGCTGACGGAGCTACCCTAACCTTGGTTCAGGCCTCCTTTTTCGGGGATACTTCTCCTGCGGCTATTCATAACAGCGGCGAAATTGCGGGTTTTGGCTTGGATGGCAGTTCCGCGGGGACACAGCACGGCTTTCTCCGAAGTCGTGACGGATCCTATGCTCGCTTCGACCTTCCGGGGACGACGAGCTACACTCGAATCCTCGGAGTCAACAACGACGGGAAGTTTGCGGGAGAGCTCATGGGTATGAATATGGGGTTCGTTAGCAACGCCGATGGCTCCTTCGCCTTGCTCGGCGGTTATCCAGTGAGTGCCATCAATGACGCCGGAGAGATCACCGGCACTTATTACACCGGCACCCCTCCTACTCACGGCTTCATCGGCGTGCCTGGCACCGCCGACACGCGGCCTGCCATCCGCACGTTACTCCCGGGCGTGCTTACTGCCTCGGGTTTCGGTGGCGCGACGACCATAGCACCTGGAACCTGGATCGAGATCTATGGCAACAACCTCGCGCCGACCACGCGCCCATGGCGCGCCTCGGATTTCATCGGCAATACTGCTCCCAAATCACTCGACGGCGTCAAGGTTTCCGAAAACGGGAGCCTGGCAAACATTTCATACATAAGCCCCGGACAGGTTAATGCGTTCGTTCCGACCGTAGTGTCGGCTGCTGTGGCCCAAGTGACGGTCACGACACCAGCCCACCTTACAGTGTCACCATAAACCCCTTCCAACCGGCGATGCTCACTGTACCGCCGGATATCTTCTTAAACCAATGTTACCTTGCGGCGGTTTTCCCAGACTTCGTCACTTATGTCCTGCCACCCTTCCCCTCTTACGCGAATGTGCCGACTCGCCGGGCCCAAGCCGGCGACACAATCGTACTCTTCGGTACCGGACTCGGTCCGGTTTCCCCAGGTGTGCCCAGTGGAGAAATCGCGACAGAGGCCAGCCCTCTTGCAGCGCCTCTGAAAGTGTCCTTCACCGGGTACGCAGGTACAGTCTTCGGGACCGTCACATATGCCGGTGTTGTGCCTGGTACGTTAGGCCTTTACCAGGTAAACGTGGTGGTTCCAGAAATTAGCCTTCCTCCTGCAGAGACTTTCGATGACTTCGTCAGTGTTCAGGTCTTGGTCGACGGGGTCCCTGCTCAAGCAAATAGTCCTCTGAGTCTGTTATTACCGTTCACGCTGTGAGCCGCATCATTGTCAGCGTGCCCGCAATTGCTTGCGGTCAGTCGCGGCTCGTGAAAAGGGGTTTTCACCCACTCGTTTTGGCGAGCTCCGCGGGCCGTTGACAAAAAGTAGCTTATCGTACATTGACCCGAACGGCCTTCGAGGACGCCAAAAGCGAGTTTCATGCCGCGCACAGTTTAAGTTAGCGCCTATGGGGCGGACTCCCCAGTCCGCGGCCGATTTCTGGTCGCCTCTTCGCTATGCCAACGTGCCTGAATCTTCGATGGGAGAGCGGGACGGGATTTTCCGGGCAGACCAGGGGTGTCCGCCCACCATTTGCCAGCCTGTCGCAAAGCTCGCATCTTGTACCATGTACCTATGCCGCAACCTCCGGAGCCCGATGAACCACCGCCGTTTCTGGGCACCTGGCGGCGCGTCTACACGGCCATTCTGATTTATCTCGTCGTTCTCATCGCGGGGTTCTACCTCTTCACACGGGCCTATCGATGAGGAATCTCGATTGGATTGTCCTTGTCACATCCCTGGTCTCCATCGTGGCGTACGGGCTCTATCGCAGCCGCGGCAGCAACACCGTCGACCGCTATCTGCTGGCCGGCCGCACTATGCCCTGGTATGCCATGGCCCTCTCCATCATGGCGACTCAGGCCAGCGCCATCACCTTCATCTCCACCACCGGACAATCCTATGTGGATGGCATGCGCTTCGTGCAGTTCTATTTCGGACTGCCCATCGCCATGGTGATTATTTCCGCTACTGCCGTGCCGCTGTTCCATCGGGCCAAAGTCTACACCGCGTACGAATACCTGGAAAAACGCTTCGATGGGAAAACGCGCACCCTTGCGAGCATCATTTTTCTCTGCCAGCGCGGACTGTCGGCGGGGCTCACCATCTACGCGCCGGCGCTGGTTCTCTCCGTGATCCTGGGATGGCCGGAGCGCAATACCACCTTCCTGATGGGAGTCACGGTAGTGACGTACACCGTGCTCGGCGGCATCAAGGCGGTGACCTGGTCGGACGTGCAGCAGATGGGCATCATCTTCCTGGGACTGCTGGTGTCGCTGATCACCGTATTCGTGCTGCTGCCGAAGACCGTTTCATTCGGCGACGCGGTATTTCTGGCGGGCGCGGCCGGCCGACTGAACGCGGTGACCACGAATTTCAGTTGGAACGACCGTTTCAACATTTGGAGCGGCCTTCTCGGCGGCACCTTCCTATTCCTGTCTTATTTCGGCTGCGACCAGTCGCAAGTGCAGCGCTATCTCACCGGCAAGTCGATCGCGCAAAGCCGCCTGGGCCTCCTCTTTAACGCCGTGGCGAAGATTCCGATGCAGTTCTTCATTCTGTTCATCGGGGCGATGGTTTTCGTCTTCTACCTGTTCGTCCAGCCGCCGCTGCTGTTCCAACACACGGAACTGGCGCGCATAGCAGGGCGGAGCGACTATTCGGCGATCGCCGAGAGCTATCAGCGCGGTTTCGATGAGCGCCGCCGGGCAACCCTGGCGATGGTGGACGCGCACCACAAGGGCGACACCGCGGCAGTCGAGAGCGAAATCGCACAATACCGCGCCTCTCAGAAGCAGATCGACCGGGCGCGCACCCAAGCGGCGCACATGGTGACAAGTAGCGGTGGCGAGAAAGACTTCAGCGACACCAACTACATCTTTCTTTCCTTCGTGACAAAGTATCTGCCAGCGGGAATCGTAGGGCTGGTGATCGGTGTCATCTTCGCGGCCACCATGTCGGCCAGTTCGGGAGAGATCAACTCGCTCGCGACGGTGACAGTGGTGGATATCTACCGCCGCATCCGGCCGGGTGCCAGCGACCATCATTATGTAGCGGCATCGCGGCTGGCCACATTGTTCTGGGGCGCATATGCGGTAATCTTCGCCGGATGGGGCAAACATCTGGGCTCGCTGATTGTGGCCGTCAACGTGGTGGGCTCGCTGTTTTACGGTTCGCTGCTGGGCTGCTTCGTGCTGGCGTTCGGATTCCGCAGAGTCGGCGGGACGGCCACTTTCGTGGGGATGCTGGCGGGCGAAGTGGCGATATTCTGGGCGTTTTTGTTTACCGGCATTTCGTGGCTGTGGTACAACGTGATCGGTTGCGTAGTGGTGGTGGGTACAGCGCTGGCGATCACGTATCTTGCGCCGGCGAACGGCGCTTCCGCAGAATCCGCCAGAGAACGTACACCAGAACCAGGATGAGCAGGCCGATTCCAACGGCCTTCATATAACCCTCGATGTTCTTTTCGACTGCCTCCCAGCGATCCCCCAGAAAATATCCCAGGCCGAGAAAAGCGCTCACCCATAAAAAGCCCCCGGGATAAGCGAAAAGCGCGAACTGCGGAGGCTCCAGGGCGCTCATGCCGGCGGCGTAGGCGGTGAGATGGCGAACTCCGGGAATGAAGTAGCCGAATGTCAGCCCCCAATGGCCCACTCGCCCGAACCAGGCGTGCGCTTTCTCCACGTGCTCTTCGGTGATATGCATATAGCGGCCGTACCGGTGGATCAGCTTCAGGCCGAAGGTGCGCCCCAGGGTGTAACTGACCGTGATGCCGCACAAGCTGCCGGCGAGCGCGGCGCCGAATGCCAGCGGCAAAGAGAAGTTGCCCTTATAAACCAGAAACCCGGTGAACGTGAGGAGAGTCTCATCGGGCACCGGCAAGCCGACGATTCCGCACACCAGACAAAGAAATATGGCGAAATAGCCGTAATGCGTAATCCACGCGAGGACCTGCTGTTCCATCAGCGGATCACACCACCAGACCGCTGATTTCCACGGTCGACCGCTCTCCGCCAATTACCACGATGCCGGTTTCGGTAACGTGATACCGCGCCGCATCGGCCTGCAGGTCGTAACCGATCTCGGCGTCCGCCGGCACGTGGACGTTCTTGTCCAGGATCGCACGGCGCAGTTTGGATCGCCGGCCGATGTCGCAGCTATCCATGATGATGCAGTCTTCCACCAGTGCACCGGTATGGACGCGGACGTTGCGCCCGAGGATGGAATTGCGCACCAGGCCGCCGGACAGGATGCATCCGCCGGAGACAATGCTGTCGATGGCTTGTCCGCGGCGGTTTTCCTCATCGAAAGTAAATTTGGCCGGCGGATCGGGAAAACTGGAACTGCGCAGCGGCCACGCGCGATTATAGAGGTTGAGAGCCGGGCTTACGGAACGCAGATCCATATTGGCCTCGTAGTAAGCGTCGATGGTTCCCACATCGCGCCAGTACGGTTCGGCGTCGGGCCGTTCGCCGGGAATGCGATTGGTCTGAAAATCG
>Ga0182030_10013483_pt1 | contig 16255 bp, 12 predicted proteins | sample 812S3MmetaG_FD_121299 | JGI IMG/M metagenome (GOLD analysis project Ga0182030, IMG submission 121299) | Permafrost microbial communities from Stordalen Mire, Sweden - 812S3M metaG (Illumina Assembly) | ecosystem: Environmental > Terrestrial > Soil > Wetlands > Permafrost | place: Sweden...
CAAGAAAGTAGAAGGGAAAATTTTTTCCCCGTTGGCTTATACGCTTGGTTTTGCATTGGTAGGGGCATTAATTACTACTCTTACGCTTGTGCCTGTACTTATTTCAATGCTTCTTAATAAGAATGTGCGTGAAAAGCACAATCCTTTTGTTCACTTTCTTACCAAAGTCATGCTGTCAGGGTTTATTGCCGCTTTCAAGCGCAAGAAGCTCGTTATTATCATTTCAAGTATTATTGTAGTGGTTGGGCTCTATTCGTTTAGATACCTTGGGTCGGAGTTTCTGCCGCAATTAAATGAGGGGTCTATCTGGCTGCGTGTCCAGTTGCCTTATAGCGCCTCCCTGCCCAAAGGGGTGGATGTTTCTCTCCAGGTACGTAACAAACTAATGACTTTCCCGCAGGTGAAAACCGTAGTGTCACAAACTGGCCGGCCAGATGACGGAACGGATGTCGCCGGGTTTTATAATAACGAGTTTGATGTGCTGATGCTCCCGGAATCAGAATGGAAGCCTAAAATCAGCAAGGAGGAACTGATAGACCAGATGACTAAAAAGCTCGCCGTGATTCCCGGAATTGACCTCAACTTTTCGCAGCCCATTATGGATAATGTGGAGGAGGCGGTATCAGGGGTAAAAGGTTCCTTGGTAGTAAAAATTTACGGAGATTCTTTAAACTACATGGAGCAGGAATTGGGGCAGGTGTTTAATGCAATGAAAGATATTCCGGGAGTAGAAGATCTGGGGATCATGCACAATATAGGCCAGCCTGAAATTGATGTAAACCTTGACCAGCAAAAAATGGCGCTGTATGGTGTAACAACCGCCAATGCAAACGCTGTACTCTCCATGGCTATTGGAGGCCAATCGGCATCCACTCTTTATGAAGGCATCAGGACATTTGATATCAGGGTGCGCCTGCCGGAAGAATACCGCAAAACACAGGAAGACATAGGGAATTTACTGGTGCCCACTATGAACGGATCTAAAGTGCCTATAAAAGCAATAGCTGAGATCACCCGCAATACAGGCGCCTGTTTAATATACAGGGATGAGAATGAGCGGTATGCTGCGCTTAAATTTTCTGCACGGGGCCGCGATATGGGCAGTGTGGTGGACGAAGCGCAAAAAAGAGTAAGAGAGAAAGTACACCTAAAGAGAGGCTACAGGATGGCTTGGCAGGGAGATTTTGAAAACAAGGAGCGGGCGTCGAAACGCCTGGCACAGGTAGTGCCTATCAGCCTGCTGCTAATATTCATCTTGTTGCTTACCATGTTCGGGAATTTTAAAGATGCAGGGCTCGTATTCCTCAATGTGCCCTTTGCCATAGTTGGGGGCATTATAGCTTTGTTTATCACAGGGACTAATTTCAGTATTTCGGCAGGTATTGGCTTTATTGCACTATTCGGCATTTGTATCCAGGATGGTATCATTCTCATTACAATGTTTAAGGAAAACCTGCAAAAAGTGCGAACTGGTTCTGACTCTCTATATACGGCTATAAAATTAGGCGTAAACCAGAGGATCAGGCCGGTAATGATGACCGCCCTGATGGCTGCTATAGGGCTATGTCCGGCTGCCCTTTCGCATGGCATTGGCTCAGAAAGCTCGCGGCCATTGGCGCGTGTGGTGATTGGAGGTATTCTTTGCGCTATGATATTCTCCTTATGGGTATTCCCGCTGATATTTGGCTGGGCTTACCGGAAATTTGATAAAAGGCCGTACGACCAGGCCGGAGATGCGGCTTCAAAAAAAGAATGAAAATAGCAAGCTTTCATTTGACAACACATCAGGTTGTTAAACTAATCGTTAATTCCGTTATTTTTGGCCCATGTTATCATTAGACTTAACGGGGAAGACGGCGCTGGTGGGCGGCAGTACGCAAGGAATAGGGTTAGCTTCGGCTCAGGCATTGGCTTCGTTAGGGGCAAATTGCGTACTTATCTCCCGGAATGAAGAGAAACTAAAGGAAGCCATAAAGACATTAGAGAAGAAAGGTGGCCAGCAGCATCAATACCTGGTAGCAGATTATGCACAGCCTGATGAGGTGCGCGAGGTAGTCACTGCTTTTGTAAAAGATAATACGGTACAAATCTTAGTAAATAATAGTGGTGGCCCTGCCGGTGGGCCAGTTACAAATGCTAAACCGGAAGAATTCATGCATGCTTTTCAGCAGCATTTGATTTGCAATCACATCATTACCCTGCTTGTAGCGGAAGGAATGAAGCGTGAGGGATACGGGCGTATTATTAATATTATATCCACTTCTGTAAAAATACCGTTGAATAATTTGGGCGTTTCCAATACTATACGGGGCGCAGTGGCTTCGTGGGCTAAAACAATGGCTAACGAGCTTGGGCAATTTGGCATCACTGTAAACAATGTGCTGCCCGGCGCTACTTCCACAGATCGATTAGCAACAATATTAGACACAAAATCGGCCAGAACAGGTAAAGACAGAGATGAAGTGGCCAAGGAAATGATGGAAGAAATACCTGCCCGGAGGTTTGGGCGGCCGGAAGAGATAGCGGCAATGGTGGCATTTCTTGCCAGCCCGGCTGCGGCATATGTGAATGGGACCTCCATACCGGTAGATGGGGGGAGGACAGGCAGTATTTGATCCTGGTCATAATATTTATCCATTTTGGGAAAATTGGTAACTTCTTCGTTAATCCGGAATTTTTCCCGATTAATTTTTCCGTGACAAAAAAATGACATTATAAATATATTTATAACAAAAAAAGGCCTGAAACCCGCGCCAGTATTGAAAAACATTTTTCAAAAAATGTGTACTACTTTTAGTGATTGTTTGTAATTTTGCCCACGCTTTTATATAAAGGAAAGTTAATTCTCAAATTTATTCCTGTGCCAGAATCATTTAAGCCATTGTTTAGAATATGCTTCCATAGCACGTTCTCTTTTATTATTATCTTGCTTTTATGCAATACGTCAGCTACTGCAGCTCCAGATGGGAAAGCACTGTTCAATTCGAACTGTGCTTCCTGCCATAATCCTCTAAAGGATGCCACCGGCCCTGCGTTGCAGAACATGGACAAATCTTTCCCTACAAAAGAGTGGGGATACAACTGGGTGCATAACTCCTCTGCAGTAATAGCAAGCGGAGATAAGACGGCTAATGATATTTATACTAAGTTCAACAAAACAGAAATGACCCATTTCCCCCAGCTTTCAAAGGAGGAAATCGACGCTATATTCAGTTATGTAGATGATTTTAAAGCACCTCCTCCCCCTCCTCCGGGCGGCGGCGGTGGCGGTAGTGGAGAAACTACCGAAAGCAATGGCTGGATATACACTGTTATTACTTTAGCGCTGTTAGTACTTGTAATCATACTTTGGCGCGCTAACCAGGGGCTTCGCCGTGCTGCGAATGAAGTAGAAGGCATACCTAATGAAAAAGAAATACCGTTATACCGGAGCAAATTAGTTATTGCAATCGTTTCTATAGTGCTATTTATTATGGCTGGTTATTGGCTGGTAAACGGTGCGGTAAATGAGGGCCGCCAGCAAAACTATCAGCCGCTGCAGCCTATATTCTATTCGCATAAAGTACACCCGGGCATCAATCAGATCAATTGCCTTTATTGCCACGCAGGCGCTGAGAAAAGCCGCCAGGCAATGATACCTTCGCTTAATATTTGTATGAACTGCCATAAGCAGATCAACTCATACAGTGGCGATCACAAACTGGTTACGGCAGAAGGAAGTGAAGTTAATGGTACAGAACAGATTCAATTATTATACAAATATGCTGGCTGGGACCCCGTAAAGAAGGATTATAACCGCGACGCCAATGGAAATATTCTTTCTACACCTATTCAATGGGTGAAAATACATAACCTTCCTGACCACGTATATTTCAACCACTCACAGCACGTAAAGGTGGGCCAGATACAGTGCCAACGCTGTCATGGGCCTGTTGAGGAAATGGACGAAGTATATCAATTTGCACCATTATCCATGGGCTGGTGTATCAATTGCCACCGCCAGACACAGGTACAGTTTACTAACAATAACTATTTCAGCATTTTTGAAAAATACCATGAAGAGCTTAAGTCAGGCAAGCGTACCGGTGTGACTGAAGCGGATATGGGTGGTACTGAGTGCCAAAAGTGCCATTATTAACCCCCGCACCCCTAAGGGGAGAGGGCTGAGGATTAATAATTTGAACTGTTGAATATTAATGGAGCGTTTTTGAATAGAATGGAATTTGTAGTTTGGGAATAGGGATTGATATTTGAATTATGTCATTTGGATTTGGGAAGCAAATAGCTTTCTGTTAAGGACTTTGGACTATTAAAGAATTTTTTTGAATTTGCAATATGAGTCAAAAACAATATTGGTCGGGATTAGAAGATCTTAATAACATCTCTACCCACCGTGAAGTTGCAGACAATGAGTTTAAAGAGGAGTTGCCATTTGATTTAAGCGAAAGCCTAATGAGCGCAACTACTCCCCGCCGCGACTTTTTGAAGTTCCTGGGCTTCAGTACTTTGGCTGCAACTCTTGTATCAAGTTGCGAAATGCCTGTGCGCAAAGCAATTCCTTATGCAATTAAACCAGAAGACATAACCCCAGGCATTCCTAATTATTACGCGTCTACGTTTATTGATGGCGGCGACTATTGCGCGGTTGTTATCAAAACACGTGATGGTCGGCCTATAAAAATTGAAGGCAATGAAATGTCTTCCGTTACTAAAGGAGGTACATCCGCACGAGTTCAGGCTTCGGTATTGAATTTGTATGATAAGGCGCGCATCCGTCATCCTTATGCTGATGGTAATGAAGCAACTTTTGACGCAATCGACCGGATGGTAAAAGAGGGCATCGGCGCTAAGCCAGGATATCTTGTTACTGCGTCAGTAATCAGTCCTACTACAAATGAGATCATTAATCAGTTTACGACTAAGTATCCAAATATAAAGCACGTTGCTTATGATGCTTTTTCTTATTCGGGTATGCTGATGGCTAATGAGGCTTGCTATGGCAAGCGCACACTACCAACTTATCATTTTGAGAAAGCCAAAACGATAGTGAGCATTGGTGCTGATTTTCTGGGTACCTGGGTATCGCCTATAGAATTTGCAAAAGGATACTCAAAAGGCCGTAAAATAAGCGCAAAAGACCTGAAAATTTCTAAGCATTATCAGGTAGAAGCTGTACAATCAATTACAGGTGGTGCCGCAGATCATCGGGCTACCTGCAAGCCATCTGAAATGGGCGAGGTAGTTGTTGCTTTGTATAATGCAATAGCAAGCGGGGCACAACCTTCGTTGAGTAGCCAGGCGCTGAATCAACTTGTTGTAAAAGCCGCTGCTGACCTGAAGAATGGTAATGGCCTGGTAGTAGGCAGCAGTAATGATGTAAACATACAAACCGTTATCAATGCTATAAATGACAAGATAGGTGCTAACGGAACTACTATTAACTGGGCGGTACCTAATAATTGCTACCAGGGAATAGATAAGAATGTAGCGGACATGATAGCCGCTATGGAAGCAGGCCTGGTAGGCTCTATTTTCATGCACGGCGTAAATCCAGTTTACGATTATTGTGATAGCAAGAAATTCGTTTCTGCACTAGCCAAAGTTCCGCTGACTGTCTCGTTTGCAGAGCGAATGGACGAAACGGCGCAAAAATGTAAATACATTATTCCAGATCATCATTACTTGGAAAGCTGGGGCGACGCCGAGCCAAAACCTAATTATTTCAGTTTAATGCAGCCTGGGATTGCACCGTTGTTCAAAACGCGCGCGCTGCAGGATTCATTGCTGATATGGGCAGGTGCTACTCAATCTTATGCCGACTACTGGAAGGATTACTGGATGAAGAAGACCGGCAGCCAGGAAAATTTTGACAAAACATTGCAGGACGGGGTCTTAGAGCCAGCCGGTGAAATGGCTAACTGTGGCGGCGCATTTTCAGGGAATGTGGCAGATGCAGTTGCTAAGATCCAGGCTAAAAAGCCGAATGGTGGAGTAGAGTTGGTCGTCTATCAAAAAATAGCCATCGGCTATGGTGGCGCATGGAGCAATAATCCTTGGCTGCTGGAAATGCCAGATCCTATAACAAGGGCCACCTGGGACAATTACGTATGCATGTCGCCCAAACGTGCGAGAGAACTGGATGCGGAACTGACCGGCTTTACAGAAGTAGATACAAAAAAGCGCGTGGTTACCGTAAAATCAGCTAATTATTCAGTGAACCTCCCTATAGTGGTGGTGCCTGGTATGCATAATGATGTAGTAGCTATAGCTGTAGGTTTCGGCCGCGACGCAAAAGTAGGCCGTGCTGCTGCGAGCGATGATACCAAGGGTGGTAAAAACGCCTACCCCTTCATGGCATACAATGGCTTGACCATGGAGCATCACGCTGATGTTACTATTGCAAAGACCGACGATAAGTATGAAGTAGCCATCGTGCAAACGCACAATAGCTATGAAGCACGCCCCGTGGTGCATGAATATACTTTAGAAGAATTCAGTAAAGACACCAATATACTTCTTAAAGAGCGTGGCCAGGAAATAGCGGAATTTGCCTCATTGCCATGGGAAGAAGAAGGAAAGGAGGGTAAGGTACCTATAGTTGACTCAAACACGGAAGAGGGGTACCGTGCAAATGGTACTTTATACACTAATTATCAGTACGAAGGCATTAAGTGGGGCATGTCTATCGACCTGAACACTTGTATAGGCTGCGGCGCATGCGTTATGGGTTGTCAGGCTGAAAATAACGTTTCGGTAGTAGGTAAGGACCACGTGCTTAAGGCACATGAAATGCACTGGATACGCATTGACCGTTACTTCAGCGGTATGGTAGATAATCCGGATAGCATCCAGACCGTTTTCCAACCTATGTTGTGCCAGCATTGCGACAATGCACCTTGTGAAAACGTATGTCCGGTTTCTGCGACCAACCATAGTTCAGAGGGCCTTAACCAAATGGCTTATAACCGTTGTATAGGTACTAAATATTGCGCGAACAACTGTCCTTATAAAGTACGTCACTTCAACTGGATGGACTGGAATGGCGCTGATTGCTTTGCGGATAACCTCTATGAAGATGGCCGCCGCGATGATATGAACGATGACCTGACGCGTATGGTGCTAAACCCTGACGTAACGGTACGCAGCCGGGGTGTTATGGAAAAGTGCAGTTTCTGTGTACAACGCCTACAGGAGGCAAAATTAATTGCTAAAAAAGAAGGACATCCTTTAAAAGACGGCGCGGCCAAAACAGCCTGCCAGCAGGCTTGCCCTACGGATGCCATTACATTTGGCAACGTGAAAGACAAAGAAAGCAAAATAGCCAAACTGCGTAAAGAGGAACAAATGGAGCGCACATTTTATGTATTAGAGCATATACATACATTGCCAAATGTAAACTACCTGGCCAAAATCAGGAACACAGAAGAGATTGATGCGCTTAATGAAGACAAAAACGACTTCCTTAAGTACCACATTTAGAATGGCTTAATTGACGACAAAAGGGTAAAGCGTTTATAGTTCATAAGTTGATAGGATAAGAGTGAATGGTTTTGTGGGGTAAGCTCCTTTAGGGTTGGGGTTAATTTTAAAAAATACTAATTACGTGCTATGCATATTAAGTACGAATCGTTTGTAAGAGAGCCACTGGTTGACGGTGTGGTTAAGGATTATCACCAGATATCTGAAGAGATCATAAGCCCTATTGAGGGCAAGCCGGGCCGCATGTGGTACGTTGGCTTTATCTTTTCAGTATTGCTTTTGGGCTTCGGCATATTTTCCGTTACCTGGGCAGTATACTGGGGGCTTGGTACCTGGGGTGTAAACCGTACCATAGGCTGGGGCTGGGATATTACTAACTTTGTATGGTGGATCGGTATCGGTCATGCCGGTACGCTTATCTCGGCTATCCTTTTATTGTTCCGACAGGGTTGGCGTACTGGAGTGAACCGTGCTGCTGAGGCTATGACGATATTCGCAGTAATGTGTGCAGGCCAGTTTCCTATATTTCACATGGGGCGTGTATGGGACGGTTTCTGGGTGTTACCTCTTCCTAACACACGGGGCACCCTTTGGCCTAACTTCGATTCTCCGCTGCTTTGGGACGTATTCGCTATCTCTACTTATTTTACCGTTTCTTTATTGTTCTGGTACTCCGGCCTTATTCCTGACTTCTCATTAATACGGGACCGTGCTAAGACTAAATTCCGCAAAATGGCCTATGGGATTGCTTCTTTTGGCTGGACGGGTACTGCGAAAAACTGGCAGCGCCAGGAAGCGCTGGCCCTTGTACTTGCCGGCCTTTCGACGCCGCTGGTACTTTCTGTACATACCATAGTGTCTTTCGACTTTGCTACCTCAGTTATTCCTGGCTGGCACACTACAATCTTTCCACCTTACTTCGTCGCAGGTGCGGTGTTCTCCGGCTTTGCGATGGTAAATACATTGTTGGTGGTGACCCGTAAGATACTGCACCTGGAGCAGTACATTACTATTGGGCACCTCGAAGCAATGAATAAGATTATTTTGCTTACCGGCTCCATAGTGGGTGTCGCCTATCTTACTGAATTATTTATGTCCTGGTACAGTCAGTCGTGGGGCGAAATGGCTGCATTTAAATGGCGCATTATGGGCCCGTATTGGTGGAGCTACTGGGCTATGATGACCTGTAATGTGGTATCTCCCCAACTGTTTTGGGTAAAAAAATTCCGTCGTAATGTGCCTTTTACGTTCGTTATGTCTATAGTAGTGAACATAGGCATGTGGTTCGAGCGATTTGTGATCATAGTTACCTCTACGTATCGTGACTGGATTCCAGGCAGCTGGTCCTACTACAGCCCGCAATGGCCGGAGGTAGGCTTCTATCTCGGCACCTTTGGCTTGTTCTTTACGTGTTACTTTTTATTTGCTAAATATTTCCCCGTTGTGGCTGTGGCTGAAATTAAATTTATCCTCAAAACATCAGGAGAATTTTATAAGAATAACATGGACAAGATTGATAACCAAAGTACTGAGGAGTTTGTGCATATTGCAACGACTCATCATGATGAAGAGCATCTTTTAGAAGCGCCGCATCATTAAATAACATCAGGAATTTGGATGGTGATTTAGTTTGTTTTGAATTTTTACTTTTTGATTTTTGAATTTTCAATAAAATGGCTATAAAAAAATTTGCTGTAGCGGCTTACGATGACGAGGAAGTTTTATTTCCGGCAGTCAAAAAAGTACGTAAAAGCGGATATAAGATACATGATATCTATACTCCGTTCGCAGTACATGGTCTTGATGAAGCTATGGGATTAAAGGGCACTGACCTGCATATTGCCGGCTTTATTTATGGCCTGTGTGGTACGTCAACAGCAGTAGGCTTTATCTCCTGGATATATACTGCTGACTGGCCTATTATATATGGTGGCAAACCTCACTTTGCACTACCGGCTTGGATACCAATTACGTTTGAGCTTACCGTATTATTTGCAGCAGTGGGTATGACACTTACTTTCTGCTATCTCAACCAGATCATGCCAGGCGTCAAGAAGCACGTTTTTCACCCTCGTCAAAGTGACGATTTGTTTGTAATGGCAATAGAGCTTAATAAACATACGTCAGAACAGGAAGTGCTTGCATTCCTTAAAGCTACTGGGGCAAAAGAAACATCAATACAGGTAGCAGAGTCAGGCTGGTGGTACGGAAGGTGGGATAAAAAAGAACCTTATGAAGCTTTAAATGCCGGATAAAAATAATTAACAGATTTCGAATTTGATATGAATAAGATTAAAAGCATAATAGTAGCAAGCCTGGGAATAACGATTGGACTGATGTCGTGCGACTCAGGCAATATACGTCGTACTCCGGGACACATTTATGCACCCGATATGACCTACTCGCGTGCTTACGATGCTTATACTTCCAACCCCAACTTTGCTGATAGCCAGACAAGTCGTCTGCCGGTTGCAGGTACCATTGCACGCGGTCATATGTTGCCGGATCATCTTAAGGAAGGGGATACTATAGCGTATAAAACATTTACTACCTCTCTGCGGTTCAATGCAGATGAAATGAAGGAAGGAGGAAGGTTGTTCAATATATATTGTGCGATATGCCATGGTCCAAATCTTGACGGTCAGGGGCCTCTTTTTACAAGTGGAAAATTTGCTTCTATGCCCGCAAATTTTAAAGATGCCAAATACCTGCACATGTCTGTAGGGCAAATGTTCGCAGCTGCAAAATACGGCAAGAATATGATGGGTTCTTATGCCAGCCAGCTTGATGAAAGACAGCGCTGGATGGTGATAGCCTATATTAAGCAAGTGCAGTCACAGAACGGCGGCGATGCATTTATATTCGGAGAAGGGCCTGCAGCGCCTGCTGCAATTATAAAGACTGATACGTTAAAGCATACAGCCACGGCGGTTACAAGCGCACCTATGGCCGTTTCTGCGCCTATGGCTTCGGTTGCTTCGGTTAAGCCAGGGAAAAAGCATGCGGGCCATAAAACTGGAGACAGCATGGAAGCAGATAGTGATGGAAGTAAAAAGTAAAAGAAATTTAAAACGTTTTTAATAAAAAGTTGCATACAATGAATGACCGTTTTGAAATACCAGCACGCTTGCGAAATACCAGCCTTGCCTTTATAGGGGTTGGCATACTGACGCTGATAGGAGGTATTGCATGTTTGCTCATGGGCCAGCATACTACTGATGTGGACAGGGCCAGGTTTTGGGCTGTGCTTTTGCATGACAGTGTATTTTTCACCCTGATCACAGCTGTAAGTGTTTTTGTCCAGGCAGCGGTTTCCCTTGCACAAGGCTCATGGATAGTGGCATACCGCCGTGTACCAGAGGCAATTGGCGCTAATGTGTGGGTGTTCAGTGTCATTGCGATTGTGGTAATGTTTCTTATTGTGTTCACTTTCAGGGATGCTCACGGTGTTAACACTATATATCAATGGGTGACGCCCGGTAATGACAAGATACTCTTAGGCAAAAAGGCGTTTCTTAATCCCGGGATGTTTGTAGGGTTCACATTAGTTACCCTGGGCTTATGGTCGTTCTTTGGCCGCAAGTTCCGGGCTTTATCCATTGCACAGGAGAGCGCGCCTAAAAACGATACAAAAATATACTGGAAAGTTTTTCGTTTATCGGGTGTATTCCTTCTTGTTTATGCACTCACGCAAATGAGTACTAGCCCTTGGTTATGGATCATGAGTGTACAAGCGCACTGGTATTCTACATTGTTTAGCTGGTACACTTTCGCGAGCGCTTTTGTTAGCGGCATGTCGCTGATTCTGTTATGGGTTGTGTATCTTAAAAATCAGGGCAATCTTGAATTAGTAACTATTGAGCACATGCATGATCTTGGTAAGTTTATGTTTGCCTTCAGCATATTCTGGACCTACTTATGGTTTGCCCAATACATGCTGATATGGTATGCCAACATTCCCGATGAGACACAATATTTCAAACTGAGGCAGCAAGGTCCTTACAGCGTAATTTTCTATGCTAACTTTATTATCAATTTCTGTATGCCAATACTGATAATCATGTCTCGTCCAAGTAAGCGTAATTACTTTACGCTCACGTTTATGGCCATGCTCATTATTTTTGGCCACTGGCTTGATTTCTTCCAGATGGTGATGCCCGGGCCGCTTGGTGAGAACTGGCATATTAACTGGTATGAGATAGGTATATTTATGGGCTTTGTTGGTGTCCTGATATTTTCAGTGTCGCGTACGCTTACAAAATCATCATTGATACCAAACAATAATTTATTGCTTAAAGAAACTGTCGTGCATTTAAGCTAAATGTAATTAAGAAAAAGAGAATAAGAGTAAAGAAGAAAAAAATTTAACTAGTAAATATAAGCTGAACGACCATGTCGGTATTTATAATAATAGCATTGATAGTCCTGGTATTTATCATTATCTACCAGATAGGAAAAGCCAGCGAATATGCCACAGTGCTGCGCGGGGAAGAGAAAGTGAAAGCGCAGACAAACCGCACTATAGCATTCTTGTTGCTGGTAATGTTCCTGCTTGGCGTATGGGGTATATGGAAATGCAATGAATTATTTGATGGCAGGTTGTTACCGAAAGCTGCCTGTAAAACTGGTGAGAATTATGATTCCATGTTCAACGTAACTGTAATTGTTACCGGTATAGTATTTTTTCTTACTCAGGCTATTCTCTTCTGGTTTTGTTTCCGCTACCAGGCTAAGGATAAACGCACAGCTTTTTATTTCCCGCATAATAATAAGCTTGAAATTATCTGGACTACAATACCGGCAATAGCCATGGCTATACTGGTAGCTATCGGGTTGAAGAACTGGTTTGATGTTACCTCTCCCGCACCGCCTGATGCCAAGGTAATAGAAATAGTAGGAAAGCAGTTTAACTGGCTGATTCGCTATCCCGGTAAAGACAATGAACTGGGTAAAAGGGATTTCCGTAAGATCAATGATGCTAATAATGTGCTTGGCCTTGATTGGACTGATCCCCATAATATGGATGACATCATATCCCAGAATGGTGAATTGCACCTGGTTATTAATAAGCCAGTGAAATTACTTATAGGCTCACGCGATGTGATACATGATGTGGGTTTGCCGCATTTCCGCCTGAAAATGGATGCTGTGCCGGGCATTACTACTACGTTATGGTTTACGCCTACTATCACCACTGAGGAGATGAAGAATATTACACACAATCCTGATTTTGTATACGAGATTTCTTGTGACCAGTTGTGCGGAAAAGGCCACTATTCCATGCGGGGTATTATCATAGTGCAAACCCAGGATGAGTATGACAAATGGATGGCCAGCCAGCCTTCATACTACGCAGGTAACAATCCGTCTGCCCCTCCGGCCGCCGGCGATAATACCAAAGAAGCACCTAAAACCGACAGTGTAAAAGCAGTAACGATGAAATAATCGGTCCCGAAGCATCGGGGCCTTAAAAGTAAAAAAATGAATAACGAAGACATTACCATTGAAGGGCCAAATATAGCGCATGGAGCAGAGGCTGCTACAGACCATCATGGCCACGAACATCATGAGCAGCATTTTGTATGGAAATACATTTTTAGCCAGGACCATAAAATAATCTCCAAGCAATTCCTGTTTACAGGTATGATCTGGGCTATCATAGGGTCTCTGTTCTCCGTGTTTTTCCGCTTGCAGCTTGGGTTTCCTGATTCCACTTTTCCTATCATGGAGAAATTTCTTGGCGATTGGGCAAAGGGAGGCAAGCTCTCCCCTGAGTTTTATTATGCTTTGGTTACTATGCATGGTACTATCCTTGTATTCTTTGTACTTACAGCGGGTCTTAGCGGAACTTTTGCCAACCTGCTGATACCTTTCCAGGTGGGTGCCCGTGATATGGCCTCGCCGTTTATGAATATGCTTTCCTACTGGTTCTTTTTTGCAGCCAGTATCCTTATGTTCACCTCATTATTTGTAGAAACAGGTCCTGCATCCGGAGGCTGGACTACTTATCCGCCGCTGAGTGCGCTAAAAGAAGCCTCGCTTGGTTCGGGAGTTGGTATGGATCTATGGTTGCTAAGTATGGCCTTATTTGTGGTGTCATCTTTGTTAGGAGGCCTTAACTATATTGTTACTGTATTGAATATGCGTACAAAAGGCATGACCATGACCCGCCTGCCGCTTACCGTATGGGCCCTGTTCTTTACTGCTACGTTAGGTGTTCTTTCATTCCCTGTATTATTCTCTGGTTTAGTGCTGCTGATATTCGACCGCAACTTTGGCACCAGCTTTTACCTTTCCGAGATATTTATCGGGGGTAAGGCGCTTCCGCATATCGGCGGTTCGGCTATCCTCTACCAGCACTTGTTCTGGTTCCTGGGGCATCCCGAGGTATATATCATCATGCTGCCCGGTATGGGTATGGCATCTGAGGTGCTTGCTACTAATGCGCGTAAACCCATATTTGGTTATTTCGCCATGATCATTTCGCTTATTGGCATTACTTTGCTGGCCTTCCTGGTGTGGGCGCATCACATGTTCGTAACAGGTATGAGCCCATTCCTCGGTTCTATATTCGTATTGCTCACCCTGCTTATCGCAGTGCCTTCTGCGGTAAAGGTGTTCAACTGGATCACAACGATCTGGCGTGCTAACATCCGTTTCACACCGGCTATGCTGTTTGCACTTGGCTTCGTGTCCTTGTTTATATCTGGTGGCCTTACCGGTATCTTCCTTGGTAACTCTGCTCTTGATATTCACCTGCATGATACTTATTTCGTAGTGGCGCACTTCCATATAGTAATGGGTGTATCGGCATTCTTCGGCATGTTCGCAGGTATTTACCATTGGTTCCCTAAAATGTTTGGCAGGTTTATGAATAACAGCCTCGGCTATATTCACTTCTTTATCACTTTTGCAGGAGCGTACCTTATCTTCTGGCCTATGCACTATGAGGGCATTGCCGGTATGCCACGCCGCTATTACGATTACTCAGCCTGGGAATCTTTTAAGCATTTCCAGGGTATCAATGCCTTTATCAGTATTGTGGCTATGATCGTATTCTTCACCCAGATTTTATTTGTAATGAACTTCGTGATTAGCATTTTCCGTGGCCGTAAAATGACCAATCTAAATCCATGGGGTTCTACTACGCTGGAATGGACAACGCCAATACATCCCGGTCATGGTAACTGGGTAGGCGAAATTCCTGAAGTATATCGCTGGCCCTATGATTACAAAGATGATGGCCATGGCAATGACTTCATTATGCAAACAACGCCGCTAAGACCGGGAGAAGAATCGCACTAAGACATTCGATCACACACAAATAATATTAACCGCTCCTTTGGGGCGGTTTTTTTGTTTACACTGAAATGCCCATTTTTCCTGACCATACAAGGGGTGAAAATTTTCAACCTCTACATTATATTTATTTATTTTCATATTAGTTGTCGTTTTTTAACAAGCTTCAGGCCGATTGAGTTGCTAAAAGTTGTTAGAAATTGCCTTTTTTAGCGCCTGGCATTGAGTTTTAAGCAGTATAAATGCCTCTAAAACTTAACCATACTTAACAAAACTTATCTAAACTTAACCTTTTAGAGCGGAGGAGTGGTTTTCGCTCCCCGACTTTTCCCTACATTTTTGTAAAGTGAAAGTTTTTGCCCACACCTCTGCACTGTGGGGCAGTTGCATGTAGATATGTTGGCATATGATTAATCATGATGCATTCGTTATTGGTTGAATATAACTCCGCAGTGGAAACTGTACCCTGACATTTCCGTGTATTGAAACAAAGTGAAACTTTTTTCGGATACCCAGGCATCAAAATTTTCAGGTTCAATTTTTCAAATTTCGACTTCATGGGATTAGGAGGTTTGGTTATTTGCAAAAATACGAACCCGAAATGGTAAAACCGTGACTGTACGGGTAGGAATATTTTTTGGTGCTCTTTAAGAAAATGGGGATTGCAAATCCCCAGCAATTTAGGTCGGGATTACAAATACGAAGTATTTTTTATATGCTTTTTGTTGGTTTCTTAAATAGCAACGAGCCAATAATTTTACCAATCAATAAACTTTTAATCTGATTTTCTAATTGTTCTTGAATATCAATTAAATTTTTAAATGTGAATTTTTTAAGGTCATTTTTAATATTTACTTGCCCCAGTAGTTCAACAACTGAAATGGTATCACTTAATTCTTTTTCAAATTCAGGTTTCTCAAGATCGTAATGGCTAAATGGATTCATCACAGTTCCTCGATGTATTTCAATAGATTTTTTTAAATTTTTATCAAGGTCTGTTTGCTGCTTAATTGCATCCCAAAAATCTTCAGTATTGAAATCTTTTTGTCTTATTTTATAATTTACCTGTAAAGATTTTTTTTCACAAATATTTTTCACAATTCTTTCAAATTCAGTACGAATATATACTGCCGATGCCTTATAGTCTTTTTCCGTTAAGTAGTATTTAGCTTTTTCCAAATAGCTACAGGAAAATCAAAATCTGAATCTTTCAATTTTTTTGAATAGATCTCAATGTACTTCCATTTTTCACCTCCAAAATAATTATTTACTAACTCAAACCAAACTTTATCATATGTGGTCATAACTATCTGAAATTGTTCAGTCGGTATAGTGTCAATAAAATAGGTTTTTAGAATGTCAAGTTTTTATTCCGGTGAAAGTGAGCCACCCATTCCGGTGAAAGTGAGCCAGTAGAAAACGTGTACAGAATGAGTGGTTAAAGATAGCTTATTTTATTTTTTCTCAGTGATTCTCC
>Ga0182030_10013484_pt1 | contig 16254 bp, 16 predicted proteins | sample 812S3MmetaG_FD_121299 | JGI IMG/M metagenome (GOLD analysis project Ga0182030, IMG submission 121299) | Permafrost microbial communities from Stordalen Mire, Sweden - 812S3M metaG (Illumina Assembly) | ecosystem: Environmental > Terrestrial > Soil > Wetlands > Permafrost | place: Sweden...
AGGCGCGCAGCAGCGGCAATGCGCCGCCCGCCGTCAACAAAGCGGACAGCTTCATCAAATCACGGCGTGAGAAATTGTCTTCCAACGGCATCGATATCGTCCTGTTAGTTAATGGGTGCGCATCGCACCGCGCAGCGCGCTGACGATTTCAACGCGTATCGCGCCAAGCTCGGTGACATAATCTTCACGCGGTCTTGGAAGATCGATGCTCCATTCGCCGATCTGCCGCGCTGGGGAGCGGCCAAGAAGAACAATGCGGTCCGAGACCAGCAGCGCCTCGTCGATGTCGTGCGTGATCAGGACCGCGGCGGTCTGGAAGTCGCGAACGATCTTCAACAGAAGATGCTGCATCTGCGCGCGTGTCACTTCATCGAGCGCGCCAAACGGCTCGTCGAGCAGCAGGATTTCCGGCTTGCGGGCGAGACAGCGCGCCAGTGCTGCGCGTTGGGCCATGCCGCCGGAAAGCTGATCCGGAAAATGGCGCCGCGCCTGTGCCAATCCAACCTCGTCGATCGCCGTGCTGACACGGCTGGCACGTTCGGATCGCGAGAGTTGCGGTTGATGTTTGAAGTCAAGCCCGAAGGCCACGTTTCGCTCGAGCGTCAGCCAGGGCAAGAGGCTGGGATCCTGGAAGGCGATGGCAACGCGTGGATGAGGCTCATGCAACGGCTGGCCGTTCAAGGCGATCGTTCCATGCGTCGGTCGCTGAAGGCCGGCCAGGACACGCAACAGGCTCGATTTGCCGGCGCCGCTCGGACCCAGAATGCTGACCGTTTCGCCTGACCTCAGGTCGAAATCGAAATGCTCAAGCACGTTGCGGCTTTCGCCGGGATAGCGAAGGGCGATCGCACTGGCTTGAAGGATGGATGGGCCGCTCATGCGATCTCGCGCGTCGTCAGTCGTTGCTCGTGCGCGTCGATGGCCGTCTTCAACTGTACAAGGCTGGGCGTGATGACCGGAATGAAGGCGCTTTCGCGCAGCCGGCGCTGATAGCCTTCGCCGGGACCGGAAAGATAGGCTTTCCCGCCAGCGGCACTGAGTTCGAGTTGAACGGATTGGTTGACGATTTCGGCGAGCCGGATACGCAAACGAAACAGCAGGATCGGCTGTTCGACGTAGAGAGGCCCAACCAGATGTGAAAGCAATCGCGTTTCGATATCTGCGAGTTCCGTTGTGAGGTCTTTAATCGGACCCGTCAGCACGCCGCGGCTGTTGCCAAGCTGTCCCTTTGCCTCCAGAAGCGAACGACGGGCAAGGCCGATCGACATGCCGCATTGCAATCCCAAAAAGGCCGGGCGCACCCGCGGCAGCCATTCGCTTGCATTCGGATGAATGATGCGATCCTCGCCGATTCTGGCGTGCTCGATCTTGATGGCAGCCGTGTTGGTGGCGCGCATGGCCATCAGGTCGAGATCGTCCGACCGTTTTACGCCGTCATCGTCGGACGACAGGCTGACGATGAAAGCCGGGCGATGATCGTGTCCCTGCACGGCCGCCGCGACATCGAATGCGTCTGGCCGCAGGTTCGTCACCCACGGCAATTTGCCGTCGATCTGGATCGATCGATCGTGGCGGGTCGCCTTGATCTGCAACTCCTCAAAGCCGTTGAGGAATTTCATCGCATTCGACAGGCCGGTTGCGCCGGCGCGCCGCCCTGCCAGTAGATCCGGCAGAAGTCGCTCTCGCAGGGCATCATTTGGACTCTGCAGCAGATATTCGATGAACGAGCGATGACCCCAGAACACGAATCCTGCCGCAAGCGAATGCGCCGAAACCGCGGCGATGGCTCGCGCGGCCTCTGAAACGTCCGCGCCGCGCCCGCCGAACCGCGCCGGGACGCCGGTCCCAAACAGGCCGGCCTCGGCGATCTTGGGCAGCAGCGCCGACGCGCCGCCTGAGGCGATATCGAGGTTCTGAGCGTTATCGTCGAGCCATCGACCGAGATCGGCTGGCAGGATCGTCGTGTTGGCAATACTCATCAGTTATTCAGCCGCGTCGGCAGCCGGCGCGTTCCATGCATATTGCGCCAGTTCCGGATTCAGCGAGGGCCGGCCGAGATTGTTGGCGAAATTGCACAGCGTAGCGAGGCTGACGCCAAGAACGACCTCAAGCGCGTTGGCGTCGCTGAAACCGGCCGCGCGGAACGCCTTCAACTCATCGTCCGAAACGTTGCCGCGGCTTCGGATCACAGCCTTGGTGAACGTCGCCACCGCATTAAGCCGTGGATCGGGAACCGTATCGCCATTGCGCAGCGCGTTCACGACATTTTCGCTCAAGTCGATTTTCTTGTACGCGATGGCGGTATGTCCGGCGACACAGAATCCGCAACCATGGATCGCCGCAGCCGTGATCTGAACGGCTTCGCGCTCCGCAAGGCTAAGCTCGCTTCGTGCGTTGATCGCGGAGACAGTCTGGTAGGTTTCCAGCGCAACCGGCGCATTCGCCAGAAGGCGGATCAGATTGGGAAGGAAGCCGTTGTTCTTCTGGGCGGTCTCCACTCCTGCCTTTGCGGCAGCGGGCGCATCGTCAACGGTACGGAGGGGCAAGCGGGACATCTCGAAATCTCCTGCGGGGGCGTCGGTCGTTCGCGCCGTGGCGCTTCCAGACCGTTTCCTTTGCTGTCAACTTGAGTTCTAAGAACTCGCGGTTTGATTGAACAGATGTGTAGCAAAAGAAGGAAATTCTCTTTGCCCCGCTGCCATCAAGAGAATTATCTACTCTTTAATAATGGCCGCGTGGAAGTTCAGCGCTGTCATGAAATTTCATGTTCCGACGGACACTAACGCCTCTCACACACCAGTTGACTGCGCAGGTTGAGCATTGGTTGCGTAGCAAGTCCGGGAAACCGAAAAGCAATTTATTGCGAGCCTGCGGGGCGGCCTGGAGCTTACAAGCTCAGGACATTCAAATACGCACGGAATTCGTATGCAACCAACGGGCATCGAGGTGCTTGAGCATCAAACTGCGCTGGCTATTACTTGGCAGGATGGTGAGGTCAGCCTTATTGAGGCCGGCGTCCTGCGGCACGCCAGCCGCGCGGCCAGCGAGATTCGCCGGCAGGCTGAGGGTGTCGAACTGACCCTACAGTCCGATCTGCGGGTCGATGCCGTCGAACCTATCGGCAACTATGCACTGCGGCTGTTCTTCTCGGATGGACATAACCGTGGCATCTATCCGTGGTCGTATCTGCGCGAACTCGCCGACCAGGGAACGACCTGAGGTCACGGCGATGGATGAAATCAAGAGCGGATTGACCGAAGTTGTGTGCGACGTTCTGGTGATCGGCGGCGGCACCGCCGGCCCGATGGCCGCGTACAAGGCAAAGCGGTGCAACCCAAACTTGCGCGTAGTATTGCTTGAGAAGGCCAATGTGAAGCGTTCGGGCGCGATCGCGATGGGCATGGACGGCCTCAATAACGCGGTCGTTCCGGGCTATGCCACGCCGGAGCAATACACCAAGGAGATTACGATCGCGAATGACGGCATTTGCGATCAAGCGCCGGTCTACAAATACGCGTCGCGTTGTTTCGATATTATTCAGGAACTCGATCGCTTTGGCATCAAGTTCCAGAAAAACGAGAACGGCGATTTCGACGTCAAGAAGGTGCACCACCTCGGCTCCTACGTTCTGCCGATGCCGAACGGCGACACCGTGAAAAAGGCGCTCTATCGGCAGCTCCGTCGCGAGAAGGTGCTGATTTCCAATCGCTACATGGCGACGCGGCTGTTGACCGGAAGGGACGGGCAGATCGCCGGTGCGATCGCCGTTAACACGCGAAGCGCGGAATTTCTGGTCTTGCGCGCGAAAACCGTGATCCTTTGCGCCGGCGCAGCCGGCCGGCTTGGCCTGCCCCAATCCGGCTATCTGTGGGGTACTTATGAGAATGCCACCAATTCCGGCGATGGTCACGCAATGGCCTATCACGCGGGTGCAGGACTTGCGAATCTCGAGTGCTACCAGATCAACCCACTTATCAAGGATTACAATGGCCCCGCCTGTGCCTATGTAGCGGGTCCATTCGGCGCCTATACCACCAACAGCGAGAACAACCGTTTCATCGAATGCGATTATTGGTCGGGGCAGATGATGCAGGAGTTCTACAATGAGCTGCAATCCGGCAAGGGCCCCGTCTTTCTGAAGCTCAATCATCTCCATAGCGACACGATCGGCAAGATCGAGGCAGTGCTGCATAATGTCGAGCGGCCGTCGCGCGGGCGCTTCCATGAAAATCGCGGCACCAACTATCGCGAGCGGATGATCGAGATGCACATCTCGGAGATCGGGTTCTGCTCCGGCCATAGCGCCTCAGGCGTATTCGTCGATGAATTCGCGCGGACTACCGTACCGGGCCTCTACGCGGCCGGAGACATGGCGAGCGTGCCCCACAATTACATGCTCGGCGCATTCACCAACGGCGCGGTCGCGGGCGAACACGCGGCCGAGGTTGCGGCGAATATCGATCTTTCCACCTATGACAAGGAGGACGTCGTGCGCGAGCAGGCGCGCGTGCTGGCACCGACCAAGAGGGACGACGGAATTCCGCCGAACCAGCTTGAATACAAGACGCGACGCCTCGTAAACGATTATCTTCAACCGCCAAAGGTCACAGCCAAGATGGTGATCGGGCAGGCGCGCTTTGCAGAAGTGCGCAACGACCTCGAGAATGCCATGGTGGTGCGGGACTCCCACGAACTGATGCGTTCGTTGGAGGCCTCTTCGATTCTCGACTGCGCGGATATGGCGGCGTCGGCTTCGCTATTTCGTACCGAAAGTCGCTGGGGTTTTTATCACCATCGTGTGGACTATCCGGAGAAGAATGACGGCGAGTGGTTCTGCCATAGCATCCTGCGCAAGCAGAATGGCCGGATGATCGTGGAGAAGCGGCCGGTCGCGCCGTATATCGTTCCGATCGAGGATTCCGAGCGCTCCGCCTACGATCGTCAGCGCATCCGCCAATCAGCCTGAGGAGAGAGCTCTTATGCCCATAGCTCAAACGTCAACAGCGGTGCCGGTCATCGTGGACGACGCCAAATGCATCGCCGACAAGGGATGCACGGTTTGCGTGGACGTCTGTCCGCTCGATGTGTTGCGGATCAGCGATCTCACCGGCAAAGCCTACATGAAGTATGACGAGTGCTGGTATTGCATGCCGTGCGAAACCGATTGTCCGACCGGTGCCGTAACAGTCAACATTCCGTACCTGCTGCGCTGACATGCCAATGTCCAATCCATTCGAGGCGTTTGGAGATATCGATGAGATCGCCGATGGCCTGTCCAGTCCGGATGCGTCCGTTCGCCGCCTCGCAGTAATCGAACTCGCCGAGACGTCGAACAGTCAGGCTGTTTCGTACCTGGCACGGGTGGTATCCGATGCGTCGTCCGGCGTCCGGCTGCAAGCCGCGCGCGCGCTAGGTGAATTCGACGGCTGCGATGTGGCCGAGGCCCTGGTTCGGCTTGTAGCCGATTCGGACATGGACGTGGCGCAAGCGGCCGCGGACAGCCTGGCGGAGCTTCGTGATCCCGACGTGAGCACAGAGCTACTTTCGCTCGTTTCACATCGCTCGGCCTTCGTGCGAGCGGCGGTCTTTCGCGCGTTGAAGGCGTTGCAGGTCCAAGAATCCCTCGGACCGGCCGTCGCAGCGCTTGGCGACGGCGACGCGGCGGTACGGGTTCAGGCTGTCGGCGTGATCGGATACCTCAAGCTGCTTGACACACTGCCCTCGCTGATTCACGCGTCGAAGGACGGCAACGCCGATGTTCGGCTGGCAGCCGTCAGTGCCTTGTCTTTTGCCCAGAATGAGGTCGCCGCTCGGGCAGCGGCCGATGCGCTTGCGGATTCCGAATGGCAGGTGCGGGCCGCGGCGGCGGAAGCGATCGGGCGGGTGAACGTGACGTCGGCGAGTGGTGCATTGGTGCGCTCGCTTGGTGACACCTATTGGCAAGTGCGGCAAAAGGCCCTGCAAAGCCTCGGCAAACTCAAGGCACGCGACGCCGTACCCGCGATCCTAGCGTTTCTGGACGACGACCTTCCTTCCGTTCGTAAGGATGCAGCGGCGGCCCTCGGTGAAATTTCAGATCCGCGCGCCCATGATCGGCTTGCTGAGCATGTGCTCGATCCGGATCCCGACGTGCGCAAGACCGTAGTCTGGGCGCTCGGACAGCTCAGGGATGCCTGATCATTCCTTGAACAGGATTCTTTCAAGCAAATCGACGCGCTTGATGCGGATGACGCTACCTTCGATGGCGATGATGCGTTTGGTCTGGAATCGCTTCAGCATCATCGTGACCCACTGACGGGTAGACCCGACCATCGCGGCGATCTGGTCGTGCGTAACCTTGTGATTAATGACGATCGCGTCGCCTTCAGGAATTCCGTACAGCTCCGAAAGATTCAAGAGATATTGCGCCAGCCTTTCTATCACGGACCGGGTTCCCAGGATTTGCGCCATTGAGGAATAGCATTTGCCTTTCGCAATCAGTCCGTCGATCAGCGCCAGCGCGAAGCGCGGCATCTGGACCAGGAGTGTTTGCAGCGCAGCACTCGGCAGCGCCGTAATCTCGCAGTCCTCGACGGCGACGGCCGACCACATGTGCACGCCGCCACCGGATATTTCGGGGCCGCCGATGAAGTGGCCCGGCGTCCAGTAGGCGAGGGTAATCTCGCGGCCTGACGGAGCGGTGTAGTAAACCCGTACCTGCCCGTGCCGGATGATGAAAATACCGTCGTGGTGTTCGCCCTGGCTGAAAATCGCGCCGCCTTGCCGCACGATGATGCTGCGCCCCGCCGCCTGCACCTGTAGCTTCTGTTCAGCCGACAAGACGTCGAGAAAGTGCGCGCCGACATTCAATCCGCGGATGGTCTCGCTCATGAACAGCGCGGAATTACCGGTCGAAGGCGGTTGGATGGCACCGTTTGCAGGTGCATCCTTCCAAGTTCCGTTGTCGCGCCGATCGAGATGAAGGGCAGCGTTCCGCGCACCCGCAAACCGGGCGGTTTCTATTTCGAATGCCTCTTTGAGTGTCGTCATCGCTGCCGGTTGCTCACGGTTACCCACCAACAACCTAAAAACTCCGGGTGTGCAAAAGTCCACCTTTTTGATGGATTATAAATGCACTTAGCAAAGCTCATGCGCGAATTGGCATTTACCGAAAGGATTCATCTGTATCGGCCGCCTTCGCGAGAAAATCCTTTGAGCCACTTTCGTTCGGATCATCAGTCAACGAAGGACTCGCGAGGCGGCTCCGCTGGAGATGTGCATGCAACTAATTGCTTCAGCCCGCCCGGCGCCGGCTCGATAGTCAGTGGCTAGGTTAATGCGTCGAGTTGCTGCTGAACCGGCGTCGATTTCATAGCGAGGACAGGCTGATGATCCGTTTCCGATTCGTGAATGCTTTCACGGGTATCTTGGCAACCGCGACCTGCCTGATCGGCACGGCGAGCGCGGAGACCATCCGGGTTGCCGTGGGAACGCAGGACACGACGATCAACTGTGCGACCGGTGGTCTTCTGATCCGCGAGCTGAAGTTGCTCGAGAGATATCTGCCGCACGACGGCAAATACACGGATGTTACCTATGACATCGAATGGAAGAATTTCACCAGCGGCGCACCGCTGACCAATGAAATGGTTGCGGGCAAGCTCGATTTTGGTGCGATGGCGGACTTCCCGGGTTCCCTGAACGGCGTGGCGTTCGAGAAGGCCGGCCGGCGTAGTCTTTTCATCTCGGTGTTAGCCGGCAGTACCAAGGGAAGCGGCAACGGCATCGTGGTGCCGGTGGATTCACCGGTGCAGTCGATCGACGATCTCAAAGGCAAGACGATTTCGGTTCCGTTTGCATCGACTTCGCACGGCATGTTGCTCCGGGCCATTGAGGGGAAGGGGTGGAATCCGGAAACCGATGTCAACATCATCACACAGGCGCCCGAAGTCGCCGGTCCTGCGTTGCAGGCGAACAAGATCGAAGCGCATGCCGACTTCGTGCCGTTCGCCGAGCTATTCCCGTGGCGCGGATTCGCGCGCAAGATTTTCGACGGCTCGCAGACCGAAGCGCCAACGTTTCATGGCTCTTTGGTCGATGCCGAATATGCCAAGAAGTATCCGGAGATCGTCGTCGCCTATCTTCGCGCGGCGATTGAGGCCGATCGGCTGATCGCGGAGGAGCCCGAGAAGTACAGCGAGTTGATCGCGAAAGTGACCGGCATCGAGGTCGAGGTGGATTATCTCTTCCACGGTCCGCTTGGTCTTCAGACCCGCGATTTAACCTGGAAGTCGGAATACCGGCAGGCGGTTGCGACGTCGATCAAAACCCTCAAGCTGCTCAAGCGCGCCGACAGCGACATCGATATCAACCAGTTTGTCACCGATAAGTATATCCGTGCCGCATTTGTGCAGGCCGGCCGCGACTATGACACCGAGCTTAAGAATTACGCCCAGCTTCCGTTGAAGGCGAAGGATGCCGCGACCGGCACAGACATCACCGATTTCACACGCGTGGCGGAGATTTGGGTCAGGGATGAACCCCATGTCCGTCACTATGGCTCGCCAGAAAATGCGCTGAAGGCGCTGGCCGCGCTGGAGAAGGAGGGTCACGCGATCCGGGTCGCGTATGCACAGGATCATGAAAGCGGCATCAAGCTGTTCGCAAAACAGGCGTGGTTCGTGCGCTCGCCCGGCGGCGAACTGAATGCGTTCCTGCTCCAGAACGGAGCGGAAAAATGGTCGAAGGCGCATGGCGGCCAAGTCGTCGACTACACCGGTGCCCGTGAGTCGCTGGTGGCGAGTCGGTGAGCGATGGCACACGCGGCTGATACCGGTCGGCTGCGGGCGTTCCGGTTACTTAGCCGCCTCGGGTCGATTCTGGTATGCATCGCGCTGTGGCAGTTCGCCTCGGTCTTGCATCTGAATCTCGGGGTCGTGACGTTCAGGAACGTCCCGGCGCCGACGGAAGTCGCGCAGTCCGCCATTGTCTTGATGAAGTCGCCCAAGCTGCTGGCACGTATCAGCAGCAGTCTCTACCGCGTATTCGCGGGTTATGGCGCGGCCGCACTGATCGGAATCGCGCTGGGCTTCGCAATCGGCCGCTCGCGCGCCGCTGGCGATCTGTTGCTGCCGCCGCTAGAAGTCCTCCGCCCGATTCCGGCGGTTGCGTGGATTCCGCTGTCCATTTTGATGTTTCCGTCGTCAGAGCTGTCGATGATTTTCATCACCTTTATCGGCGCGCTGTTCCCGATCATCCTGAATACGGTTCACGGCGTCGCCAATGTCGATCGTCGCCTGATCGCCTCGGCCCGCAGCCTGGGCGGCACGCCAATTGCGATTTTGCGCGAAGTTGTGTTGCCGGGTGCGGCGCCGAGCATCGTTACCGGGCTTGCGATCGGCATGGGTACGTCGTGGTTCTGCCTTGTCACGGCAGAGATGATCGCCGGTCAGTTCGGAATCGGCTATTACACGTGGGAAGCCTACACGCTGCAAAATTACGCGGACATCATCGTCGGCATGCTGGTGATCGGCTTGCTGGGCATGGGCAGCAGTTGGCTGCTGACGACCTTGGGGGAATTTCTGATGCCGTGGCGGCGTCCGGCGGCCGCTCGATGAACGTTCGTGTTACAGACACCGCAGCGCGATCGGTCGGACGAATTCATGTCGCTCACATTTCGATTTCGCTCGGCAGCGGGGCGAATGCATTCGAGGCCGTCAGCGGTCTGGATTTCGCTGTCGCGCCCGGCGAGCTGGTCTGCGTGCTCGGTCCCTCGGGGTGCGGGAAATCGACATTGCTCGGCGCGCTTGCCGGACATTTGACCATCGCCAGCGGACGATTGACGATCGACGATCAGCCAGTCGCCGGACCACGCCCGGATCTGGGAATGGTGTTTCAGCAGCATACGTTGTTTCCCTGGAAGCGGGTGCGGTACAACGTCGCCTTCGGGCCCAAGATGCGCGGGATCTGCAAGGCTGAACGCTTGCGCGCCGCCGATGAAATTCTGGACCTGGTTGGTCTCGCAGGTTTTGAGACCTTCTATCCCTCTCAACTCTCCGGCGGAATGCTGCAACGCGTCGAGATCGCCCGGGTTCTCATCAATCAGCCGCGTGTGCTGCTGATGGACGAGCCGTTTAGTGCACTTGATGCGCAGACGCGCAGCATGATGCAGGAGGTTCTACTCGATATCTGGACGAAGATTCCAACCACGACCGTCTTTGTAACCCATGACATCGACGAGGCGCTCTTCCTTGCCGATCGGATCATCGTCATGAGCGCAAGGCCGGGGCGGGTGCTCGAAGATATTCGCTTGCAATTTGGACGACCGCGGCTTCCCGAACTCGTAACCGAATTCGAATTTGTGCGCCTGAAACGCCACGTTCTCAACCTTCTGCGGCGTCCGGACGGCGCTGCGCCGCTGGCGCGATTGAATCCGCTCGGCGTCGAGGCGAAATAAGCCGGTCGCAATGGTGCTGTGCGGCCGCGCGAGAGCGAAGTTTCCGTGCCCATTTCAAAATCACTCATGGCTCGGACCCGGTGCCGAAAAATCACCGGCCGGCGCCCGGGTGCAGTCGCCGTTGCAGTGCCCGGCGAGTGCCCTCGGTCGCCAGCGTGGTGCCAGTACCTCGACCGGGCGGCTAAATGGTCTCTACTCGGTAGCCCAACCGTCGAAGATTGTAGAATGCTTGAACTTCCATCGGTTTAGCGGATTTCGGAATTTTGACGACAAAGACCTTGTCCTTGTTCTTCTTCATTCTCTCATGAACGTCTGCGAAATGAATGAAGTGATCTTCCGAGATCAAGGAGTTTTCGTTTCGATCTTCGTAGTGGACGGCGATCGACCATCGTGTGCGCATCACAATCCCCCCAAAAAAATTCTTGGTGCTATTGCATGCAACGATTGAGTGCTTTCATTGTCATGAAATGACAAAAACTAGTCAAGCCCGGAACGGCTCACGGCGGTTCGTCGATACTTTTTCAACTTCCTCGCTTCCCAAAACAATTTCTCTAGGAGTGATTTTTTGCTGGCAAGCGAGCTCGGGCGTATGGCTATTGAAGCGTAGCCGGGATCGCGGAGCAAAGTGTTCTATTCGACCGTCAGGTAAATGGAGCAGGGCCGCGTTGAAAAGCGCGGGGTTCTGTAGAAAGGCAAGACGCATCGTCGATAAAAGTCGTTCCAGGATGACTGCGCCAGCCGTAGCCTATGGCAATAGATCGGCAACCGCCTGTCGGGCGATCGCGTTGTCCTCCGGCAGGCCGATCGAAATGCGCACCCACGTATCGAGCGGCAGATACGCGCGGCCGATGTCGATGCCCTGCGCCGCCAGCGCCGCCGCGACCGCCTGGTGCGGGCGGCCGGAGTCAAAGAAGACGAAATTTCCATGCGACTCCGTGTAACGGATCTTTCGGGTCCGGAACAGGTCGTGCCAAGCCTCGCGTTCGTTTGCGACCTTGGCTCGAACCGAGGCGACATAGCCCGCATCTTTCAGGCTTGCGCTCGCGGCGACAAGGCTCAGGCGATTGAGATCATGAAAGGCGCCGATGCCGAGTTGTTTGATAGATGTGGCGAGGTCGGCGGGCGCCAGCGTATAGCCAATGGCGAGGCCGGCGAGCCCGTAGATTTTCGAAAATGTCCGGAACACTGCGACCTGGGCGCCGCTGCGGACCAGACCCGCTACAGTCCGCCTTTCAAAATCCGGGGTGAATTCGAGATAGGCTTCGTCAACGATGACGAGCGCGCGTTTGGAGAGTTCGCGGACGAAATCGATGAATTGCTCCGCCTCGCTCACCGTGCCGCTCGGATTATGTGGATTGACGAGGTAGATCGAGCGCGTGCGCGCATTGACCGCGCCGGCAATGGCAGGAAGGTCGTTTTCAAGCTGCTTGTTGAGGGGGATGCCGACGACAACGCCGCCGGCCGGCGCGACGGCGTTCACCAATGCCGTATAGCCGGGCTCGGAATAGATGAATTCGCCGCCGGGACCGCCGCGGGTCGACAAATAAAGACCGAGCACGTCGAGGATTTCACCGAGCACGATCTGCTCGGCCGCGATGCCCTCACGCGCGGCGATCGTCTTCGTCAATTCGGCCACCTCGTCGCCGGCGTAGCTGCTGAGGCCGGTGAGTTGCGCCTTGATCGCCTGCAGCGCCAGCGGCGAGGGCCCGAACGGGTTTTCGTTCAATGACAGGCGAATGGGATCGTGTCCTGGTTTGCTGGCCGCCACCAGAGGGAAGAGACCGCTGGCCGCGGCGGCGCCAATCGACAGCCATTCGCGACGATTGAGGTCCGTCAGGATATCGTTCCTTGCGGTCAAAAGAGCTCGTATCGCGGGGGATTGTGCCAGTAAGGCACCGCAAGATTCAAGTGAATATAGCGTGTCGCAAACTTTGGATAGTTTGAGCACGAAAATTCTCTCGCCATCCAAACGCACAATGATTTTCATGCGATCCGCAGCGGAAATCGACGAAATTCTGGCGATGGAGCCCGATCCGACGGTCATAGCTGATTATCGCGCAATCGAGCGCACGCTTCCGTTCAAGCGGTCCTCTCCACCAACTTATTGACGATCTTGCGGGCTGCTTCGAAACCTTCGCGGACCAGTATCTCGTACAAGGTGATCTGCCCCAGTTGAGCCCACACATAATTCTTAAGTTGATTGAAAGGCCGCCCGCTAAGGTCGCTCTCATTGAGCCCATAATCGTCACCTGCAAGCTGTCGCAGCAGCGGGTAGGTGTGCAGGTGTGCCGCACCCATGGCATATGGCCAGTTCATATCGGAAAGATGAGTAATCCATTGTTCGGCCGGCTGTGGAATCAATATCAATTTACCGTTGCGCTTCTCAAGCAGTCCGTAATCGACAGGGTCTATCTGGGCGAGCGTTGCCGCGGCTTCGATAAAGTGAGCGACGCGTTCTAGGCCAACCCAATTGGTTACCACGCGCTTGCCGTCCATGCTCGCATCGAGCGCGGAAAGTTGATGCGCCGCGGCCATCGCCGTCACGATACGTGCATCGTAACGGCGGTGCAGCAGCTCTGCCGTGACAAAAATGCAGTGAGCGTGCCAGGTGTCGTTATAAACCGTGCGCGGCTCTTCGAGCCACGACCCGTCCTCGAGCCATTGGTATAGCCAGACCTTCGGATATTCGTGCACGCACAGTGCGGCCGCGGCGAGATCGCGGTTGACAGGAATGCCATAAAACTGGCGGTAGTTCGCGGTGTAAGCGTCGGCCGCACGGATGTTGAAGGCGACGGTGACGGCAAGGCCACCGGGATGAGCGTTGTAGAAATCGTTGTGGCTCGATGGCGCGGTCAGGTAGGTTTGCGGCGTCAGGTGTCCACGCGGGAACACCTCGTCCACGGCATCTTCAGCGTTAAAGAATCCCAGCCGTACCATTTCAGCAAAGATTCGAATCCGGTCCTGATCGTTTTTATATAGTTCGAGAAACGTGATCTTCGGCGCGGTGATGCATTCAATCATCAGACGTCGGTAGGAGTCGTCTTCCAGACTCCCGGCAACCGAGATCAGTTCGTTGTAGGCTGAGGTTACCAGACGTGACGAATGGGCGATCTCCCCCGGAGAGAAGCCGATAACTTCGTCGAACGACCGAGTTGGCGTCAGGTGCAGGTCTTCGGAAAACGCACTGTACTTGAACTTCCCTGGGAACGCCGTTTCGCACTGCTTGCACATGGTTCAATCTCCGTTCGGAGAAAGGAAAACATCGCGTCCGACATCGAACAGATGCTCGACCCGAGGTGAAAACCCCAGCCAGACCGGCCCTTCGGCCAGGGCGCGGTGGTCGGACGAAACAAGCGCCTTGACGATGGCCCCGCCAAATTCGATGCCCAGCACGGCACGGCTACCGTAGTGTTCGATCCAGCGGACGATGGCGGGAAACGGGGTTGCCGGAGCGACGTGGATTGCCACCCGCAATTCTTCGGGGCGAACGCCGAGCAGGATCCGTTCCGGCAGTTGACCGGGGTTGACGCCATCCGGGAAAGGGATTTGAAAACCCGGCCCCGCGATGATGACATGTTCTTCGTTCGCTTCAACCACACTCGCCGGAATCAGATTCATGGGAGGCGCGCCGACGAATTCGGCGACGAACCGATTCGAAGGAAAGTCATAGACCTCGTCGGGATCGCCGATTTGCTGGATTTCCCCACCATTCAAGACCACAATACGATCAGCCAGGCTCAGCGCTTCGGCCTGGTCATGGGTTACATAGAGAAATGTCTGACCCAATGCGCGATGCAGTCTGCGAAATTCAATTCGAAGGTCTAGCCTGATGCGAGCGTCGAGATTGGAAAGGGGTTCATCGAGCAATAACAGTTTGCTGCGCTTTGCGATCGCACGGCCGATGGCCACCCTTTGCTGCTCGCCGCCTGAATAGGTACGCGGTTGACGATCCAGCAGATGCGTAATCCGAAGCAGTTCGGCGACCTCAAATACCCGACGCCGGATGTTTTCCGGCGGGGTTCGTACCTGACGAAGCGCAAAAGCGATGTTCTCGAAGCCGTTGCGGTCCGGGAACAAGGCAATATTCTGGAATAACAGGCTGACATCGCGACAGGCCGGATCGACGCCGGAGACGTCTTCGGCGGCAATGGCTACCGTGCCGCTGTCCGCACGGTACAGGCCGGCAATGGTTTTGAGCAAAGTGCTCTTGCCGGAGTTCGTGGGCCCGAGAACGCAAACAAACTCACCCTCGGCGACGTCAAAGCTTATCGAATTGAGCGCCAACGTTGCGTCAAACCGCTTGCTCAATCCGACAACAGACAAGTAACTCACTGCTGCGCCTCAAAGCCGCATCGGTGCGCGCGCGCCTCCTTCCCGTTACCAACGACCCGGCCGTTTGCAGGGTCGATCGCATGAACATTGGCCAAATCGAAAGCGACGTGCAGGGTTTCGCCGACACGACTGAAGCGGCGTGGAACGACCGCGCAAATCAGCTGCCGGCCGTACGCGAAATGAACCACCTGTTCGGCTCCAAGATTTTCGATGTCCGTTATCGTTGCTGGAACGGTGGTTGCGTCAGCAGTCTGTTTCGCGATCACATCGAATGGTCTTATCCCGAGCAGCAGGTCCCCAGAGTAAGGCCAGTTCTGTCCCGACTTCATTAGGCCGTGCGGCTCGGTCGATAGGTTGCCCGCTTCGTCAATGTGGCCGTTGATCAGGTTGATGGCGGGTTCACCGATGAACTCTGCCACAAATCGATTGCGCGGATCGTTGTAAATCTCACGTGGCGTGCCGATTTGCTCAATCACGCCGCCACGCATCACGGCGATCCGATCCGCCATCGTCATCGCCTCGATTTGGTCATGCGTGACGTAGAGGATGGTCTGACGGAACTCTTTCTGAATCAACTTCAGTTCACTGCGCAACCTGGCGCGTACTGCTGAATCCAGATTCGACATCGGCTCATCCAGCAGGATGACCGATGGCCCAACGATCAAAGCCCGCGCCAGCGCGACCTTTTGCATTTCGCTCATGTTCAAAGATGAACTGCGTCGCTCCAGAATGTCACCCAGCCCCATGCGTTCGACAAATTCGCCGAGACGACGTCTCCGCTCGCTGGACCCGAAGCGACGGACCTTCAATCCAAACTCAAGGTTTTCGCGTACTGTCATGCGGGTAAACAGGGCGTAATCCTGGAACACCAATCCGATATTGCGTTGCTGCGGCGCCGATGCCGTGATTGTCTTGCCGTCGAGTTGCAGCTCCCCAGCATCCGGCTGTTCGAACCCCGCGATGATCGAAAGGGTGGTCGACTTGCCGCATCCGGACGGACCGAGAAGGGCCACAAATTCCCCATCGGCGACATCGAGATCCAAATCGCGTACGACTGCTCCGCGACCGAAGTTCTTTGATATCCCGCGAAGCTTGAGCTTCGTCATCATGAGCTTTATTTCTTTATTGCGCCGAAGGTCAGGCCCCGCACGAGATGGCCCTGAATCAAAAAGCCAAATAGGACAACGGGGATCGTGGAAATGGCGCCCATCGCGGCCTGCACGCCGTACAGTTTCCCCGAACTGGCCGACACGTAGTTGGCGACCTGAACCGTAACGGTGACGACGTGGCCCGAAGTCAGAGTCAGGGCGAAAAGAAACTCCGACCAATTCAGGATAAAGACGAAGAGAGCGGTAACCAGCAAGCCTCCACGGATCAATGGCAATATGACCCAGACAAAGGCCTGCAACTGGCTCATGCCGTGAACCCGGGCAGCTCCTTCGATTTCCTCGGGAATGTCCTCCAGAAAGCTGCGGATCATCCATATG
>Ga0182030_10013487_pt1 | contig 16253 bp, 18 predicted proteins | sample 812S3MmetaG_FD_121299 | JGI IMG/M metagenome (GOLD analysis project Ga0182030, IMG submission 121299) | Permafrost microbial communities from Stordalen Mire, Sweden - 812S3M metaG (Illumina Assembly) | ecosystem: Environmental > Terrestrial > Soil > Wetlands > Permafrost | place: Sweden...
ACACGCACCGCCGGCGCGAGGATCGGTTCCTCTGCATCCATTGGGGACCGGATGTCGGCAATGCTTCCCAGGGCGGAGCGTAGCTTCGCCATGTCAGCCTGGACGGCGGAGGCGCGCTGGCGCCTCCCGTCGTCGGACGGAGGTGCCATGCGTTATGCCGCGTCCTTGTCGGCGCCCTGGTGGCCGTCGTCGTTGGCGCCTTTCTTCTTGGACTGCCGCCGCCAGGCCTCCGGGATGTCCATGCCGTCGCTGCCGCTCTCCTGGCACCAACCGGTGTCCCACTCAGATCGGCGCCGGTCGTCAGCGGCGTAGGGGTTGTCCGTGACCTTCTTGCCAGCGCGCGCTGCCTCCGCCCCTTCGTCGCGCGCCGCGGCGAGCTGTTCGGCCGTCGGCGGCTTCACCGGTTCCGGGACGCCCGGCATCTCCGCCTGACGTTCGTCCTCGATCACGGTGTCGCTCGGCTTGGGCTGCCGGGTGAACCTTTTGCGGGCAGCATCGCCCAGCGGCGTGCCATCGAGCATGCCGAGGGCGGCGCGGTAGATTTGCAGGTCGGCCTGGTATTCCTCGCGCTCCGCCGCCGTCATCTGGCGCTCGCGGAGCATCTGCCGGACGACCTTCCCGTTGAAGCCGGCGCTGGTCAGCTCGGTGAAGAGATCCTTCTCGTCCTGCTTGAGAAGGCTGATCTCCTCGCGCTTGCGCTCGATCCGCTCGATGTAGCCGGTCAGAGAGGCCGACCGGTTGTTCCCCATGGTCATGTGCTGCTTTGTCCCGTTCCACTGTCGGTCATGTGTGACGTCACCGGTAATGTATAATATTAGCATTAGTAATCAATCAGAGCAAGCGAAAGCCGCCTGTGCCGCCAAGTTTTGCCGTTCGCTAACTGCATGCGCCCTTGCCAGATAGCGGATGAAATGCTTCAGGCCGCCATCGTCAGGGAAATTCAGCCTGGCAAACTCGCATGGTCTTCCCGCGCCAGTCGGTCAGGCGGCGGGGATCAGCCGACATCCGGTGCTGGTCGGCTTGAATCGCTCCAAGGCGATACGCGTCGTCTTGCCGACGTTCGTGTGACCGGCCGGGCGCTCGACGCGGGTCTTCGGATTGGGCGCTGGGTCCTGCGTCACTGTGCAGTTTGCGAATCTGCCGTCGATGCTATCGACGCGAAGCTGCCGACCTTCGACCCGCTTGTCGTTGTCTGCCCAGATCTGACCGGGCACGACCTGCTGCTGCGTCTTCATGCTGCCTTCTCTGTGCTCGCGTTCGAATTGCCAGCGTCGGGCGGGCCGAACTGCTGCTGCCGGAGTGAGACGGCGGCCATGAGCTCGTCGTAGAGTTTCGGGAAGCTCTCCTGCAACCGGTCAATGCGGCGGCGCACCGCTGGGTTTTTCAGGAGGCCATCCAACCCCTCCTGGCTCGCCACCATCTTGATGTCCTGCTTGGTGTCGGCGACGAACTTGCGGGCCGCGGCCTCAGGCGAGTTGGGGGCGACCACGGGCGCCTGCGCCACGGGGGGCGTGGCGGTCTTCTGCGCCGCCGGCGGCTTCTGCTGCCCATGCGCGGGCGGCGCCTCCTGGTGGCGCTCTTGGCGCTCCTGGGGGGCCTGTTGGTTGCTGGGGGGACTCCGCTCTATGGGGGCGGATTGCTCCGTCTCCCCCGCCCCGCTCTGCGGCGGGTTCTCGGTGTGGTTGCCAGGGGCCGCCTGCGAAGCGCCCGCAGACGACGGCACGCCCCCGGCGCTGGCTTGTTGTTCGGCCGGCATCTGTCGCGGCTGCTGCGGCGGGTTGTCCTGCCTGGTGGCACCGCCGACCGTCACCCTCTCGGCCTCGCGGGCATTCCGCGCGTTGAGCTGGTCCATGATGCTGTCCAGCTTCGGGGCAGGGGCGGGCAATGCAGCGACGGAACGCGCGGGCTCGTGCTCGATCACATTGCCGGCCCGGTCGAAATCCGCCTCCATGTCCGTCTCGAGCGCTTCACGGAAGCGAGCTGTAGCGGGGTTGTCGGTGTTGAGGTCCAGCCACTTGGTTGTCCACAGGATGATGGTCTTCCGGCACATTTCATCCTGAAACGGACCGTTCCATGGCCCCCTTGCCGCTTTGGATGAGGCGCGCACCCGCACGATGCGCGACCGCGGCATCCAGCGTGACACCTTGTCGCCGCCGGAGGTCGTGACGATGCAATAGACCGCCGCCACCTGCTCCATGAACTTGAGCGGTTCGGCCGCGACCTGATAGGCCTCGTCAACGATAGACGGGACGATCTTGTGAATGATGCGCCCTTCATTCTCGCCACCAAGCACCTCGAACGGCTCGCCCTCGAATGCTATCTCGGCGTAGATCTTCTGGATCTGTCCTGTCAGCCTGGCGAGCTTCGTGATGCCCCAGACCATCGGCTGCCAGCAGATTTGGAAGACCGACGCCTTGTCGTCAAAGCGCGGAATGAGCGCCCCTTCCTTGCCGTCAGGCAGGAGGCCTTGGCCGGCCGCGCGCGCCAGGCACCGCATGAGCGAAGGGCGCCACTCGGGATTCAGCAGCTTCGGGTCACCGACAACGGCTGTCTTCGCGACACGCACGAAGTACGGCACGTCGATCGAGTCGGGCAGCACGGCCTGCAGCTCTTGCCGCGCGCGTGCGCTGTCGATCCAGGCGTAGAACGCTTTGGTTTCGGCCTCGATGTCGAATTTCGGTGCTTCGCGGCGCTGCCTGCCACCGCCACTACCAGCGCCGTCGCCGCCCGCTTGGGAGCCATAGTCGTCGGGAAACTGGCCGGCCGGCGGTCCGTCGTTGGGTGCCATGTGCTATGCTGCCTTCGGGAGAGTGATGGTGATGCGGTCCTGACCCTTGCGGCCGTTGATGACCTCGCCAGGCCGGGCCGGACGAGGTGGCGTGTCCTCGCCAATGGAGTGGCTGACCTTGATGCCGCCGGCGATGAGGGCGAGCTGCGCGTCGCCCATCTTCTTGCGCAGCGTGTTTTTGATGCGCTCCTCTTCCGTCTCAATCGCCTTCCGCTGTGCGGCCAGCTCCTTCTGGCGCACGCACAGGCCGGGCAGCTCATTGTCGCCGGACAGGTCGATCGTACGCTGCTGCAGCGATGGGTATTTCGCCCGCAGCGCCTTGGTGGTGGCCTCATAACCATCGGCCTCCGGCAGCTCGCCGGCGCGCACCGCATCCCAGAACCTGGTGCCCGCGGCGCGGATCTCGGCGATGATGCCTTCGTGGCGCAGGTAGCGGCGCACGTAGTACTCGTTGCCGCCGACGCAGGCGGTGACGGCGCCCCACAAGAATCCGCTGCACGCGAGCTGGTCCTGCAGTTGGATCAGGATGTGCGGCGGGGGCTCGTCATCCAGCCATTTCTCGCGGAACTGGAGGAAGTCGACGTTCTTCGCCTCGAGGGTGCCGGGCCCGACAAAGCCCGCAGCGATGTCCTTCTCTGAAGGCCGGATGACCCGGTCCAGGCTGGCCGACATGCCGGGGGTGCTGTCATCGACGGCAAACATGGCCGGCTGCAATTCCCAGCCTTCCCGCCGGCAGGCGGCTTTGCAGATAGCATCCTCGAAATCATTGCCCCATTCGATGCGCTCGCCGCCAATTTCAGGCGCTTCGATCTCCCCGCGCTTCACCAGGTAGAGGGCCAGCGGCGATAGCTGGAAATCTGCCTGGAACCCAAGAAGGGCGGCGATTTCCGAGGCACCAATGTAGTTCTTGCGCATCGCCAGCCACTCTTCGCGCGTGGCCGGCATCTGAATGAGTGCCAAGGGTCAGTGTCTCCGTGGTTGGGGCAGGAATTGTGGATTAGGCCGCAGCCTTCTCGACAGGCCGCGTTTTCACCTCGCCGTCCTCGATGTAGAATCCGACGGCGCCCGACGCATTCACGCGCTCGATCCAGACCTGGTACCCTTTCTCCTCGGCCATATCGCCGAGCAGGCGGAGCTGATTCTCGTCCAGCGCATTGCCGTCCCGCACGCGGATCACACGGAGGGTCGGGTTCATCGCCATGGCGATCGCGACGCTGGTGCGCAGTTGCTCGGCGCCGGATGCCTGGTCCAGCGGGTGGCCGTTTAGCAGGACGATGCCCTCGCCGAAGCCGAGGCCGCCGACGGGCATCTCCGCCGCGGCGATTGCGTCCTTCTTCTGCTGGTTGCGGGTCTCGATCGCGTCGGTCAGGCCGTCGGCGACCCACTCCTGTTCCCCGGCTTCCCGCAGGAGCCTGTCACGCTCGTCGCGGCGGTCGATCTGGCGGTTGATGGTGCGCGCCTGTTCGATCTGCGCACGCACATCGGAGACGTCGACGGGGGAAGGAAGCTCCGGTTGGTTGACGTGCTCCGCTTCCAACGCTTCCGCCTCCTCCATCATACCGGCCGCGCGTGCGTCCATGTCGTCAGCCTGCTCGCGGAGGGCGGCGGCATTGGTCAGGCATTCTTGTGCGGCGGTCCGCAGCCTCCCACATTCGACGGCCGCCCTCTCACGCGTCGCCCTTTCGGCTTCAATGTTGGCGTTGGTCTGCGCCGCCCCCGCCATCCGCTCGAGCAACGCCGCCTCGTCGACCCGCTCGGCTGGCAGGTCGTAGGGAAACTGGATTGCCCCAGCCGACTGGCGCTTCCGTTCGATCTCACGGTTCACCTCGGTGCGGGCGACGTAGTCCGCTCTGTTGGCGGCATCCAGCGCATCGAAATCGACCCCCGGCACGAAGCGGCGCAGCATGTCGTACTGCGCCTTCTGCTCGGCCCGCATGAAATCCATGGGGTCGAAGGACAGCGCGCCCATAAACCCGTTGATGACGTCCTGCGGTTTCTGGAAGCGGGCGCCGCTGGCGGCTTCCACATAGAGTGCGGTGGTGTAGCCACCTTCTTTCCGGTTCAACGTGCGGCGGACGATTATCTCGCCAAGATCGGCCTGGATGACAGCCCTGTCGGCGCCGGCGCGGATCGGGTCCCCCTGGATGGGCTTGGCGCCACCGAATAGCCACCCGAGCGCATCCAGCGTCGATGACTTGCCTTGCGCATTCGCCCCGGTGATCTGCACCAGGCTGTCGTCGCCCGGCCGGATCACCACCAGCTTGACGCGCTTCACGTTCTCGGCGCGGAACTCCAGGATCTTCACGCTGCTGCCCTCATGGTGGGGTGGGTGTCGTTCGCCGGCTCCAGGCGGCCCAGGGAGGCGATAATCGCGCGCGTGCCGCTCGATCCGGTCGAGTGCTGCGGCCCGGCCTGACGGCGTCAGCCAGCCTGATTGCAGGCTGCGGATGTCGATCTCGATCAGGCCGTACAGCAGGCGTCGCTCTTCCGCGCGGGTGGGTTCTCCGGGCGCTACCAGGCCGCGCTCATAGTCGTTCCGGGCGCTGTCGGCGGCGGCCACGGCGATGCGGCGCGCGTATCGATCGGTGATGTCGTCTTCGGTATCGAGCGGCATGCGCACCCTATTACTGAGGCTGACCTAGGGCACATTAGCTTCAGTAATGAGATCATGCAAGCAAATGATATTAGCTGAGGTAATTTAATCGGTTACTCCAGAATCAAAATGCCCGGTCGCTGGGACAGCGACCGGGCGTTCAAGGACATTAACGGTATTTCATGAATTCCAGTTAACCCATACTGGCGGGGTGGTTTTCAGAACCCCAGAACCGGAGCCTCTTAGCCCGATTCGTTCACGCTTTCTTACGCTTCTGCCTGCGCCCCTCCAACGCAGCGTTGGAGGACGGCACTGGATTCGCAGCGGCCGACCCTGCTTGTATGTAGACGATGCCGCCGCGGCCGCCCTGCAGCATCTGCACGACGGCCACCTTGGTGTCCGGCTTCTGTCGCCGAAACGCCTCAAGCAGCGCGAACTCCTGCGCATCAAGCGCTCGCGCCCTCTCGGAGCGTTTCTCTGACCCAGTCAGTAGCCACTCGCGTGTGCAGCCGAGGATTGATGGTAATTGATCGAAGTGCTCCATCTCCGGAAAACTCATCCCCCGTTCGTATAGACCGATAGCCCCCGCGGTCAGCCCTTGTGGCTTGTGCGGCGTGCGGATAAGGGCACCGAGTTCGGCCTGTGACAACCCCAGCTCATTCCGTTTCTGAGCTATCCTCTGGCCAACAGCCAGCTTTTGCGGGTCGATCGGCTTCGAGTATTCGGTCCCGGGAATGTGGCGAGGCATGGTTTTTCCTTCGGCGGATTAATTAACTTGCGCCAAGACCATTACCCATGGTAATTATGGGGCATGACCGAAGACGCGCCGACGCGGGGCAACGACCGCGCTCAAGATGCCCTCCAGAGGGCGATTGATGCGGTGGGGACCGTGACGGCTCTCGCCAGAGAGGTCGGCGTGACCCCGCCAGCGGTACACCACTGGTTATCTCGTCGTCGTGTGCCGCATGGGCGTGCACGCGATGTGTCACGGGTTACAGGTGTTCCCCTGGCTGAGTTACGTCCAGACATTTGGGAGAGCCCGTCCCGAGCTGAAGATCTGCACGAAGCGGCATGAAGTCGGCCATTCGCACGTGCCTGCTCGGGTGCACCGAACAGGGTGTCTCTGCGGGGGCGGGTGTCTCCCTGGCGTCATTAGCTATTAGCCGCGCTCCCCTGTCAATAGGGTATTTGGTAATGGCGCTAATGAGGGGTGGCTAAGTGTCTGATTTCTATTGGAATATAGCGTCAAAAAACCGTGAATCAGATTACTCAGCTAACCGTGATGTCAGTCTTTTCCCGGCTGGAGTCTCGTTCATGGTGCCGGGTGAACCCCGTGGGCGCCGTAGATTCGCGTCGGGGTTCTGGCTGTGAGCACGGCCTTGGGAGATGCCGGCGCGATCGGCGCCATGCCAACGGCCGCGCATTTATTCGACCCGTCTGCGCGTGGTCGGAGTGCTGGATGGGCACAGATCGGAGACCAGCCGCGCCACTTTTACCGCTCCAAGTGGGAGAGGAACTACGCCTTCTACCTGGAGTGGCTTCGGCAGGGGGGCCACATCCGCGAATGGAAACCGGAGCCGAAAACGTTCTGGTTTGAGAAGATTCGCCGTGGCGTGCGCAGCTTCCTGCCGGATTTCCTGGTGGTCGAGAACGACGGGTCGGAGGCCTTTCACGAGGTGAAGGGATGGATGGACCCCAAGTCGAAAACGAAGATCGCTCGCATGGGTCGCTACCACCCAAGCGTCCGCCTCGTCGTGATCGGCAAGAGGCAATACGCGGAGATCAGGTCGAAGGTCGCCGCGTTGGTTCCAGGATGGGAACCGTAGCCACCCCATAGATTTGCTGCACCACCGCGCCTCCGACGGCGCAATGACCACATCACCACCGAGGGTCTTCTGGCATGCCGGATGGGTCGAATAGGCGTTGGGGTGACGACCAGGAGAGCCCAGTCCTTGGTCTGTCGCAGAGGTTGCCGCCATCCAACATCCAGGCGGAGCAAGCTCTGCTCGGCGCCCTACTGGCAAACAACAAGGCGTATGAACGCGTCTCCGAGTTCCTGGCGCCAGACCATTTCGCCGACCCAATCCATGGTCGCATCTACCAGGCCATCGCCCGGCGCGCCGAGGCCGGGCAGCTCGCCGATGCGGTGATGCTGAAGGAGGAATTCGAGCATTCCGGCGTGTTGCAGGATGTCGGCGGTACCGCCTATCTGGCACAGCTCCTCACCGCCATGGTCGGCATCATCAACGCCGGCGAGTACGGTCGGGCAATCTACGATGCTTGGGGACGCCGCCAGCTCATAGAGTTTGGCGAAAACGTGGTCAATGCAGCCTTTGGCGATGACCCAACAAAGACCACACCTGAAATTTTAGCAGAGGCCGACAAGAACCTGGGGGGGCTTACCGACGCATACCACAGGGATGGGCGCGGCTCTGTCATCAGCGCAATAGACGCCGTTGACCTGGCCCTAACTGAAGGTGAGATGGCGGCCAAGGGGAAGGGGCCATCGTCCGTCTCGACTGGAATCGCGGGCCTTGACCAACTCATACTTCGGTTACGTGCGGGTAATCTTTATGTCGTCGGTGGCCGGCCTGGCATGGGGAAAACTGCTCTTGCGAGAAGCATAGCTGTCAACGTCAGTCGGGAGAAGGTGACGCAGGACGGGGAACTTCTTGCAGGGGATCCGGTGGCTTATTTCAGCATGGAAGAGGGCCATGCCGAATTTGGCGCCGCTATCATTGCGCAGCTTGCTGGCGTTCCGATCGCCGCAACCCTCAATGGGGAGTGGACTGACGCGCAGTTCCAAAAGCTAGACAAAGCGCGTCAGCAGGCCAGGGGCCTGCAACTGGATGTGGTGCGCCGCAAGGTCTCCGTGACCGACATTGGGCGCGAATGTCGGCAGATCAGTCGGAAGCGGAAGCGAAAGCTATCCCTGGTAGTCGTCGACTATCTACAGTTGATGCCAGACCCCCCGAATCGCAAGGATAAACGTTTGGCCGTCGGCGAAAACGCCTACGGTCTAAAGCATCTGGCTGAAGATCTTGGGTGCGCAGTCATCGCCCTATCGCAGCTTTCCCGAGCCGTTGAGGACCGGTCCGACAAGAGGCCGACCATGCGCGATCTTCGCGAGTCTGGTGAAATCGAGGATGCGGCAGACGTCATTCTGTTTCCTTTTCGACAGGAATATTACCTCAAGCAGGACCGCCCTGTCCGCAATCACTCGGATGGCGAATCCAATGCAGCCTACCAGCACAGACTCGCGGAGTGGCAATCGAAGATCGATAGCGCTTGTGGGCAGGCTGAACTGCCAATCCCCAAAGTGCGACGCGGCAACGCGCCGGTTCACCTTGATCTTTTTTTCGATGCAGAGCGAACCCGCTTCTGTGAGGCAAGCATCTGATGCTGTACATGATGAAGAATGAGGCGCAGGCCACCAACGAAGTCCAGTGGAGGCCAGTATAATGTCTAGCCACCGCCCGTGGTACAAGCACTACCCAGCCGATTTCATTGCAGGAACGGTTGCGATGACCGCAGAGGAGAAGGGCGCCTATATCGTCGTACTCAACCTGATCTATGACAGAGGCGCCCCGCTTGTGGATGACCCGCAATGGTTGGCGCGCGTCGTGGGTTGCTCCACCCGTCGATGGAAGCAGCTAAGGGAATCCTTGATCGAACACGGTAAGGTGTTCATTACGGAAGACGGGAAGCTGTTCAATAAGCGCGCCGGGCAACAGCTCGAAAGCGACGCCAAAGAGTCAGAAATTTTCCGCGAAAGTGGCGCGAAAGGTGGGAAAAAGGCCGCCGAAATTCGGCGTAATTCAAGTGATAACAGCGGGTTAGTCGTTAATGGGCTGGTGCAAAATTCAGAGCATATACCAGAAGCCAGAAGCCAGAAGCCAGAAGAAGTACCTGCTTCGCAGGGCGCTGACGCGCCGACCGAGACAGTCAGTTCCAGCAAGACGCCCGCCACCGGCGACCCGGGTATGCCTAGGAAACCCAAGCAAGAGAGCTTTCTCACACCCACACCGTCAGAGGCAATCATGAGTGAGGGGGCCAGCATTCTGTCTCGCCTTCTAGATAAGCCGCTGGCCATCCCGGAGCACCGGGGGTTCGTCTATAGGTTACTGAACAACCTGCGAACCGCGGCTGGGCACGATGACCTTCTCCTATCAATCATACACGATGCGGCGGCAAAGCCCCCGCGGGAGCCGGTCTCCTGGATTCAAGGGCGGATCAAGTCGAGACGCGGCGGCGGGCCGGCTGGGTCACCGACACTTCTGGTTGACAATGATCCGACCGACCTATGGGGCATCCGCGCTTGGTGCCGGGACCTGCTTGCCCTGGGCAATGCTGTTCGGGAGGACGAACACGGAAAGCCGATGTGCGTCGCGCACGGCTGGCAGGTGAATGTACTCGCTCGGTCGGTAGCAACCGCGGCGCAGTTGCCATCGTCATGGCGTGGTGACTGGTCGCCGCTGCTTGGTTGGCTCGCCGCCGGTCTGAGCGGCACCGTTATCGTGGATTCGATTAAGTCAAGGGCGTCAAGAGCTGGATACGAAGCCCCGGATTCGCTCCGGTTCTTCGATGTGCTTTTTCGTGACCGCAAGGCTGCATAGATGAACAACGATTCGAGGGGGAACTGGTAATGGTTTGGTACGAGGGTGCCATATGAAGGCGTGGCAGGAGATCTACGGCAAGCACCACCCGGATTGAGGTGACCATGGACCTGTTCGACAATACCGAGGCACCGGCCGCCCATGACCCTGGCGGCAAGACGCGCATCAAGATTCCTGCCGGGTGGGAGACAATCGCAGAGTTCTCCGGCGAGAATGGCGACTGCTATGGCGACTGCTACCGCCATAGCCTCTACCACAGGTGGACCGACGGGCCGCTCGCAATGTGGGGGATGATGAACCCCAGCATGGCCGACTGCCGGTGCTTGGACCCTACCGTCGCAAAGACGGCGCGGATCAGCACGCGGCTCGGTTATGGCGGCCAGGTCATCGTCAACGCGTGCGCTTACCGCTCGACCAACAAGATGGGGCTGCTGCTGGTGGCCGATCCTGTTGGGCCTGGGAACCACGCCGCTATTCTGCGGGCAGCGCGCGCTGCCGGCATCATCATCATCGCGCACGGCCGGCTGCCTGGCGATCTGCAGAAGCACGCTGACGCCATGTGCCGGCTGCTGCGGGACGCGGGTCACAAGCTGCACGTCCTGCGCCTGACGGACGACGGGGTGCCCATGCACCCGCTTGCCCGCGGCAAGCGCCACATACCCGAGGACGTGGTTCCGCAGCCGTGGAACTGCCAATGAAGGAGTCGACTATGGACGTTCAAGAAGCGATCGCCCAAGCATTGGATCCCCGCGATGGCCCGACCAAATGGTTCGAGCAGCACCACGAGGTGGTGACGCGCGCCGGCCGCTCCGCCGGCAAGCGGGTCAGGTCCCAGCTCGAGAAGTTCCTGATCGACGGCACCATTACGCCGGCGCAGAGCGAAGCCGGACGCAGGTTCGCCTGGAGCTACGCCGTCGGTTGCAACGAGCGGGGACGGAGCTGCCTGGCGATGACCGTCTCCCGCGGTGCATCCGACTACGGAGCTGACCCGAAGCACCAGGCTTTCATCGCCTACGACGAGGCGCGCGCCATGCTCGACGGGAATCGGCATTCGCTCGCGCTGAGGTTCTCGCCGACCGCCGTCATGGTGCAGTTCTGCGTTGATGACACGCCGCTGCGGGAGATTGCAGCCGAGACGATGAACGTCTCGGACAAGACCGCCAAGCGAAAGGTGTGCGGATACCTGGCGGAGCTGGCCGCCCACTACGAGGACGTCGATCGCCGGCAAGGGCGCAGCACTACGGTCTACACGCGGGAGGCAGCCCTGCGCCGCTTTGAGCCGTTGGACAAGCAGGATGAAGAGGCGGCGCGGGCGAAGCGAGAAAGGTCGAAGGTCAATGGCTGACCGAATGCCCGCTTTCGACCCAAAGGGGCAGCCGGGCCGCCTGGGCGGGAACCGCCGGATTCGACCCTAATGCACAGAACCCAGTTATGGACACTTTTTGCGCCGGCCCCTGTGCCAATGGGCACTTGGGCCGGTCGCACTGTGCATAATTACAGGGCTTGCAGGAACTTCATCAAGTCGTCAGGAGGCTGATAGCGGCGCATTTTCGTGCCTGGTTCCTGGCCAACGCCTTTTCCTTCATTGCCAGGTTGGCCTGTCGGGTTCATTGCAATCTCCTGAGATGGGCCGGCCACCTCCGGGCACCGGCGAAATTATGTCCAGTCCAACAGCAGCCTATCTCGCCAAAACGCGAGCAAAACAAACACTCGCAAACGCCTAGAAAACCTGAACTGTTCATAACTGTGTCCTGTGCATTAGGGTCGTAATGGAGAGATGTGCATTACGACCCTAAGCGGACCTTCGCCGCCGCGGACTGTCTGCGGGGGACGTGAAGGTGGCATTTCTTGGCCAGGCCCGCGACGGGCGCCTTGGCTCGGGTGGCAAGCCCAAACTTGGTCAGGTCGTGGGTTATGGAATAGCGGGAGAAACCTGCCGACTGATCTACGCGATATCGGCGTGACTGCGTTTGACGGTGTGGCCCAGCGACAGCGGATCAGCCGGCATTGCCATCGCGTCGGCGGACGCGTCCACACGGTTGTCGAGCAAAGGGTTGTCGCGGCGACTCTCTTCGAGAAGCTGAATCACCTTGGCCAGCTTCTGCTCGCTCAGGATTGCGAGTTCCAGCGACATCTGCTCCCTGTGCTCCGCGAGTTGATCGTCGCGCCGCTGCGTCGTCAGAATCAGGGCTGTAATGCAGAGAGCCGTAAGTGAAACGGCCAACTCCAACCAGGAGAAGGGTGGCGGGTCGATCGGGGTGTAACCGAAAGCGAGTGCCATGAGATTGCCGCCGGTCCAGCACAGGACAGCCGCGATCAGCAGACCGATGAACCCCGGGCGGCCGAGCAGATCGACCATGCGCTGCACCACAAGCTGAACCCGTGTGGCGGCCCTGTGATGATCCGCGTACAGCTTGACGGTCGCGCGGATCGTCTCCTCGATATGGTCAGGCAGGACGGGAGTTGGCGTGTCCAAGTTACCAGCCGCGCGGGAGACGAATGCCCGGCGCGGCGCCGGTGGTGAATGCGACGCCGGCAGATTCGCAGACGGCACGGACCTCGGAAATTGCGCGCTGCTGCGGCGCGCTGTCCCCGCTCGCGCAGCGTGCAAGCCTTCGCTTCGGGACACCGCTCGCTGCCGCAAACCGATAGCGCGACCACACCACCAGCGCTCGGCAAGCCTGCGCCCGCAACGGCGAGAGGGCGCCGCTTGTGGCGTTTTCGCTTGTAACCATATGCCGGACATGGCGTCGAAGGTGCCATCACACAAGTGAGAGTCAGCGTGCGGCACCGCACGTGCATTGGCGTCATGGCACTGAGTATATTCCGAACCCGGCCGGCCGACATCGCCGCCTTCCTAGCCGCCGAATGTTACCGGCCGGACGGGCAAAAGCGGCTCGCGGCCAACACCCTGCGGCTGCGGGTGGCCGCGATCGGCTACCTGCACTACCTCGCCGGCTGCCCCTCCCCCACCACCATGGCGGCGGTCACCGAGACCTTTGCCGGGCTCGACCGGCTGGCCAAGAAGGCCGGCCAGGGTCCCAAGCCGAAACTCGCGGCCAAAATCGGCATCCTATGTGCTCAGCGGCGTTGGCTGGCTGAATATCACGGAGGGGATCGCCTGAGTATATTCCGAGCCTATCTTCGCAGGATCGTTAGCGGGTATCGTTGCATCGCTGGGCAAGACGTTCGAACAGCGATCTCCCGTCTGACCTTGGCTCGCCGGTTTGAGTTCGAGCGATGTTTTTGTTACACAAAGGAGTAGGACTATGTCCGAAGCCACTTCGATCACCTCCGGAACCCTCATCGCAGCCGACAAGGTAAAGGGTACCAATGTCTATAATCTGGCAGGAGAGAAGCTCGGCAGCGTCGATGACATCATGATCGACAAGGTTAGCGGCCGCGCGATCTATGCAGTGATGTCGTTCGGCGGCTTTCTCGGCATGGGCGAGAATTACCATCCGCTGCCGTGGGCGACCCTGAGGTACGACGCGCAGCAGGGCGGCTACGTGGTCAATCTGGACAAGAAGCTGCTGGAAGGCGCGCCGAGCTACGATCGCCGTTCGGAGTTCGAATGGACGCCCGCCTATGGCCGCGAGGTCGACAGTTACTACCACGTGCCAAGCTTCTGGGAGTAACCGAGCCTTCCAAATCGGACGGCGACGACGGCACGACTGACGCAAAGTTATACGCTCGACGTGACAGGTTCTTGACACTGATCGCCATGGCCTACCGGACGGTCAAGGCCAATCACGACCAACTGCGCGACCTGAAGCACGACCAGCAGGCCCGCAAGGCCAACTAACAACGACTACCCGCGCGGCCATCGGCCGCGGGGACTGCCTACAAGAACATCAACAAACGGATGGACAGCGAGATGGACAAGGATCGTATCGCTGGCGCGGCCAAGCAGGCCAAGGGCGCCGTCAAGGAAACGGCCGGCAAGGCCATCGGTGACTCCAAGTTGGTCGCCGAAGGCAAGACCGACAAGGTCGAAGGCAAGATTCAGAACGCCGTCGGCGGCTTGAAGGATGCGCTGAAGGAGTAGCGCCACGCGGGAATGCCCGGGCCAGCATCGACTCTGGCTCCGGGCGCTTGCGATGCGCATGATCAATCGAGTGAAAGGAACGACCGTGACACGCTCGATCACGCTTCTGATGGGTGCTGCCGTTCTCGCGGCAGCGCTGAGCGGCTCGGCCTTTTCGCAGGGCGCGCCGCAGACGCTGTCCCTGATGAAGGTCGACCCGGCGACGCTGGCCACCGGCTACCGGACACATCCAAGGTGGTGGGCAGCACCGTCTACAACGAGGCCAACGAGACCGTGGGAACGATCGACGATCTGATCGTCACCCCCAACGCGAGGGTGCCCTTCGCGGTGCTGTCGGTCGGCGGCTTCCTGGGCATGGGCACGAAATACGTCGTGGTGCCCTTCAGCTCACTTGTCGTGAAAGACAAGAAGATGGTGGTCCCCGGCGCCACCAAAGATTCGCTGAAGAGCCTTCCGGAGTTCAAGTACAGCCCCTGAGCGATCGTGAGGAGCCGGGTCCGCCTGCGCTTCCCACGGCGTGCCTGCAAAAATCCTGATACAACGGCCCGCCCCGTGCCGGAGGACCCGGTCGCGGCCGCCACCAACGTCGCGGGCAGTGCTGCCGTTGTTACCTCTGAGCCGTGCAACCGGAGTACGATCAATGGATAAATTCGATATCGAAGACCGTGCCGCAAGCGTTGCGGGCCAAGCCGAGGCTGCCGTCGGTGCTCTTGCTGATGATGTCAAGAGCCAGGTCGAAGGGTTGGCGACTCAGGCAACCGCGACGGCAGAACGTGCTTACGGCCAGGCCCGAGACCAAGTGCGTGAAGCGGCGGCGACCGTCGCCACATCCGTTGAGCAGCAACCCCTCATCGCTCTGCTGGCCGTCGGATTGATCTGCGCCGCAGTGGGCTTCCTGCTCGGGCGACGTTGACGCTCCGATCGAAACCGCATCCAGCAACAGGAGGCTACTATGGGCCGTGGAATTCTTCTTTGGCTTCTGGGCGTGCCGATCCCTATCATCATCATCCTCGCGCTACTCTGGCACTGATCGGACAGGAGCGGAATCATGCCAGAAGTTCTCATGGTCGATACGACCGGCGTCTATGCGGAAAATGAGCGGCCTGTTGAAACCTCGACTTCAGGCGTCGCCTGGCCGGCTATCATCGGGGGTGTGTTTGCGGCAATCGCACTGACGCTGATCCTTCTGGCTCTTGGGTCAGGCTTCGGTCTTGCTTCGGTGTCGCCTTGGTTCGGTTTCGGAGCCTCAGCGACGACATTCACCGTGATGACGGCTGTGTGGCTGATCGTCACGCAGTGGCTGGCATCTGGCCTGGGCGGCTACCTCACCGGCCGGCTGCGTACCAAGTGGGTTGGCCTGCACACTCATGAAGTGTTCTTTCGCGATACGGCGAACGGCTTTCTGACCTGGGCTGCCGCCACGGTTATCGGCGCGGCTTTCCTCGCTGCGGCAGCGTCCTCTGTCGTGACCGGCACCGCCACCATGGTGGCCGGCGTTGCATCCGGTGGCGCCGCGGGCGCAAGCCAAGGGGTAACCCAGGCGGCAACACGATCGAGTGGCACTCTTGCAGACCCGACGGCGTATTTCGTCGACAGCCTCTACCGTAGCGAGCATCCCAGTGCGAACGCCGCCGACCAGGACGTGCGCGCGCAAAGCAGCCGCATCCTGCTCAATGGCATGGGGAATGACGGTGTTCCCGCGCCTGACAAGGCCTATCTCGTGCAGTTGGTTGCAGCCCACACCGGACTGTCCCAGACCGACGCGGTGAAGCGGGTCGACGATGTGCTCGCACAGGAAAAGGCCGCCGAGATGAAAGCGCGGCAGGCTGCGGACGCGGCGCGCAAGGCAGGGGCGTATCTTTCGATTTTCACTGCCTTGTCGATGCTGGTTGGCGCGTTCATCGCCTGCGTCGCAGCGGCCCTGGGCGGCCAGCAGCGAGATGAGTACTGAATAGCTCTGGCCCGTAATGGGTTGCGATGGCCACCTGACGATGAACAACAACCGCTATAACCTGCTGGTTGCCGGGGCAATCGGCGTCGGTTGTGTCGTGCTCATTCCGTTTGTGGTTGCTCTTGCCGTCGCGGCGCCATGAACGCCGGGGCGAGGTCGCCCCGCCGATCCCACCCCGAAATCTCCAACCGCGACACAATCAGGATCGGCTTCAGCGTCGCAAGCGACGCCACCCATCGCCTCAGCGTCGTCGGCCG
>Ga0182030_10013488_pt1 | contig 16252 bp, 17 predicted proteins | sample 812S3MmetaG_FD_121299 | JGI IMG/M metagenome (GOLD analysis project Ga0182030, IMG submission 121299) | Permafrost microbial communities from Stordalen Mire, Sweden - 812S3M metaG (Illumina Assembly) | ecosystem: Environmental > Terrestrial > Soil > Wetlands > Permafrost | place: Sweden...
ACTGCTGGAAACTGACGCTCCCTTCTTGACTCCAACACCTTATCGTGGTAAAGTTAATGAGTCAAAATACATACCCGTCATTGCGGAGTTTATAAGTAACCTAAGAGGAGAGCCCCTTAAGTCTATTGCTCTGTCAACGACCCGTAATGCTGAAACATTATTTAATTTAAAATAAGAGAGTAAGTTTTGCCTAACACGATTTTCACACCAGGACCACAAGAGATCCGCAATCAAGATAAATCTCATGAAGCGGTGCGGGCTCAGACTGGGGATATGGCAGTGGAGCTAGCTATCAGGGCGGCCATGGTTCAATTCCAGAAATCACTGGCTGAACTCATCAATAATGCTGCGCCTGTTTCAAGGCAACCTGAAATAGTTGCCCAGCCGGCAATAATTCCAATCGCCCAACCCGCCGAATCCGTAGTTGTTAATCCGGTTGCCACTCCTGTATCTGAAGCTCTTGCCAATCTGTCTTTGATGGCGTCAGCCAGGGCTGAACTGGACCGGGTTTACGGGAGGATAAACGATGAAGCTGCTTAACACCCTGCGCAATCAGCGATCAACTGACCGCTCAGCCAGGATCTACCGCGATTTAATGAGGAAAGAAGCTAAAATTGGCGGTCAGCTTTTCGGGCCGGTCAAACCGGGTGGCCGCCGTGAATTTTTCTGTCTGGATGAACGGACCTGGATCTGGCACGAAGAATGGATTGATGAAAAAACCGGCCGGCTTTACGTGGTGACTACCCGTTACGACGTCCGTTCCAACGGCATTTTAAAATCCCAGGACGGCCAGCCTACCCGTTACATCGATCTTAACGAAACACGTAACTTCTTATCGGCTATCAGGCACTACAATTATCGGGTCAAAACTGAACTCTATCAATCCGTGGCGTAGCTTAAAAAACTTAAGCTGTGACTAAGAATACAACTCAACCTAAGATAATCTACCTTGATTATGCCGCCGCCACGCCGGTCGGCAACAAAGTGCTGGCGGCCATGGCACCGTTTTTCTCCGGCGCTTTTTATAATCCGTCGGCAGTCTATAAAGCTGCCCGGCAAGTCAGCGCCGCATTAAATACCGCCCGGGCGGAAGTAGCCATGGTACTTGGCGCCAAACCGCTGGAGATTATTTTTACCGCCGGTGGCACCGAAGCCAATAACCTTGCCATTTACGGTGTTATGAGCCAGTTCCCAGCGGCGAATATTATTGTCAGCGCCATTGAACACGAGTCAGTATTGGCGCCGGCCGGACGCTATGATTGCCGGCTGGCTCCGGTTCACCCTGACGGACTGGTCGACGTTGATGCCTTAAGGAACTTAATTGATGACCATACCGCCATGATTAGCGTGATGTACGCTAATAATGAAATCGGTACTATTGAGCCGCTGCCGGCGGTCTCGCACCTGATAACCGAAGTCCGCCGCCATCGGCGCCTTATTGGCAATGATCTGCCCCTGTATTTTCACAGCGACGCCTGTCAAGCCGGCAATTATCTGGATGTTCACGTAGACCGGTTGGGCGTCGACCTGATGACCCTTAACGGCGGCAAAGTCTACGGGCCAAAACAATCGGGTGCTTTATATGTCTCCCGTCACGCCGTTATTAATCCGCAGATTTTAGGCGGCGGGCAGGAGATGGGACATAGGAGCGGTACTGAAAACGTGGCTGGTGCCGTCGGCTTCTCAGTGGCCCTAAAACTGGCTCAATTGGACAGTAAGACTGGCAGTTATGCTATGAAACATTTACAAGACAGATTCATTGATGAAATCAGCCGGTTATTAGCAAACGCATTAATCAACGGTTCCAAATCACACCGTTTGCCCAGCAATGTTCATATTACGTTGCCTGGCACAGATAACGAAAGGTTGCTTTTCCAATTGGATGAACTTGGTATTCTGGCGGCCAGCGGTTCGGCCTGCAGCGCCAGCGAACAGGAACCGTCGCATGTTCTGAGGGCTCTCGGGCATAATGCTGACTATGCCCGGTCTTCGCTCCGGTTCAGTATGGGCCGGGACACGACGCTGTCCGACTTGCACCGGACAGTTAAGGTTCTTAAAGATCTGGCCGGCTAACAATAACAGCTCAAAGCCTTGGTGGCGCTATCGCTTTAGGGTTATACTTAAGCATGATCATGGCTAAGCATTTTTACACTTGGCTCGCCCTTGTTGTCATACTTTGTTGTTTTGGGTTGACTCTGCCGATGGCTAAGGCCCAGTCTGTCGTTCAAAGCTACGGTGCTTCTTCTAATCTGGAAGTCGGTTTGATTGTTGAACTTCAACCCGGCAATTCATCGAACGTGGAAGCCTTGACTCAAGCCAATGCCACCAAAATGTTCGGCGTGGTTGTTAATCCCAATACTGCTGCCGTATCGCTGTCAACTTCATCTTCAGCTTACCAGACTTATGTTGCCGCAACTGGTAATTACCAGGTCCTAGTCAGCAGTCAGAACGGCTCGATCCACAGTGGCGACTACATTACAATTTCATCGATCGATGGCGTCGGCATGAAGGCGAACTCAAGTGATCAGATTGTTCTGGGAAAAGCCCTGTCAAACTTCTCAGGTACTACTGACAGTCTGGGCTCAACAATTATCAAGAATTCGGGCGGTTCATCAACTGTCCAGCTCGGCCTGATAGATGTCAGCATAAATGTTGCCCATAATCCGCTGATGCAGAATACCCGGCCGGATTTACCGAATTTTTTGATTACTGCCGGGCAAACTGTCGCTAACCGCCCGGTCAGCGAAAGCCGTGTCTACATCAGCCTGGTCATTTTGGCCATTAGCGCGGTTATTGCCGGCAGCATGTTACATGCCGGTATCAGAAGCAGCATTATATCAATTGGCCGTAACCCGCTTTCCAGGCGTTCGATTATCCGGAGCCTGATCCAAGTGACTTTGACCAGTCTGATAGTTTTTATTATCGGGTTATTTGCGGTATATTTACTTCTGAGGGTTTAACGTAAGCAATATTTGACTGGTGGGGAATCCATGACCATTTGGTGGCTGATCATAATCATAAGCATACTGATACTGGTGCTGGCGGCTTTTGTCTGGTTAGCATTGCGGCTGGGCAGTCTTGCCCGCCTAAAAACCAAGCCCGAAGTACCCTATGCCCAAGCTGCTGAACGCGACGTCGAGCATATTTTCAATGACCAATTCCGCGAAGAATTAAGAAACCGCGGCCGGCTTCATTTTGAAAAAATTATCGGTGAGAATGCCATGTTCCTGCAGCAGGATTTACGCCTGACAACCGCGCAGCTTAACGATTACATGAAGCAGGAAATTACCCGGAAGCTGCAAGAAGAATTTGCCAAATATGAGCAGTCCATCAATGACGCCAAGCAGCTGGCCATGGATTCGATCCAGAAGACCAACGCCGCTGTTGATGAACAGCGGCGGACCCTGAGCGTGCAGGTCCAGAAAGAATTCATTGACGAAAAAGCCCGTCTGATCCGGCAGTTTGAGGACAATATGGCTGAAATTATCAATCACTATGTTCTGGCGGCTATCGGCAATCAAATTGACCTGAGCGACCAGCTGGAATTTATCTTGAGCGATCTGGAAACTAACAAAAAATCGATTATTGAGGATATTATTCATGGCTCCTAACGGTGAGTCCAATGCCCAGATTCAACTCCCCGTCCAAGTGGTTGGCACAGCAGACGTTAGCCGTCTGATAAGGGAAGTCGAAGGACTGGATGATTTTTTGATGCAGGCGGCAATCCGGACTCCGGGCAGCAGCATGAAACTTCCCCGGACCAGCCGTTTACTTGACGAATTCGTAGCCATGAATCATTTTAATCTGTTGCAGACAGCCGACCGCCGGGCTGCCGCGGCTTTCCTGCTATCCGTTAAACAAAATGCGCCGGTCCTGCATATAAGTTTTGCTACCGACCCGACCGCGGCTTTTACGGTTAAGATAATTATCTGGCTGCGGACTAATATCCACCCCTATTTGCTGCTGAAAATCGGCCTGGAACCAAGAATCGCGGCCGGCTGTATTATCCGCACGCCCAGTAAACAGTATGATTTTTCCTTGCGCCGCCATTTTATCGACCAACGCGATCAATTAATTAGCGCCTTGAAGGGCCAATAGGCTAACCGGATTTAATTATGAGCAACAGCCGTCATTTTGAGAAACTTGTCGCTGCCGGCCGGTCGGTCGGTGAAATTATCGCCGTTGATCATTTTTTAATCAGGGTTAAGGGCTTGCAACCGATAAATTTAAGAGCCCTGGTAATGTTTGAAGACGGCAGCAAGGGCTTTGTACACCGGATTCTGGAAGACCACGTGATTGTCCTGCATTTGGGTTCAACGGAACTTTCTACCGGCATGGTTGTGGTTGAACAGCATGATTCGCTGGTCACGAAAGTAGGCAAAGATTATATCGGCCGGGTAGTTTCGGTAACCGGCGATCCGCTTGATGGCAAGGGGCCGATTGCTGCCGACACCGTCTGGCCGATTTTTGCCGCCGCGCCGATGCTTTATAAACGCGAAATTCTTGATAACCAGCTTGAAACCGGTATCGGTTTGGTTGATGTCTTATTCCCGTTAGTCCGCGGCCAAAGGATCGCCATTCTCGGCGACAGCAAGTCGGGTAAGAGTACGCTGGCGACGCAACTGGCCATCAACCAGCGCAGCACGGATGTAGTCGTTATTTATGTACTGATTGCCAAGCGGCGTACTGACGCCGATACGTTGATTGATCAGTTACAAGTCAACAACGCGATGAAAAACTCGATTGTCGTCGTGTCAACTATGGCCGAATCATTAACCATAAGCTACTTGGCGCCGTATGTCGGTTGTGCCTTGGGTGAGTACTTGTGGCAGCAGTGCAACCGTGACGTGTTGGTCATCTACGATGATTTGACCAGCCATGCCCAGGTGTACCGTGAAATTTCCTTACTTTCCGGAGCCAGTCCCGGCCGTGACTCGTATCCCGGCGATATGTTCTATGCGCACTCCAGTTTATTGGAGCGGGCCGGCAAACTGGCCGATAATCACAATTCTCTGACGGCCATACCGCTGGTGTTGACGCCAGCCGGCGACATTACCGCTTATTTGCCGACGAACGTGATGTCAATTACTGACGGCCAGTGGATATTGGACATGAAAGTCTTCCGCGATACCGTCCGTCCGGCAATCAATGTCGGTTTAAGTGTCACCCGCGTCGGCGGCCGCGGCCAGAACAGCCGCCAAAAGAAACAAAACCAATTGGTCCAGCAGTCTCTCGCGGTCTATGAACAAGCTTCCGAATATGCTCATTTCGGATCTGAACTGGCCCTTCAAACCCGTCAGGATTTAATCCGTGGCAAATTACTGTACTCGATGTTTAACCAACGGCCGGGAGAGACCTATAACTTACTGTGCCAACAGCTGATGCTCGATGTCATTCTTAACCTTGGCAACAATGAGCAAGTTGATGTTGCGCTGTTGAAAAAGAATGCGCCGGCTTTAGTTAACGAAATCAAAAGTGAAAAAGATTTTAGCATCGTCCGTGATAAGCTTAAATCCCTTTGTCTGATTGCCGTTAAGACAAAACCGGCACCGACCGCCGCGGAACCGGCTGCCAGCGAGGCAACCAAATGAGGCAGCTAAAAGATATTGTCCAAGATGAGCAAAACATGCAGATGATCGTTCAGCTGACAAATACTTTTGAAAGCCTGGCCAGTATGCGGGTAGCGCAGATAAAAAATCAGGTTATGCAAGCCCAGAAATTTTTTAATGAACTGTGGAATATATATATTCAGATCCGGGTTGACAAGCTGTTCCGCTTCGGTCGGGAAAGTAAAGATGTCATGACTAACAAAGAGCTGGTTATCGTCATATCGTCAGCCGGCGGTTTCAGCGGCGACATTGACAATCGTCTGATCGCAACGATGTTAAAACAATATAACCGGAAGAAACAGGATATTATTGTCATCGGTCACCATGGCACCATTCTGCTGTCTCAAGCTGGCATACTGTACAAGAAATTTTTCAAATTACCCGAAAGAGACCAAAATATTAATGTTGAACCGTTGATCCGCGAGATCCGCCAGTATAAGAGCACCACTGTTTACTATCAGACTTACATTTCGTTGATGACTCAAGACATCCGGCGGATAGAACTGCAGGCGGCGATCCGGGAACTGAGCGAGCATGTGACGCCGGGTACGGACGTAATCAGCGAGAGTAACTACATTTTTGAGCCGAACGCCTTCGATGTTGTCGCTCACCTCGAGCGGTCGATGCTGCAGATCGCCCTGGGGCAAGTTATATTTGACTCGAAACTGGCCCAGTACGCCAGCCGTTTCCGGGCTATGTCAGTCGCCCATGAGCGGGCCGATTCTTCGCTGGCCGACACGAAATTGTTATACAACCATACCAAACGGGCTATCCGCGATGAGCAGCTGAAACAAATCATCGTAAACTTGAAGAAAGTGCCGGTCAGATGAAACAAGGAGTTATCAGAACTATTCAGGATTTGATTGTCAGCGTGGCATTTGATGATCAGGCGCCGGTTATCAACGAACTGGTCATGGTTAACAATCCCAGTCACACTGAATTATTAGTTGACAGCATCCGCACCGGCGGTATCGCCCAGTGTTTGAACATTTCCGGTGACTATTCGATTCAAAAGGGAATGGCGGTAACGGCAACCGGCCGCACCATCGATATTGCGCTCGGTGATAAAGCCATCGGCCGGATGTTCAATGCGCTTGGCCAGCCCATTGACGGCCAACCGGCGCTGACCGGTAACGACATTGTCCGGCGCAGTATTTTCCAGCCGCCGACTAAAATTGATTCGTTTGCGGTCCAAAAGCCGGAAATTCTGGAAACAGGGATTAAAGTAATTGATTTCTTCACGCCGTTTGTTAAGGGCCGCAAGATCGGCATTATCGGCGGCGCCGGCGTCGGCAAGACGGTGCTGATGATGGAACTAATTCATAATGTCGCTAAAAGCGGGTCTGGGCTAAGTTTCTTTACGGGAATTGGAGAACGTATTCGTGAAGGTCATGAACTGTATATGACGCTAAAAGAACGGAATCTGCTTAGCAATACTTGTATGTTCTTTGGCCAAATGAATGAAAATCCGGTCCAGCGGTACTTGGTCGGTTTGGCTTCGGCGACGCTGGCCGAATATTTCCGTGATGATCAGCAAATGAATATTCTGTTTTTCATTGATAACATGTACCGTTTCGTCCAAGCAAAGAATGAGGTCTCGACGACGCTTGACCAGATACCGGCCGAAGGAGGTTATGGATCAACCATGTTTAGTGACGTTAAAGATTTACAGGACCGTTTAGTCTCCAGCGAAAAGGGATCGATTACCGCTATCGAAACAATTTACGTGCCGGCTGACGATCTTAGCGATCCGGCTGTCCAAATGATCCAGCACGAACTGGACAGCACGATCGTGTTAAGCCGGAAAGTCGCCGAAGAAGGCATCAGGCCGGCGGTTGACCTTGTTAGCACCAGCTCTTCGCTGTTATCAGCAGACATTGTCGGCGACCGGCACTATGTCTTAAGCGTCCAGGTTCAGGCGCTTTTACAGAAGTATGAATCGTTAAGAGGCATAATTGCCATTATCGGCGAGAATGAGTTGAGTCCGGCGGACCGGGCTGATTATGCCAAAGCCAAGAAGTTAGTGAACTATTTTTCCCAGTCCATGTACGTCATGGAAGACTTAAACGGTATCAAGGGCGAACATTTTCTGCTTGAAGATACGCTTAAAGGTATCGAGGAGATTATTGTTTAATTATGGCAACTTTACCGACCGACCGGCCCGGCTCTAATCAAACGGTTATTTTAAACCAACCGTCAGCCGTTGAACAGTTGCATGTCAAAGTCCATTCCCCTTTTCAGACCTACTTTGACCGGGACGCGCTGAGTATCTCGGCCGTTAACAATACCGGACCTTTTGACATCCTGCCCAGGCATCATAATTTTATTACCCTGCTTAATCCGTGCGAGCTAGTAATCCACACTGTTGATGATACGCTGCGTATCAGGATTGCCCGGGGCATTATGCATGTTAAAGCCAACCAGGTAACAGTTTTTCTCGATATTTAAACTTTTTTAAAGTCTGATAACTTGTTTATCCTGGCTGGCTAATCAATTGCGAGGTAATCGAAACCGAAAGATTGTCCAGCCGGCGGCGTGCTGCTGGAGCAGATGCTAAAGTCCGTGGCCGATCTGGTAATATAGTATGCTATACCGCTAGCTGCCACTCCGACCGGCGTAACAACCACGTCTGGGGTGTTATTAAAAGCCTTGCCGAAAGTGATAGTGACAAAACAACCTGGCGCCGGCGAGCTGCCGGTACCGATCGTAATTGCGCCGGCCGTGTCCGAGCCGTTAACTGATACCGTGCCGCCGTTGCCCAAGGCATTCCCGGGTGTTCGTGCCGGTGTTAGGCCGCCGGTATCAATATGGTGATTGATAACGATATCGCCGTTAAGCTGCAGTGATTGCACTGTCAACTGGTTGGCCGAAACAGCGCCGCTGAAGTTTGTCGTGCCGGCCACAGTCAAGGCCTGAGAGATACTGACATTACCCTGTAAGGTGCTGTCGCCGGAGACCGTTAATTTATCGGCTTGGATTAACCCAAACGTACCGGTGCCAAGTACGCTGAGGGACGGTAATTCTAAACTGCCGCCGATTTTGATACTACCTGCCACATCCAGATCCTGGCGCATCAATACCTGTTCACCAAAAATCGTACTGGCCGAAATATTAAGAACCTGATTGGGGCTGCCGACTGAAGTCGTATTGCTGTTATTGACAATTTTTTCCAATTGGCTTTGGGTTAAAGTTGAAGCGCTTGGCGTTGACGTGGAAGTGGAGTTGCGGTTTTTAGTAATGGCCACAATCGCGATAACCACGGCGATAATAAAAACCAAAATGAAACACAGTAAAAAGATATTCAGATGCCTCAAGAAATTAAAGGCATGGTGCTTGGGCGCTGCCGCCGGCGAGGCAGGGGGCGAGGCAATTGGTTCCGGTTGGGGAGCTACCGGCTCAACCGAGGTATTTTCCGGCTGACTGACCGGTACCGCGTTATTGCCGCTGGATTCCACAACCGTACTGGACCCTTCGAGTGAGTTCTCGTTGTCCTCTACCGGCTCGCCTTGCTCCATATCATACCCATCCAGTCTTTACTTAATACTAATAATAACAAGAAGTAAGAAAAAGCGTAAACAGATTGTTTTTTCACTGTGCTTATTGCACAATTAAGTTACCATGAAAAAATGGCACTATATTTTGGCGGTCTTAAGTTTTATTTTGGCCGGCCTGTTCATTATTTCGCCGACGGTTCTGGCGCAGTATACGTCGACCAATTATTCGATTAATGAAGTCTTTGTCGGCAGCGGCAGTGCCTTACAGGCAACTTCGAACAGCTATCAGGCTCAAGTTTCGATCGGCGAACTTGGTGTTGGCAACAGCAAGGGGAGTGCTTATCAGGCCCAAAACGGTTTTAATACAACAGACACTCCGGAACTGGCGGTTAATGTGGTTGGCGGGGTATTCGACCTGGGTTATTTAAGCACTTCTGCGGTGTCGTATGCGTCAACAACTTTTACTGTTGAGAATTACCTCAGTACCGGTTACATTGTTATGCTTTCCGGCGGTTCTCCGACCGATGGTCCGGGCGGTCATCCCCTTAATCCCCTGACGACGCCGACGTATTCATTTCCGGGAACGGAACAATTTGGCGTTAACCTTACCGCTAATACCAGCCCGTCGATTGGGGCTGTTCCGCTGCAGTTACCAGCCGGTTCTCCGCCGTTCAGTTTCGGCGCAGTCGAGCCTAATTATAATTATCAGAACGAGTTTATGTTTGTGCCCGGCACAAACATTGCTTACAGTAATTCAAGCTCCGGTGAAACACAATATACGATGTCAATTATAGAGAACATTTCATCACTAACTCCGGCCGGGATGTACGGTAACATATCCAATACGGCCGGCTACGTAGACGTTGTGGCGGTACCGACATTTTAATTGCTAAATAGTGCTGGCTGTGGATAACTTATTGTACAAGCTTGATGCTTATGCTACAACTAATTTGTAGTAAAAAAATAAAAACTATATAAACTAGATGAAAAAATCATTTCCTAATATTGTCCGTGCGGTGTACGGTTTTATTGGCATATTTTTTGTGGCTATGATTGCCACGGAATTTTTACCTGTCCAGCTTGTCAGCGCCTATCCGGCTGCACTTATTCAGCGAAGTTTGTCGGTTACTAGCTCCGCCAATGGTACGATCACTACTGACATGGCTGGTAATCCGGCTGCTGCCGGCAGCGGCGGTAACGGAGCTGAGACCGGCGAAACGTTCTCATTTATTTTGCCCCAAACCGGAAATATCGGTTCGATTGATTTTCTGTACTGCACGACTCCTTTAGCGGGCACATCCTGCATCGCGCCGACCGGCTTAAACGCCAGCACTGTTCTTGCTGTACAATCTCAAACCGGCTGGACTGACACCGGCGGTTCGCCATTTGTTATAAGCAGCGCGTCTACTAGCGACATTAAAGTTAGCCGAACAACGCCGGGGGACGAGACAAATATATCAACGGCGGTGGCAATATCATTCGGCGGACTTTCAACAGATTATATTACTAACCCGACAACCGATAACTCTACATTTTTTGTTAGGATTACACTATATTCTGATAATGCCTTTTCAACTCCGGTAGATCAGGGTACGGTAGCCAGCTCGACTGCCACACAAGTAAATATTACGGCTAAAGTCCAGGAAGAGTTGGCTTTCTCAGTCGGCACGACTGTTACCTCGCCAGCTGGTAATTGTTCTCCCTTTGGCGATACCGGAGCGCTGACCCTTGGCGATAGCAATGGCGTTTTGAGTCCGCTTATTACCTATTCCGCCCACTCTTACTTCCGGGTTAGCACTAATGCTACGCACGGGCTGGTTATTGAATATTCCGGCAAAACGCTGGCTAACGGCACCAACAACATTACCGCTATCGGTACGACGGCTGCCAATAGTACCCCAGGTATTCCCCAATTCGGCCTGGCGCTTGATAGCAGCGATACCGAATCTGGCAGCGGTTACAGTTTTGCCTACTTAGCTCCCAGCTCTTCGCCGGTTAACTATTCCCAGGGTGCCGGAACGATTACGTCCGGGGGTACGGCCTATTTTGCTTTTGATACTTCCAGCGTCACAAATCCTAAAATTATTTCGTCATCAACCGGCATCATTATCTGCGATACCGGTTCAGTCCGATATATGGCTAACATCGCCTACGCTACGCCGGCCGGTATCTATACCACTACAATCACCTATATTGCTGTTCCAACCTATTAGTTCTTCAAAACATTCACTAAAGCATAGTAAAGTATTAAGTAATGCCTAAGATAAAATATGCATTTGCAGAATGTTTGCTGGCGGTAATGATTGGTATCAGCCTGTCATCACCGGTGTTAGTCCGGGCCGCCGCATTAAACTTCCGCAGCCTGGAGATCAGTAGTCCGGTACCATCGGCAGTTAATGACTATGCTTTTACGTTTACGCTGCCTGATAATACCAATGTTGGCTCGATCAGTTTTTTGTTTTGTACCATGCCGCTGGTAATTGAACCCTGCGATTCGCCGGCCGGTCTTGACGCCTCGAATGGCGTTTTAGCAGAGCAAAGCGGCGAAACGGGCTTTGTAATCTATCAGCAGGATAGCAATATGATACTTTTGGAGCGTCCGCCGGCTCCGGGCCACTCCGAACAGGTACAGTATATTTTTAGCAATATGGCTAATCCGTCAAATCCGGTGCAAACTTTTTTTGTCCGTATCTCGACTTTCCCCACATTTGACGGGACAGGCCCCTATACGGATTATGGCGCGGTAGCATCAGCCACTTCCACGGGAGTGAGTATCAATACCGTGGTGCCGCCGATTCTTGACTTTTGTGCCGGACTGACTATTCCCGGTAACTGTTCAACCGCCAGCGGCTATTTTATCCAATTCGGGGATTTCAGCTCACTTAAAACTTCGGCCGCGACATCAATGATGGAAGTCGGTACCAATGCTAATTCGGGTGTTGTTATAACAGTCAACGGTACAACCATGACCTCGGGTAGTTACGTTATCAAAAATCTTGCTTCGCAAACGGCAAATACTATCGGCACTTCGCAATTCGGCCTCAATCTCCGGGCTAATACCAACCCGGTAATCGGCAATGATCCGGCCGGCGGCTCAACCATGCTGGCTACAGCCTATGACGTGTCCAACGAGTACCAGTTTAACTCCGGCGATTTAGTTGCTTATTCGCCTGGTCCGACAAATCTGGCGAAACTGACTGTCAGCTACATTGTTAATATATCCTCGTCACAAACCGTCGGCATTTACGACACGACACTAACATATATCTGTACGGCAAGCTTCTAAAATGATAGAATTTTGTATAATGTTCCGTAATAGTTACCCCAAGCGTCCATTCCAACTAGCAAAACTTCTGATTACCGGAGTAATGAGCACCATTCTGTTATTGCTGACGCTCTTACCATTAACCGCCAGCGCCCAATCTAACGGGCTTGGTATCACCCCCAGGGAAGACTTCACGATTAATGCCGGCCAACAGCAGTCAGGCACGCTTTATCTGTCTGATCTGAGCTCAACCCAGGCTTTGACAGTAGTCGTTAAGATTGTTGATTTTAAGGCCGCCAATAAAAGCGGTGCTCCGGTACTGATAATTGCGCCCAACGCCCCGCAAACAGCCTGGTCAATCAAGCCATTTATTACTATCCCCAAGACTGTGACTGTTGCCGCCTCATCATCCACAAGTATTCCTTTTACCATCGTCATACCGGCTAACCAGGGGGCAGGCAGTTACTACAGCGCGGTTGAATATGCCGCCCAAAGTATTAGCGGCAAGGGCAATCTCGGCGTGGCCGCATCGAGTGCCAGCTTAATCTTTGTGACTGTCCCCGGCAAGACAACCGAACAGATGCGTCTTGTCCAGTATGGCGCATTTGTGCCTAGCGCCGATGACCAAACCGGACAATTTATAAATTGGTTCTTTACGTCGGAGCCGAAAGAGTTAGCCTATTTACTGGACAATGAAGGCAATGTTGCCGAACAACCATCCGGCAGCATTCTGCTTAAGAATTTCCATGGCAAAGTAGTCCGCGAAATTACCAGCGCAAACCCCAATGATTCGCTGGCCCTAATTGGCCAAACCAGGCGCTTTGAAGCCTGTATTAAGGTTGGAAGTAAGCAAATTACCGGCCCGAATGGGATGAAGTCCAGTCAGATTGTCTGTGAGAACCCGAAACTGGGGCCTGGCCGTTACACCGCCGAATTGGCTGTCTATTACGGCTTGAACGGCAACCCGACACAGCAGATCCTGGCAACCACGACTTTCTGGTACTTGCCGTACTGGTTCTTGATCATCGTTTTGGTGGTACTGGGTGCAGTGCTATACGCCGTGTCCTGGCTGATTCATAAAATCCGATTCCGGTCTTAATTACACCAAGGTACAAATGTTTTTTGCGGCTAGGGAAAAAGTGCCTATGCTTTTAGGTGCTATACTTTAGGTTAGTTGTGCGCACACGTTCAAAAGTCTTTTATGATCTGTTATGGAAAAAACTCTTCGGCAGTAAAATCTGTCGCTATATTGCTGGTATTTTACTAGGTATAATATTAATCTTATCTTCTGGTGCTTTGGCTGCAGCGGCGACTGCGCCGCAAAACCCCCAAAACGGCTCAATCGGCCTGGAGGGTACTGTCTCTGGTCCGCCGCCGAGCCAACCAGCCACGATAACAACACCGACTAACGGACAAACCTTTACGTCTCAACCGATTACCGTTGCCGGCCTCTGTCTGAATGGTTTGTTGATAAAAGTATTTTCGAATAACACCTTTATTGGTTCGACAATGTGCGCCGGTGGCAGCTTTTCGCTGCAAGTAACACTTTTTTATAACCAGAATGTGCTGACGGCTGACGACTATGACAACCTCGGCCAGGCTGGTCCGGTATCCAACTCCGTAACTGTCAGCTACAATAACCCGCAATTGGCCGCCTTCGGCATAAGTTTGTCGCTGACCAGCATATATGCCAAGCAGGGGGCCAATCCGAATCAACAAATCAGCTGGCCGATAATTATTAACGGCGGTACGACGCCCTACGCGCTGAGTATAGATTGGGGTGACGGCGGCCAGCGGCAGCTGCTTAGCGAAGCCAGCCAGGGGAATGTCACGCTTACCCATACTTATAAGGATGCCGGCACCTATACTATTACAATCCAAGCGACAGACAAGAACGGTGAAACGGCCTTTCTGCAATTAGTCGGTCTAGCCAACGGCACGAAAACCCAATTAGCGACAACCACGTCACCGGTCCAAACAGTTACCAAAGTAATTTGGTGGCCGGCGGTTGTCATGTTGCCGCTGCTGCTGATTTCATTTTGGCTCGGACAACGTTATGAACTGTTCAGTCTGCGGCGCCGGATTGAGCGCAGTGATGAACAAATGCGCTATCAGTAAGCTGTTTAATTTGCTATTATTATCAGATTATGACTAAAAAAGTATATGTCGGTATGTCCGGCGGCGTTGACAGCTCGGTTACCGCCGCCCTGCTCAAGCAACAAGGTTACAGTGTGACAGGTGTGTATATGAAGAATTGGACTGCTAGTGTAGCCGGCTACAGCTGTTCCTGGAAAACAGATTTTCAGGATGCCAAAAGAGTGGCCGTGCAATTGGATATACCCTTTAAAGTTTATGATTTTGAGTTACAGTACCGCCAGCAGGTGGTGGCAGTTATGCTTGAAGAGTACCGGGCCGGCCGTACTCCTAATCCGGATGTTTTATGCAACCAGGAAATAAAATTTAAATTGTTTTTACAGACTGCTCTTGATGACGGTGCTGATATGATTGCCACCGGACATTACGCCCGGCTGGTTGGCGGTAAGTTGTTTAGGGCCCAAGACAGCAATAAGGATCAGACGTATTTTTTGTACCGGGTGAGCGCCAAAGCCCTGAGCCAGACGATTATGCCGCTGGGTACCTACACCAAACCGCAAATCCGGTCTATCGCCAAGCATTTAAATTTGGCCACGGCGGACAAAAAAGACAGCCAGGGGATATGCTTTATCGGCGAGATTCCGATTGCCGAATTCCTGGTAGCCGAACTCGGCCCCCAAACCACGGGACCAATTATCGATCAAAACGGCAAACTGGTCGGTACGCATGACGGGGCAATTTTATATACTATTGGCCAACGCCATGGTCTGCATGTCGGCGGCGGTTTGCCTTACTATGTCACCGGTAAAGATATTATGCGGAATAAGATTTTTGTTACGACTGACTTGCAGGATGAACAGTTATGGCGGCACTCGATCGACCTGGGCGACATCCACTGGATTAACGGCCCGCCTGATGGAACCAGCCGCCACGAAGTCTGTGTCCGCTACCGTTCGGCGCCGGTAGCTATTACCGGGATGCGGAAATTGTCACGCAACCGGTTGAGGCTGACTTTGGCAGAAGATGTCAGGGCTGTTACGGCTGGTCAATCAGCGGTGATCTATGAAGCTGATAACCACTGTGTCGGCGGCGGCCTGATTGTTTGAATGAGTTTATTTTTCGTGTAATTTTAAAGTGACATAGTAGTCATGGCTGTTTTATACTTGGAGTAAGTCTTATTTAAATGAATCCAACAACGAAGAAAAGAACACACCCCGGTCTTACGAATATTGCCACTCTGCTGGTCGGTAGCGCTATGCTTGGTCAGGGGCTTGGTTTCTTAAGGACCAAACTGGTTAATGGTAACTTTCCGCTGACCGGTCCCGGCAGTACCGACTCTTACTTCGCGGCGTTTAATATTCCGGACTTTTTCTTCTTTACCTTGGCCGCCGGAGCACTGGGCGTAGCCTTCATGCCGGTCTTAGCCGATCGTCTGCACAAGGGTGATAAGCGGGGAATGTGGGAAATTTCAACCAGCCTGCTTAACTTACTGGTAATGGTCATGTTCGTTGTCGGCGTATTGATTTTCATTTTTGCCGAACCGATGGTGCACTACATTATTTCGCCTAACTTAACGCCTCAGCAACTGCACAATACTGTCACAATCATGCGTTTTCTGGCCTTTAACCCGCTTTTATTTACCATATCCGGTGTTCTGACCGCTACCCAACAGGCGCTCGGCCGGTTTTTCTTTTATGCCCTGGCGCCAATGTTCTATAACGCCTTGATTATCGCCAGTATCTTCATCTTTAGGCATAACATCGGAATTATCGGGCTAGGTATCGGCGCCC
>Ga0182030_10013489_pt1 | contig 16252 bp, 15 predicted proteins | sample 812S3MmetaG_FD_121299 | JGI IMG/M metagenome (GOLD analysis project Ga0182030, IMG submission 121299) | Permafrost microbial communities from Stordalen Mire, Sweden - 812S3M metaG (Illumina Assembly) | ecosystem: Environmental > Terrestrial > Soil > Wetlands > Permafrost | place: Sweden...
AGACCCGACAGTGGTGAGACCAAGAGAGCGAATAACGCTGTAGCGGATGTGATCAGTGATTTATCAAGCGTCGTTAACGGTTGGCCTAGAGAACTATTGATCGAAACCAAAGTCGCAGAGATAACTCCCGTATCATCTAAAAACCACGTTAGTATCCATCTTTCACCCCACCCCAAAAACAGAAAGAACATAAACGTACATCCAAACAACAACCCACTAATCCCCGCAGAGAACGTCAACAACCAAACAAACACCCCCGGATTCCGCAAGTTCTTTTCTAGCAGGAGAGACACGTCCCGCAAGTCGATGTCTTGAGACTCATTGTCGTCGTCATTGGGCGACTCGTGCCGCATCAGCGGTTCAGCGGCTGAGGATGCCATGTTCGAAAGTGCTATCGAGTCGGACGCCGTGGTTGTGGTTGGTTTATGGCTTTTTGAGCCATGAACAAGAGATATTGTGTGATTTTAATTCGTAACTTTTGTTGTGATGTTGTATGTTGAAGATGTTGAAGAACGGGACACGAATGCTGCGGAACCCAAGCCTCGAATCAGGGTCCGTGCATGACTTCGGGGGCAATTCATTGGGTGGTGATGCAAGGCTGATGCGAACGTAGCCTTGTGGGATTTTTGCTGCGGCGATCCGTGATGATCCTACGATACTAATTATAGATTATTTCCAACTCAGGGAAATGTTGCAAGAGGACCCTTCAAGAGATCGCTGCAAGGGGACTATGGCTATTCCAAGAGTTGGGTATATCTATCATTAAATACATGATTCTAGATATTCTATTCCAACGCTCAACTACAACTTGCTCTTAAATTTAGACGTCTCGTCCTTTTTAATCAAAACATCGCTATCTGGGTATGGGTCAATGGTCAATCCGTTCAGAGGGTTGAGCTCAGAAGCACGATAAAACATGTCTTCGTAGACCTTTCCATCTTTGCGGCCTAACGAGGAATCGAGCTGCCAATCTGGAAATTGCCATGCATCGACTAGCCTCAAAGCATGAGGTCGAATCTCTTCAAGAAGTTTCATGACGCTCTTAGTCCGTGCAAGCTGGATTTGGCGGACTGTGACCGCAGATGATGAATAAAATTCTGCTGCTTCTTTCTCGAGCGTGTTGAGAGCATATAGTCTGAAGAGCTTGTGAAGGACGTCAATCGTCGCGGGATCGAGCTCGTAAAGAAGACTCTGGTTCTGCAAAGCGTCGTAGAAGTTCTTTACAACGAGGTATTGAGAATGAGCCGTACTGAGGCGCCAGAAATCGACGAGAAGGGAGTTCCAGGAGTTCTTCTCGACGTCTCTGTGCTTGAGAGCTTCAAATGTCAAGAATGAAGCTCTCCAGGCGAAAGCAGCAACGAGATCGTTATCAGACCCCAGAACATCGTGAGCTGCACCCATATCTTGCTTCTGTAGGAACGTTGTGAAGATCTTGGTGGTATCATTATTAGGAGCATTTCCTTTCAAGACTGCTCTAGCAGATTTTAAAAGCTGTGCTTGTCAGTTATTGAGTAGTCATAGAGGATGCCAAGATCTTACATATCGTGCGACTTGTTGGGTCAGCATGTAGTTGTCGCCCTCCCACGTAGTAGTAGGCAGATAGTCGGCATACCAAGCACCAATACCTCCGAAACTGCTATATCCGTGACCGCCACATGCCCTGCGGCAAACTTCTAGTCCTTCTGCGGCAGTAGTACTACCGAGTGCCTTCAGTCCACAAGATGTAGCATGTAAGTCGGCCAATAGATCACTGCCAGAGTGGGTCTCTTCGGGTCCTGCTCCTCTGCTTGGATCAGATACCTTTCCTGCATCTGACTGCATCTTCTTCTGATTCTCCTGATACATAGCCATCATAGCCTTTCCAGTAAAATGAAGAGCGAATGTAGATGCAAGCAGTGGTAGTAGTCGGAATTGGACCATTGTGTAATTAAGGACTTGATTCTCGCCATGTGAATTGGCAGGGGCGTCGCGGTCTTGAAATTGACGTCGTACGGAAGCATATCTTGTCGCAATTGTGACTCCACGAGCAAGGACACCGCCAGATTGGAGAACGATGGTAGAACGTACCCATGTAAGAGTACCGTAAATTAAAGATGGTGATGAGGGTTTAACATATTTGTTGGATTCGGGATCAACACGCGAGAATCGTGCCAGCATGTTGATGTGTGGAATCTTGACATGATTGAGGAGCAAGAAACCATTGTCCATGGTATTGTAACCAAATTTGGGACCAATGTCACCAACGTGAACGCCCTCCAATGGCTCGTGTGTTTTCATGTCCCTGATTTGGCAGACAAATGGATGCGGACCATAGGGCTTTCCACCAATAATCAGCTGTGCCATTACGACCGCATGGTTTGCAGTTCGACCCAAAGATCCGATCCACCACTTCGATGCCGTGAGGTGTGGAGAGTGAAGAGTGAATGTCTTGTCCTGTGGATTCCAGGTAGCGGTAGTTTCCAAGCCACGGACATTAGATCCGTGTCCCAACTCGGTTTGTGCATAGCAGCCTATAGCTCGATAGTTTTCGGCGGGTTCGAGGAAGAGCTTGTGCTGCTCTGGAGTACCTTGATCACGGAGCGTGGTCTGAGATGTTAGCTCCAGGTCAATTGGAAGTGGCAAAAAAACATACCAAGTACATGCTTGCATGCAAACCATACGGACCAGGTTCACTTATCAATTCATTGGCAACCATATAGTCATCTCGACTCCAGTTATGCTTAACTTGCAATTGCCTCAACCTCTTCGCCCGCGCCAATGCGGTTTTGAATCTGTCGACACGGCCATCGAAGTAATTCTGGGACTTGTCGAACACTTTCTCGGACTGAAGAATCTGCAGAATTCGTTCTTGACGTTCGAGAACTTCTTTTGTGAAGAGGAAATTTGATAGTTTCTCAACTGAAATCTTGGACTGATCTCGTTCCGCTTGGATGAGGTCAACACCTTGTGGTGGAGAGGGTTTCAGATCTTTGACCCATTGAGGAGTTGGAGACATCTTGAACAAATGATAGATAGTGAATAAAGGAATAGGAACTGAGAAATGTAATAATAAATACACTTCGTTGACCTCGGTCAACTTCTTGGTCTTGCGGCTCGAGTCTCTATCGTCACTCAAGGCAAGTTCCAGGCGAAATAGACGCTAAAATCCGAGCCGAGGCTCATTCCAAGCTCTCGAGTCCAATGCCAGTGAACTTCGAGATCTTGAGGCGGCCGTAAGAGGACCGCTGCCTTGCATCAATGCTTGCCGTGACCATGTTGACAAGAGCTATGTGGTGAGGTGAGCAGTCAATGTCCAAAGTCTAGTTAAACAAGCAATCAGGGGTCTCGCTATAACCCGCTTGATTGGTCGAATATCACCCTTGAAAAACACATTCATCCGAGATGCCACATACAGCCTCAACTTCGTCGACGACATGTGAATGCCCATACTTACTTCTCGCTCTTCCTCAAACTTTCCTCCCAGAGTACCTTATGATAATTGTCCGTCGAGATGATCTGTATTAGTAGTCATAAATAACTTTCGTAACATGAGGAAGTATTCCTGTTACTACTAGGGGGGGGGTCGTATGTCGCTGTCCTTCAGGTTGCGTTTCCTTGATCCTCAGCTGTTCATTGATAAAAGTTACCTCATACTCAAGAGAGTATTGTCGTTGAGCTTCGTCGCTCTTTCCCTTCTTGCAACCACCCTCCCCCCTCAATGATAGCCCCAGATCTGCCAGCTCTACACTCTCATAACCTTTACCTCTCATTATTATCGTAAATTAGATGACTTTACTCCGAAACACCTACATGGCACTCCAAAGCCCTCATATAATTCCATCCAAGCAACACCCACGTTCACACTCCTACTACAAACTTTTCGCCTTCGTTTTCAGTCAGCTTACCTTCATCAATGGACCCGCCGTCAGACCAGTCCATTTATCAACATCTTCCTTCACCACCCGCTTCCCATCAAAAGCAAGAAAAGGAACAAAATGAGAAACCCGAAACGCAAGTCAACTCTAGCGATTCTAGATCTTGCAGTTATGGCCGCTTCTATCTTTTACTATTTGCTGTCCTGATGATTATAGTAATGGCCATTGGGATCGTCTTCGTGGCCCAGCGAGCATATCATGATCTCGGAGGCCAAGGTTTCCTGAAGTCCAGAGAGGGAAGTGGCAACTCCAATGCGCCTGCACTAGACATCTATCTTCCACTGCGCATGGTTGAGAATGACCTCAAGGAACTTTATATTCGCATGGGCTTTAGCAAGAGATCACTAGGCGATGTCCCGTTCTACGCATGTGGTGATCAGCAACAAAGTTGTGGGGCTTACAATCAACCAGTGAGTCACTATTTGAACCTTCTTGGGTCTTTAGGACTGACATGCATATAGGATATCTGCTGTCCAATTGAGATGATCTGCCTACCAACGGATTTTACCAACTCGAACATTTTTTGCTGTAACTCAACAGCAGAGGCCTGCCAAGCGTCCGTTCTTTATCCTCCAAAATGCCTTCCATCTACGATCCAATGCTCTGCCGCGACTGGAGGAGGATGCTGTCCCAGAGATTTAATTTGTTCACCAAACGGATGTATTCGAATCGAAGGACCTTCAATTATTGGGCCTTCATCAACAGCAACAGACAGTCCAATCACAGTCTATGAGAGCCCCGCCTCAACAGCAACAGTCGTTAAAGAAGGAGAGGTAGCACAGCAGGGGACGGGAGTGAAACGATCTGTGGTACTAACTCTGTGCGTACCATATTCGTCTGCCTGGATACTCGTATGCATAGCGGCTTTGATGGGAATGTTGTGACATCAGCAGACGCGCGGGCTTGCGAACAGGAAGCAGAACAGGAAGCAATAGTCTGGCATAGCAAACTTGGTTTGAAGGGTTTGAGTCTGGATTAGAATTTTTGAATTGACAGAAATGACGAAAATGAAATTGCTAACATACACCACCGTATTGATGAACCAATCCCGTGATATATCGAGAGCTCAACTTCGACCATAACTTGTATTCTTTTAAATAAAGCATCCAAGGAGGTCTGATCCAAGCACTTTAGGTTGTTTGACTGGGCTGGCCGTCATCGAATAGAGCTAGAACCAGCTGCGACCACTCCCTAATTTACACTATCGATCTCGTTTCGTTTATATTTTGTTTCGATAACGTTAACGTACTTGGCAGTGAACTCTACAAAATGATTGACAGGAGATCACAATGAAACTCTCATGGTAAAAAATGACAGCTGAAGGTCTATCGAATCTAAGCGTCGAGTTAGGTTAGAAAACCCAATAAATGCCTTCTTCTCCGAGCTTGCCCCCGGAACGCGCCCCAGCAATCAATGTTGGAAGGTCCATGAGCATCTATCACTAATAGTCGGTCGGGACTTGCCCCCAAAATGGTAAGGCTACTTGTACCCGACAAACGAGAAAAAAAAAGGCTACAATGGACAGAATCCATTTGCCTGACTTTAGGGTACCGAGTTTTAATCTCAATTCTTTACATAAAGCTTAAAACCGTGCGTATTCCATCCGGGATCTAGATTCTAACCCACAAGAAAGTGTCAAGGCTCCGCGGACCATAAGAGGGTCAGGTAGGCCTTAACATATCGGCAGCAGGGGCTTTGGCATTTTGAAAGTTGCACAATATTAGAAGGCATTCAAACGATGAAGGCGAGCTTCGATGGACTCCCCAATATTAGCGGCTGAACCTTAGGGTAAAACCAAAGTGCTAATTTCTGCACCTCCTCTGCCCTTGCAGGAAGCAAGGAAGCGTGAGATGGGTAAAATGCGTTGCGTGCGATCTGCCGGGCTCAGTGGAGAAGCACGCAGATTCTGGTGCACTAGCAAAATAACGTTTTACTGCTAAGAGCATCATAGGCCTTACGGTTGCCCCTTTCCCGCCTCCTCCGCATCTGGAATCATGGGGGTCTGGTCCGTGAATTATACTGGAAAAGTTGACTTTCACATCGCCATTATTGAAGGTTGCTCAACCTCTAGAATCTGAGAGACCGGAAACCAATTTGAATAGAGCTCGAAGCCTGGGAGACACTGCCAATAGCAGACTTCTCTTGGAATCACCGAAATTCTTTTTGGCCAATCTTTCTTGATGCCGCGGCCAAGTTGGTCTGGTGTTCTAGGTTGTGACTTGCGTTAATGGCACCGTCGAGAACTAGAGGGCTCAGGCACTGGTAGTCAATGATAGATCGACGCTATTACTTTCTCTATCGATTGTGATCACTAGGTATTCCATGGGGAAAATGATCGTTGAGGCGGGCGCAAGTGTAGTTTTGAACTTAACACGCACTTGAGGAACAGCTATAAGGGAACCATGAGATCCCCACGCGGTTTTGCATAAGGTCCTTTCTATTCATAGCTTCGCTCATTCTATTTCAAGATTTCCTTTCTTCTTTTTTAGTGGTCTCTACCCCATCACAGACTGCCTTTGCAGCAGACCACCACAACAAAATGTCTATTCTCTTCTATCGTCGTCCAGATTATCTCAACAAGCCCAATGGTCCCATAAACTCCACAGAATGCGCCAGATATGTTGAAAGAGCCAAAAGTAGCTTTCCCTTACTATCTTTATCCCCCAAATCTTAACGAGTTAATAGAATCTGAGCGAGCAATCCCGGCTGGGCTATCATTCGAGGAGGTGTTGAATAACAAAGCATTGCCAGCAAGAGCACTCTTTTCCGCATGATTCATCAAGCTAACCTTGACTTAGCCATGCTCGTTGAATGATTTCATGGACTATCTCGTCTACGTTGAACACAACGCGGAGAACCTTCAATTTTACCTATGGTACAAAGACTACACTCGTCGTTTCAATGAGCTTCCTGAAAAGGAAAGATCACTCTCTCCCGAATGGGTCCCAGAGGTCAATGATCTTCCCAATCTGTCAAAGGCGTCGGAGAAAGAAAAGGGTCCCAAGAAAGTCGGGAAAAGAAATACAATGGCTGCAATGATGGAGTCAGGATACGACAGTAAAGGTGCAGCCTTGTTCAGTGAGGACAAGATGGAAATAGGCGATCGTCACACATCTTTGATGAAAGACAATGCCAGTAGTGTGGCTCAGTCCATGTCAACTTCTGCCGCCCCATCCACAAATGAAGTCACAGCGCAAGTCGGCTTGAAATGGCAGCCTTGTACGTGTTCCTCAAGCAGCACTGTTCGTGACAAATTACTGACTGATGCTTATAGTCACAATTCAACCCATGCGCGATGAGGTAAATCGCGTCATGCGACATTACCTTGCGTTCAATTGCCCACGCGAACTCAATCTTTCCCACAAGGACCGAGCTCTCTGTCTCCACGCTTTGCAGCATACCACTCACCCCTCTGCGTTCCTGCCGGCTATCAACATTGCTGAAGCTGCACTTCGCGGCCAATCACATCCCAATTTCATTCGATGGTCCATTTGTAATGGAAACAAGCCCCGTGTCTTCTTCGTTCGCACCATGGGTGTAAGCAATATCATCCTTGGTTTTCTCATCGCCATACTCCTTACACTCTCAAGAGCGAGCCGATGGTGGAGAATTTTTGCTTCCCTTGAATGGTTCATCGGAATATCAACCATGGTAGCGGCATATAAGGGACTGTGTATAATCATGCACAAGAGCCATGCTCGTAATCTCCGTCCTTGGGAGCAGGATATGGACTCCGAATTGGGTGACTCGCGAAGGAACTCTTACGCCAGCACGGCAAACCGAAATGTCCAAATGGCATCTCGTACTGGAAACTACGAAGATATGGATAGTGCTAAGGACGACAGAAGTAGCTTCCGACCAACAAGTCTGCAAACCTTTGGTCCAAAGAACAGCTTCGATGGCGCGGCATGGATTGAGAAGTACGAGAAGAAACCATTATTTAGAAAAGTGTTTGACAAGACGACTTGGACTCAAGATGAAACTTTGAGGGTTCTGCAAGATCGTATTGTTATGGGGGCAAATATCTGGGCTCTCATTGTCACAATTCCTTTGACTGTTGTTTTTGTTGCGATTCCCAAGGGTAACTTTTATTGAATTGAACATGTGGAATATATAGATATCACTTAGTGGAAATTCATTGGATAAATTCAATTCCCTTTCTGTTTTCATCTCTTCACCGCGAAGAATTTCCTAATCCAATTTATATGTGAGGTCAAAATGACCCCACGGACCAAACACCCCACCTTTGATCTGCATGCCTTACGATGGATAGTCTCTGTCCTACTACAATCTAACGCTTTGTTCTTTGATATATATTTTCTCTTCATTGAATATTAAGATAGAACTTCTATTCATTCATCTGCTACGTCTTCGTTCTCTTGTATTCTTAAAACATCCATTAAAATGGCACCCTCAGCAACAACAGAATTCGCCAATCCAGCTTTAAGAGTGGAGGTTTCCAAACAACCTGAGACAAACGTCAAGGGTGCAGAGGGGAAGACTCCTCTCGAAGCCATCAGCCATGGCCCTTTGATTCATCCAGGTATGGCTTCTAATATCTGTGTAAAGGTGTTTAGATTTGCTACATAACCACCTTGCTTCTTCCTTCGATGTGCATTTTAACTTCAAAATGATCTAAGGAGACGGTCAAGGAAAGAACATTTGACTACTTCAGGAATGAGTTTCTAGAGCTTACCCCTCAAAGATCCTCTACCTGGGTAAGCTCAAAAGTTACAAACCTTCATATATATCTTCAAGCACCACCCCAACCACTCTTCCATTCCTGTTCCTGCAACATCTACATCTTCTAAGTTCTAAAACATCTCCTAGGAATCCCTACGTTTGCATCTCACGAGGAACACCGCCGCCACATTCTCATACACACAGCCCTCACCTTTAGAGACTTCGCCCGGAAGGGATTTACTGAGGGCATGTCAGGGCACATTAGTGTTCGAGATCCCGAATTTCCCCAAGTACGTATTATTTTTCTGCACCTGAAGAGGACGAGCTCTTGAAAAATGTCCTGAGAGCCTATCGGTGCCTCTCTTTGCCTGTGTGTTACAGACTGGTACTAATTGAAGTATAGTATATCTGGATGAACCCTCTCGGACGCCATTTTGGACTCATGACTGCTGGTGATCTCATTTGTTTGGATGTGAATACAGGGAAGGTCGTTGGTGGGAACAGGGTACATCTTCCTTCCTCTGTCTCCCATTTCCGGACTTCGGCATTGAAGGGGAAGGGCACTCGCTGATGCAAAAACAGACCCGCACAGCCAACTCGGCTGGCTTCTTCATCCACTCCGAGATCCACAAAGCCCGCCCGGACATCCACGCCGTCTGTCATGCCCACAGCAACGCCGGCCGCGCTTGGTCCGCCTTCGGCACAGGACTAGACATGATAAATCAGGATATATGTGATTTATATGATGCCATCGCCGTGTATAATGAGTATGGAGGTATTGTGTTTGCGGAGGAGGAGGGGAAGAATATTGCGCGAGCTTTGGGTGTCAAAAATAAAGTAAGCATCTACCACACCTCATCCCTAATCCCCTTCCTCCTCTCACCCCAAATTATCCAACTGGTGACGATAAAAAAAACAGGTAGCGATCCTTATGAACCATGGACTTCTGTCGACGGGCAGCACGGTAGATGAAGCAGGTTTTCTCTTCGGACTCCTAGACCGAGGATGTGCGATTCAACTCCAGGTTGAGGCGGCGATGGCCGGAAACCCGGGGCTGGAGAAGAGGATTATTACAGATGAGGAGGCGGCGTATAATTTTAAGATGGCGAGCGAGAGGAACTCGTTGTATGCGGAGGCGCAGCCGGATCTGGAGTTCGAGTTGGACATGGCGGGACCGGGGGTAGTGGAGAGAGGGGTGGAGGAGATGAGGGTTGATCATGGGCTGTGAGATATTTGTAGCTAGGGCGATGCTTGATTTTGTTCTTGTGTTTGACACGTTAAACATGGAGTCAAGATACAAATTCATGTGGACTCTTTCTTTCTGTATCGAATTCAAAAAATCTTCAATTTCATTATGTGCATCTATCATGAAAAAAAGGGGTATGCGCACCAAGAAAACTCAAACTCCAAACACCTTTCATATTCGAGAAAACCGCTCAAAATGCAACTATTTTTCCTTTTGAAACCAAGGGAATTTCTTCTTGCTAAATTCCATCGCTCCTGACGAACTTTCTAGCTGTAAACTACGTTGATATATGTCCTAAATTCGTCAGCATTAATCGATAAAATAGGAGTGAGAAAGTACAAACCTCATCATCAACAGACATATTACAATCCAAAATGAGTTCTCGTGCAATATCATGCTTTGAAAGATTCGGGTAAGGTACTACCTGACTCTTCATGATCGGGAGGATGACTTCGGAGAGGACCTCGAATTTCTTCCAATTAATTCGTTCACCGTTCGCGCCGACAAAGGTGCGGCTTCCTTCTTCGGCAGATACCAGATCTCGCCGATGAAGAGGTATGAAAGGAATACGGGGTAAGGAAGAATTTTCCCAGGCTAATCGATATGCGAAATGACTCTTTTGAGTACCCATTAAGAGGACGAGCCTTGCGAAACGCTTCTGAACTTCGGGAGGAACTAGTGCTCGCGTTTGTGCGAGGCGATGGATTGCGCTGCCGTTGATACCGGCCAGGACTGCAGCCAGACCGTTATAGTTGTTCAACTGACGGAGCTTGAGAGCAATTGTCATGAATTTCTCTAACATTTGAGCTCGGTGCTTTGCCTTGTCGCGAATCAGAATCATGTTCGCAACCCATTGTGCAATGTGGTTGAAGTGGCTAATCATTCGGTTGACGTTGGCCAAGCTCTTACACTTCTCCTTTTGTTCCAAGTGTAGGCTGACATGACGGACTAGGTCTCGAAGACGGATGGAGGAGAACATGACCCAATCAATTCTGGTCATCTCGTCGGCGAAATCATCATCTGATGTGTCTATGAATATATGATAGCGGAATTTAGTGAGCGGTACCAAGCTTTTGGGAACCATAGTGGCGGCCTCTCTCTCATAGTCTTCGACTGTGTGATAAGACTGCGATATTGAAAGTGACGGTGATTCAGGGGGCCCGGATGCTGTTGAATCTGCTGTGGACGCCTTTCTTTCCATAGGTTCTCCCATGGTCATTTCGTCGTCCACCAACTGTAGCTTGCTCATGTCTTCCTCAAAATCCGTCTTCGTTCTATGACGCACTGGGGAAGCTGGAGCAGATTCTGTCTTGCTCTCCATTTCACTAACAACATCTGCATCAGTCCGGGCCCACCCTGTGTCATCATCCTCCACAACCCGATTTAGAAGTTGAGTCCGCATTTCTTGAGCAGCAGCAGCAAAGACCGGATCGTTTGATAAGTGAGTGATGAATTGATCAAGACTTCGACTTGTCGATGGACTAGCAAAGTCTCCAGGATAACTCGATACCCATTTGGCAACGACCGTTGTTATTCGAAGCTGGGCCTCGGTTCTTGTTAAGTAATGTATGTTCTTGTCGTCCGCTATACGTTGGAGCCGACCAAGAATGGCTGAAAATAGCTCTCCTGGAGCAGCAAACTTCCTATATAGACAGAGAAAGATATCAGAGAAATTGTTATCAGCCCTTGACATGTTTTGGCCGAGGAGCCGATCCACAAGTTCGTCGAATGTAACTCCTGCCACCTTTGCAGGTTTGTCGAAGAAACTATCGTCATTTCGTTGAAGAATCGGGATATCGTCAGAATATCGATACGAGGAATCAGCATCCGATTCTTCCATATCAAGAAACGAATTATCTACGGCTTTTCCGGTGCCAGGCGATGGTAAAGGCGAACGAGATTTCGAGCCTGGTGCTAATCGAAGGCTCGAATCTCCGGAATCTTGGAAGGTATCATGCCTGAACGCTGGGTGGGAGGAAAGGGGGGGAGCGTCGTGAGGATCTGGAAGTGTGAATTGGTGCTGGAGATTAACACGTCCGTTCGATCGCGACGATGCAACTTGACCCCTCGAGGGTACTGGAGGTGGGGCAGGGAATCCTCTTAACAGCGAAAACTCTGAGCTTGCACGGCTATGCTTAGACTGTTGACTTAAAGGTCTTGAGGCTGCGGGATCTGGTGGCTTCTCCAAATGTGCAGAAGAGGTCGCTCGACGTCGAGGTCCAGGAGGGACTTCCACCGGATTAGCTATACGAAACGTCAGCTATATTCGCTAGCAGGCATACTTTCAAAAATCAACAAAATAGTTGCCTCGGTGTCCTGGAATATATGAAACTCGGTTTGAAGTCAAAATATGTTGTGGGCCCAAATTGAAACAACACTCCAGTTGACAATTAATCGAGAGTAAATTAGAAATGAAAACAACTAACCATTCCTATTCGCCATGACAGCTCTGAGCATGGAAGAGAGGCAGATCCTCGCACTTTCGGGAACATTTGCAGCGGTTTTGACAGCCTCAACGCACGAGAGGCAAGCAGCTTCCATGCTCTCCACATCAATCTGGCGAGTATTTTCAGGGTTATCACACTTGCAAGAGACGAGGATCGTAGGTAAAGACGAGTTAACAAGCGCATCTGGAAAGTTAGTGACATGGATCACCCTGTTTCAATTGACATAGTTCAGGGAGCTCACTTAAAGTTTGAGGCAGTTCTTGAATGCTTTCCCTGTTCATGACGTCGTATAGCAGTAGAGCACCATCCATGCGGGGTACAATGTGTCCGTTGATTTGCTTCGGCCATTGGATTCGACGTTCTGGATTTATATCGAAGGATTCAAGATCGAGTTCGATGAGGCTGACAGTATATACAACATTATCCACCGACATTCGGAGGCTTGATGCAATCGATGTAGGTAATCCACGTAGCCCGAGTGCTCGTTGTATGAGAGTGCTTTTTCCCACACCAGCACTTCCTATTATTGCAATATTGATATCCGCCATTCCGCTTCTCGATTGGGGCTATAAGGTCGATATTAGCAGTGATTCATCTTTGTTGCGGGATGTTACACACTGGTAGGTTCACTGAGTTGTCTGGCGGTCTCCTGGCCGATTTTGGAGATGGGTTATCCTCATCGTGCAAACGCTCCGAATAAGTAGCAGACCTCAGCTCGCGGGCTAACGAAACCGAGTGGGGAGATTGATAGTTCCTGAAGAAGGGATCGTCCTTGATAGAAGCTACGGAGTCTCGCTGACTGTAAAGATCGAAATCATCCTCGACATTCAGAAGGCTTGGGTCTTTGCTCAATGGCACAAGAGGTGCAGAGCTTGTCCGGCTCGCAAGGTTCGGCCTCGCGCTGCGTGCTGCTGAATTAGATGAAGTCGCCGAAGCCTTGGAATTTCGATCTCGCTGATGATTCTCTCGGGATGTATTCGACGACCGTGTGCGCTTGGATTTGGTTCGCGTCGGAAGAAGAGTGACTTCATCCATGACTACAGCTGAAGATACCTTGTTAGAGTTGGCTGATGCGTACCCAGCACCCTGTCAAGTCAAGTTGTCAGTAGCTAGCAGCTTCTGATGCCGCGCTGTGACATGCTGGGAATAGAGGTGTCGTATGCCTTCAGGTGGAAATCGTTCCAGAATTCGGAAAACCTCAAGAAACACTCTTTGCCATGAATTAGACGATATGGTAGGTGTTCATGATTTGTACTTCTCAATGTGTTGGTTTCAGAGGAGCAAGCAATTCGGCGAGGCGCAGATGGAGCTTCGTCGGATGGAAAGCATATTGTTCCGCTCAATCAACCCATTTCATTTTCTTTGCACAACACACGTGAAATTCCAATTGGTTACCAGGCCCTCAAAGGCCACATTGGGAGTAGAAGTGTCACATCAAGCACTGTGCATTTCTGCCATAGACCGAGCCGGGGCTATGATTACCCTGAGTACGGATATTCTAGAACAAAAAAAGGAATTATTCTTGTCACCATCTGCCAGTCAATATGTCGTGGGCTGCCTCGTGTCTCAGGGATACTAGTAAAGGGAGTCAGAACTGGTTGATCAGTACAAACGGACACTATCAACACGACCTAAATGGGTTCAAAGCTGCTTCACACCCCGAAAGGCCTTCGGGAACATGACGATGGTGTCATGAAGAGCTCAGCTTTCTGTCACGGTCCAGATGGATAAGATACGAAAAAGCGGGACAAAACGCAATCCCACAAGGCTACTTAAACACCACGAGGCTGCCAAAAGGTAAGACATGGGCGCAATTGCGACGTCTATGCCAGGGGGGACGTTTCGTAGGAGTTTCGTAGGAGGCGTTCAAGGCAACGGTTGAAGGGATCTCAATTTCTCCGATCAGAATCTGACGTTGGTGGACATAAGAGTTGAACAGTGATTTGTTGTAGATTAATCTTCGCAAATTGTTTTTTTTTTTTGCTGAGGCTGGAGGGCTCGGGCTGGAGGACAGAGGCCTGAGCCTCCAGCAACTTCAGGCACGCATACTACCTATAGTACTACCTATAAGTATTCTGTTGGCCAAAAGGCCTATCGAGTAAAGCCGAGTACGGAGGACTAATAAAAGGCGAAAGGAGCAATAGAAAAGGGGCGTAGAAACAAAGTCTCTGATCGCAAACTGGACTATTTGATGCTTGCTGGTACCGCCCGTGTGGGGACTGAATGTCAAGCCACTATTTCAATTGCAGCTGAACCACTCCAAACAAGCTTCTTTGCGAGTCCAGCAGAAGATGGGGTTGTGGAAATGACTTGGGAAACCTCTTGTTGAAATGAAAGTCCGCACCATCAAACCGTTTGAACGCCTCTCGTAACACAATCATTTACAGATTCTGTACATCAGGAGTTCTATGTACTAGTACCAGTACCGTGATGTTTTGCTGGCGCGGAAGAGCACACGACCAGGTTGGGTGGCAGCGTCGCGTGAGGAACAAGAAGGTAGAGATGCGCGTGATTCAGGGCAAGGTTCCCCACCAAATAGTGTCTCAGTTAATGCCAGATAGAGACTTCTGCCCCAAGAGATCCGCACGCAACCCGCTATTAGCAATAAAGATCCGCGCTCCGCGGTCTGGACCGCGAATGTTTTAAATTTGGTATGGAGATGCGCTGCCTAACCGAAATGAGTTGGACAAAGAAATCTCGAGGACGTGGAAAGGAATATCGTTGAGGTTTTTGGACGAACTGATAATATCAAATTCTCGAGAACATCAAACGTTGAATACTAGTAACTCGGATTTACCCCAGATCTCAGCTTGTAGAGGTGGGATACCCCGCCAAAGACCGATCAGGTTGAGCTGCTTCTGGCAGCACTCGGCCCGAGATCCGCGCCCATTTAGGTTCTATCACCGCGCATTCATACGCCCAGAGGGGCCAGTAAACTGCTTTTGGTACCTCACATGAGACTACTTGCTTCTTCCGTGGCTCAAAAAAGCTTTTTTTTCCCGCACTCCACTGCTTCGTATCGCCCGATGCACGTCTTAAATCTCTGGTCTTTCGACTTTTGTGGCTCTTAATCTAGCTACTTGTACTACCGCTCGCCCTTACTTGTAACGCTTTCATCTGAAAAATAACTGCCGTACCGGGGTGAGGTCCTAAGTTTGAGACTTTGCTGCCCGTGTGACTTGTGATACGTACCGCAGAATTCTTCACCGCATTCTGGTAAATTGGCATGCATTTTTGAAATATTCTTATACCGACTCAGTTGCATTCCTCAAGTATGGCTACATTTTCTGTACTACCTTCAAAGGAACAACCTGGTGTACGTATGATCTGAAATTATCTTTACTTTGGCATTCTGACCCCACCATAGATCAAACATACAATGGCACACCCATTTCACGACGCCAAGGGGAATGGAAAGAAGCAGCAACATAAGAAGGGCGAACCATTCGATCCCGAAGAACTCACTCGTCGCCTCACAGCTCATCTGGCCGAGCAGAAGTTGAAAGCAAAACTGCGACAAGATGCCAGAGCAGCCAAGGCCGCAGCTCCGCAAAGTCTGGTTTACCACCATGTGCCCAAAGTTGCAGCATTAGCATTCGCAAGGACCACGACACCAGACACGAAGCGGCAAATCCACAAGTTGTCGCAACCGGTTCTTAAGCAGCATCTAGAGCACTTAAGTCTTGATGACTATGGCGTACATCAAACCTGTCTTCAAAGAACGCAAGCAGTGGACTATGCAACGGTAGAGAGAGACACGTTAAGAAATAGAAACCAGTTTCAGTGGAATCACGACATGAAAGAAGCAGCAGAAGTAGACCTTGACAGAGGGGTATATAAATTACCGCAGCGGAGCTTTGATTCAGAATATGCGCATCTGAAGAAAGGACATGAGAAGGGGGCTCAGCAAGCTTTAAGTGCGGAGGACACATTTTGGGAGGAAGACAAAAGCTCAGCCCTAG
>Ga0182030_10013491_pt1 | contig 16249 bp, 20 predicted proteins | sample 812S3MmetaG_FD_121299 | JGI IMG/M metagenome (GOLD analysis project Ga0182030, IMG submission 121299) | Permafrost microbial communities from Stordalen Mire, Sweden - 812S3M metaG (Illumina Assembly) | ecosystem: Environmental > Terrestrial > Soil > Wetlands > Permafrost | place: Sweden...
CCGGGGAGACGCCAGCCGCGTGCAGCTCCCGCTCCAGCTCTTCCCAGTCCTGGGGAGTCCGCTTCGGCATGGTCACTGTTCTCCTTCTGGGGTGTAGTCGAGGTAGAGCCTCTCGGCGACCGGGACGTTATCCCGGTACCAGCGTTCCCAGTTGCCGGCCTTGTCACCGCCAAGCAGCAAGAGCGCTGAGCGGGTCGGGTCGAAGGCGAAGATGATCCTGATCTCTGACCGTCCTCGGGAGCCTGGCCGCAGCTCCTTGAGGTGATGGATCCGGGATCCCTTGAGCCGGTCCACAAGCGGTCGGCCGAGTGAGGGCCCATCCTCGCGCAGCGCCGCGACGGCCTGGGCCACCAGGGTCGCCGAGCCCAGATCTTCCTTGATCAGCGCAGTGAACCACGCGGCATACTCGCCGGTGACCTTCACTTGCCACGCCAATCACCCTACCCCCAGTTTAAGCTCTCCCTTAACCTTAACGGCGGTCGTGCCCCCGGGCAAGGATGGCCCGCCCGGCACAAGCGAGACGGCACAGGAGAGTCTGTCGTCGGAGAGACCCGCCGGGCGGATAAGCTCGTCTTGCCGCTAAGGGGCTACAGACAATATGTGTCATTATCGTTTGCACGGTGGCGAATCGATGCATTCGCAGATACGCCCATTACCTGGAAGAACAGCGCCGATCGCCGATCCGGCGCGGCTGATAGCTGTGCTGACCGCAGGGCTGGCCGCACTCAGAACACGCAATTCTGGCTCGCGCCGGTGTCCCTGGTGTGGTCTGATGTCGTATGCGGTGCCGCAGCTTGGCGCGGGCCCGTCGCGGCTTCGCTTTCCCGGGGCTCCCGGTGGCGGCCTTGGCGTGGCGGTGGTGATGGGCCGTCCCGGTCAGCGGCTGGTCGCCAGCGTGTCGTCGAGCCAGTCGAAGATCCGGGCACAGGCCAGGCGCTGAGCGCCGAACTGGCAGTGGGCACCCGCGCCCTCGGCATTGGTGAAGCGCAGCAGGGTCCTGGGGCAGGTCAGATGGTCGAATAGTACCTGAGGCTGGCCGGGCCAGAACATGTCCCCCTCGGCGTCGCACACCAGGGTCGGGCAGGTGATCTGCTCGGCGACCCCGCCGGCAAGGGTGTAGTCCAGATAGGAGGCGGCAAAGGCGCGGGGTGAGTCCGCGCCCATGACGTACATGCCGCTGGTGATGGCCCAGCGAACCGTCGGGTCGCTGGCCATGAGCTGTTCCATCAGGGCGTCGACTTCGGGGGCGCGGTCGGCCCGCAATGCGGATTCGGCGTCTGCGCGGCTGCCCGGGAAGTGGCTCAGGACGGTGGCTGCGAGCTCGTAGACGCCATCGTCGGCGACACAGGCGGCGAGGCGGTGCTCGAACGCGGCGGCGCGGGGGGCGAGCAGGCCGCCCATGCTCAGGCCGAGCAGCCCGACGCGGGTCTGGTCGACTTCGGGGCGGGCCATGACCCAGTCCAGGACGGGGGTGACGACGTTCTCCCAGTCGGGCCGGAAGACCAGGCCCTCCAGGTGGCGGGCGGCGCCCTGGCCGGGCCCGTCGAAGGTGAGCACGTGGTAGCCGCGCTCGACTCCGGCGGCGGCACCGTTGTGATGCATCTCCTCGGCGGTGCCATCGAATCCGTTGTGCAGGACCATCGTCGGGCGGGGAGTGTCGTCGCCCTCGCGGCCGGCGGCACGGTAGAAGTAGCCGTGCAGGACGGTGTCCTCGTACGGTATATCCACTACCTCGATCGCAGGAGTGAACAGCGCCGCAGCGGTGCGGAAGCAGTGCATGGCGCGGTGATAGGCGTGGCTGATGCGCGGGTCGGCCGGGTTGCCGTGCAGGAAGAACTCTGCGGACCGGTAGTAGTTGCTGGCCCGCATCAGCCCGTCGCGGGCACTGGCGCGGTGACCGGCGGCCAGCTGGGCCTCTGCCTCGGCGGCGGTCCTGTCGGCGGTGGCCAGCCACTGGTCGTGCCAGCTGTCATAGTTCCCGGCGGTGATGGCCTGCGCCGTGGTGAGGACTTCGCCGATGTCGGAGCCGCCGTAAGCAGCGTGGCCCATGGCGCGCAAGGTCTCAAACCAGAACTGCGGGTCACCGGCGAACAGGACTGGTTTCATGACACTTCCCCTAAATCGATGGAACCCGGCTTGAGCAAGCCCGGCGTTGTTGCCCTCGCGCCCGGCAGCCCAGCCGCCGGGCATGATCCTTTAGTTCCCTGCCACTGATGCTGCTCATCTGGGTGCCCGCTGAACGGCCGTGCCACGGGCTCGGCCAGGAGATCACAATGTTCTTTCCGGCTGATCGCCTTGGCTAGGGGAACGATTGGCATCGTGTCCTCCGTCAGCGGTCGCAGGTGCCATCAAGGCGGCCCTCGGCGGTCACCGCGCCCGCATGGCTGACAGCCACCTCAACCCGCGAGAACAACGGCCTCAGGGGCCAGGACCCGGTCGAGGGCGAAGAGTTGGAAGGCTTACGCGTGAGAGCCGTCACCGGCGACCGGCCGCAGCCCGGCATACTCCTTCACCGTAGCAATGTGCGGCCGAGCCTGGCCAGGCCGCCGGCGGTAAAGGCCCTTCGGCGAGCACCGGGCGCTCTACGGGAATGACCGCGACAGCGTCCACGAAGGGCCGCGAGAGCAGGACGCAGGAATGACCCTCGACGATCAGGACCAGCTCCCGGGTGCGCCCGGGCACGCCGATCCGCAACAGGGCCGGGAAGATGTGGCCGCGGACGCCGCGGCCGGCAAGCCAGCGCCAAATCTTCTTTTTGGACGACCGTAACCGGAGGAGCCTCTCTCGCCCTTGCCGTACCGAACGGCGGTTCTAGTGTGTCAAGCGACCAAGAGTTCCTGACCGAGGGTGATGGCGTGATTGGGTGACCTTTGAGGCAGTCGGCCATGCGCCTGCCGATCGGGCCCGGACTAGGCAGACCGAGCACCAGCGCGATCGCTGGCTGGTGCTGCAGACCTGCGCTAGCGGTGCAACAGCTTGCTGATCGCGGGCACGACTTCGGTCACGATGCTGAAATGACCGTGGTCATCGAACGAGACCAGTGGCAGGCCTACGTCGCGCACTTACCTGCGCCACCGCAGACGGCGTCCGCGATGCGATCGGCGAATACCCTCATCGCCCCGCGGTGCCAGGTCATGGCGCCAGCCTGAATGGCGGGTACCGATCGGTGATCAGGACGAACGCGTAGGCGGCGACCCGGTTGTGCCAGCGGAATACGCCTTCGACGAAGTCGAATATGCCACGGGGATAACGGCCGGTGAACAAGATCGCGAACCAGGTCACGATCACCGCGAAAAACGCGGCGATGGCCAGGAAGAACAGCACGATGTAGTGCGGGATGGCCAGCAGCCATTTGACCAGCGGCAGCCACCGGTTGAGGTCCGTGGCCGCGTCCGGATAGGCGTAATCAAGTTGGACCCACTGGTGGTCGTCGGTGGACGGATAACTGTCGTTCATCAGGGCCAGATAGGTCGATACCCGGTTGATGAAACGCTGCAGTTCCAGGTTCCAGTCAAACCACCACCGGGGGTACTTGCGCCTGAACAAGATCATCAGCAGCGGGCCGAAGAACAGCAGCCCGCCTGCGCCGGCGGCCCCGTAGGCCATGGTCGAGTGGCTTCCCGCCGACTGCCAGGTTCCGCCCGAAACGGTGCTGAGCACGATCGCGATCGGAATGATCACGAAAATACGGAAGAACGAGGTCAGCCGGTTGAGCGGCCGGTCCGGGTACTCGACGGCGAACTGAACAGGATACTGAGCTGGATACCGACCCTGATCCGTGGTCATAATGCCCTCCTTGTTGCCAGTCCCGCAGGCACGCGAGCATGCCGGGAGCTAGGGTGACCTCGGTGGTGCCCGCCGGCGTTGCCCGCGGGACGACGGCCATCCCGCAGACTAAGAACAGAACTCGCTGGTCGCTGACGGGGAGCGGAGCCTGATGAAGGACCGGTGCTGCCATAGGCCACCTCGGCTTGGCTGCGCGCTAGGGCGCCACCGAGGTCCAGAGCAGCTGGGAGAAATCTCAATCTCGTTTACACGCGGATAAACGAGCACACCTCCCTAATCTGGACGCTACGCCGCATCCGCTGAAAGGACAAGAGAGCCTTCGACGCGACCCGAACAGACAGCCCAGGCCGAGTGACCGATCGCACCGGCTGCCAACGCACGACAATGGACATTGACGGACAGTTGCAGCAGGCTGGGGGTCCGACGCCGCAAGGTGACGTGGTGCAAACTTGGCTCGGGACGGCGAGGTCAGCGACATCCGCATATCGCCGGAACGGCAGCCGGACTGCGGGAGTGACTGGACGCAATGGCGGCCGTGCGAGAGTCGCGCGTGCGCTCATCGTCAGAAGTCAGATTCACGCCGACCTCTGCACGGATCTGGCAGGCCGTGTCGGGAAGCAGACGAGCGATCTCTGTCTTCCCGTCTTGTTTGGCGCACAGAACGCCACGATCTGCGCGCCTAAGCTGGTGATCACCGAAGAGCTACCAGCCACCCAATTAGATTCCCATGCGCCCCTTCGGGACTCAGCCGTGGCAAATGAAAACTGGGTCCCTCCCGCCGCGGGCGGGTTGCGGTGTCGGCGGGCTGGCGTTTCCCGGTGCCGGGGCTGTCGCCGGGAGGGCTGGCAGGTGCATGCTTGTGGGTGCGTGCCGTCCGTCGTGGCCGACCGCCTGTGGACCGTTCGTGGCCGTCAATTAGGCACATGCACACCGGGACCTGATCGTGAGCGCCGCATCGGCGCTGTTCGGTGAACTGCCTCTGGCCACGATGCTGATCCTGATCAGCATCCGGGCCCTGCGCATGAGCGCACGCGCCGCTCGCGCGCTAGAGCAGGACGCACGGGTCTCATCGCTATGGCGTACCCCACTGATCACATTCCCCGGCCCGGCAAAGATCCAGTAAATCGCGGAGAATTCCCGTCGTGCGGTGGTCGGCACTGCCTCCCTGCGGCGCGCAAGCCCTCTACCGCCACCAATCCACCCGCCGCGCGGCGCCGACGCGTACCTGGCCCTAACGGAATACGGGCTGATGAGCGGAGAATCGCGGACCTGCGCAACTGGGTCACGGGCTGGTATGACAATCTCGCCCTTCGTCTCGTCGCGGACCTTACCGACGATGAAGTTCCGGATGACCTATGACCGGTACACACGACATGAAGCCGACTCCTTCTTCCAGGAGCCTAGCGAACAAGTGTGTCGTTATCGTTTGCACCGTGGCCCGAGGCCGTATGTGCAGATATGACCGTGAACTGGGCATACATCCCAAGTTCCGCTCTGAGCCAATGGTCTGCCGCAGGCAGGGGATGTTGTCAATGTTACGGAGCGTGCCGCGTCCGGGAACGGCGTGGCTGGAGTGCCGATGACGGGCGTGGACTAGTGTCAGGGCATGCCGCGTGTCAGCACATTTTACGGGGTGGTGATCTATATGTACTGGAACGAGCGTGATCACCCGGTTGCCCACTTCCACGCCTACCACGCAGGCCGCCGTGCCTCAGTCTCGGCAGACGGGGACGTGCTGGCCGGCAGTCTCGAGTCCAGAGCACTGCAGTTCGTCCGGGAATGGGCCGCGCTCCGGCAGGATGAGATCCTGGCGAACTGGGAACAGGCACGGCGGAATGAGCCCCTGCTCGGCATCGACCCGCTGGCGTAGCATGAAGATCGTGGACGAGAACTACCTGCCGGTCGTCGTGGGTGTCGCCGTGGTCGGTGACCGCGTGCTCCGCCTGCTGTTCAGCGACGGCACTGCCGGGGATGCCGACTTCTCCGGCGAACGGTGGACAGGCGTCCTCTCGCCGCTGAACGATCCCGCCTACTTCGCTGAGGTTACGGTCGATCATGAGGCTGGGACTATCGTCTGGCCTGACGGCATCGACCTAGCGCCCGAGCCGCTGTATGAGCAGGCGAAGGCCCATCCGCTTCTTGCCGCCTGACACCCTGGCGGGAAACGCCCTGCCGTTAGGTTCGGGACAAGTCAGCATCTGCTAGCTCCTGCAGGGGCTTGGTCTTGCTATTTCACGAGCGCAGGCAGCAGACACCTCGCGTGCCGCAGAGCAACCGCGAAATGAGTAGTTATCGTTTGCACGGCGGCGTGCTATGACATCCGTATATATGCCCGCTGAGCTGGGAGAATACTGGACGGTTTGTCGCCTTGCCCGGATGGTCCTCTCTTTGCGCCGGGCCCGCGGCGGTCAGCGCTAGTTACCTCTTACCTCTGATCCGCTCGGCTTGCTTGCGTACGGCGGTGAGAACTCGTTCGTCGCCTGGTGTTGCCGGGATGGCGGTGAGTATCTGGTCCAAAGTTTCGGCCACGATGGTCGATGCGGCCCGTCGCCTGATGCCCCAGGCGGCTGCCTCGTCAATGATGCTGGCTGTGGTCACCTGCCGGATGTCGGCCTGCCTGCCGACCCGCTGGCCCAGATGGGTGTCGGTCCGTATTGGCTGGCCGGTGCTGTCGGTCAGGTCAAGGGCGATCGTCGAGAGCACGTCATAAAGCGGCGCGAGCCTGATCGCCGGGCTGTCCCGGTCGTGCAGTACGGAAAAATTCTTGGCATGCGCGTCCGCGTTGCCGACGGCCATGCTGAACGTCGTGCGGCGCAGGAGGCTGGTTACGTCGCGGGGCTCCCCGAAGTTTCGCAGCAGGCTTGCGAGGTCACGCAGTGCCGGTCCGCCCTGTTCCTCGTATTTCAGCCCGGGAGGCGTGGCGGCGGCCTGGCAGCCGTCCTCCTGGTGCACACGCACCGGAAGATCGCCGTCAGCAAGATCGTGCCTGTCGTAGCGCCTTACCGCCAGCACGGGAAGACCGGCGACGTCGAGCAGTTCAGCCTCCGGTACCGCCAGCTCGCAGGTGGCGGCGAGCCGCAGGCAGGTGGCCTCGTTGGCCGCCATCGAGTGCGGGCCGTCGGGCTTGAGTATCCACGTGGAGGGCGCGTCCCCGTACGGGAGCTGCCAGGTCCCGTCGGCGGCGCGGCCGAGGAGCGCCTTGCGCTGGAAGCCGGCCAGCGACGGGCGGAATCCGCGCTCCGGCGCGGCGCCCAGCGGGGCGACGTCGAGCGCGCTGATCACCCGTCTCAGGTCGCCGGGAGCCATCGGCGTGTACCCGCCGCCGTCCGCGCCGGGTCGCTCCCCGTCGGGGAGCAGCATGACCGCGCCCGCACAATCCCGGCCGAACGCTTGCAGGATTCCGTAGGTGTCCGCCGGGCGGGTCCCGGCCAGGGCCGCTATCCGCGCGAGAATCGGCCCCTCGGGCAGCATGTTCTCAAAGAAATCCAGGCCGCGCGTGTCCCGCGGACCCGTCGGGCTGCCAATTGGCAGCCCGACGGACAGGACAGGGCTGCCCAGCCCCCACCGCTCGATCCCCTCCGGGCGCCACTCCAGGTGAATCCGGAACTCCGGACCCGGCCGCAGCACCGCCACCGGAGTGTCATACAGCCATGCGACGAGCCGGTCAGCCACGGGGTTCCCTTGGCCGGACGATGACCTCGCAGCCGACGAATCGCAGCAGCCGCAGTGCGTGGGTCAGCGAGCTGCCGAATTTACCGCCCTCCAGCGACGACAGGTAAGGCTGCCCGATCCCCATTGCCTCCGCCGCGTCCACCTGCGTCACCCCGGCTGCGGCCCGGAAGTGCTTCACCGCCGCCCCCAGGTCCCGCACCGTGATCACCTGGTACTCATCGTGCCGTATCACCATAGACCAATAATAGCTTGTTATCGGCAAACAGTGATATCACTCATTCGCAATTTCCGTAGGTGGCGCGTGGGCAAGCGCAGCACCATGGCCGGGGCACCTTGCTCAGGAGCGTGGCCGTAGCCCGTCGGTGACCACGGCGAGCAGCCGGTCACTCAGGGCCGGGCCGGATGTGCTGGGTGGTGCGTCGTTGATGCTGCGGAGCAGTCCCTTGAGCAGGACGATGAGGTCTGGGGTGGTGATATCGGGGCGTACCGCCCCCGCTTGCTGGGCGCGGCGCAGCAGCACGTCCAGGGCCGCGTGCAGATCCTCTTGCATCGAGCCCGCGATCGTGATCACATCCGGCAGGTCGCGTTTGGCCGCTGCTTCCTGGCGGATCTTCCCGAGGAAGCCGAAGAAGGCGCGACCGGGGTCGGCAGTGGCGGCACGGCCGCGTGCGTCGTCGATCAGGTCCTGGACCCGGGCCGCGACCACCGCCTCGAACAGTTCCTCTTTGGACGGGAAGTGGCGGTACACGGTGCCTGGGCCAACCCCGGCGCGAGCGGCGATCTCATCGAGGGGCACGCCGTACCCGCACGCGGCGAACGCTTCCCGCGCTGCCATCAGGACCTTTTCGCGGTTGCGCAGGGCATCCGCCCGCGGGGGGCGCTCAGCCATAATTGCTAACCGGGGCGGTCGTTCCGTATAGTTCAAGCGGAGTCATCGTTCCGATTATAAGGAGCCTCTCATGCCCCGCACTCCGCGCCAGGTCGCCGAGCAGGTCCGCAAGATGGTGGCCGGGGAAGGAGTCGTGTTCGCCGACCTGTTCGCCGCCGACGGCGTGCTCGCCTACCCGTTTGCCATGCCCGGCCAGCCTCCGGAACTGCAGGGACGTGATTCCATCCGCGCCTACTTCGCTGGGCATGGCCGCGCGCGTGACCTGTTTGCCATCGAGGGCGTCGATGCCGTGGTCCGGGAAACCGACGACCCTGAGGTGGTGGTCACCGAGATCACCCACTACGGTCAGTCGAACGTCACCGGCGCGCCATACCGGTTCACCGCCCTTGGCGTCATCCGGGTACGCGACGGTGAGATCATCCGTTACGACGACTACATGGACCCGATCGCCTTGGCCCGACTGATCGACCGCACCAGCGAACTCGCCGCCGCTCTCAGCAGCACCTGACCGTGCACCGTAAGCAGCACGCGCTGATCTCCAGCGGACACTGCGGAAACGGGCCCGCCAGCATTGCCGCCTATGCAACAGCGCGTCCTGACCCGAGAAGATACATGGAGCTGATCTATACCGGCCTGCGGGGTACTCTCCAGCGTGCGCCAGAGCCTGGCGAACAACTGTGTCATTATCGTTTGCACGGCGGACTATGACGCCACTCGCACCGGCCTTGAGCTGATCCTTCGCGACGCGGCTTAGCTACGCCAGGCCACCGCTCGTACCGGCGCGATGCCGATTATGGCGTTGAGAATGCAGATGCGGGTGTTCTGGATGGCGGCAGCCAGTACGGACTCCGTTCGCTGTCAGGACGGCTTTGCGAAGTGACCGATGGCGGCCGCAAGAGCATGATCATTCCAACCGCCGCGAACGACGCGCCGATAAACCGGGTCAGCATGACCTGATTCCGGACCCGGTTCTCCAGGGGGCGTCGGAGTAGTGACTTCCAGGGCGGGATGCGGCGAAGCAGTACTTCCAGCGACGCCAAGGACTCGATCAACTTCTTCGCGTGCCAGGTGCTGACGCCACGGAGATCGATGGCCAGGGCACCGCCCCCAGCGATAAGCGCGACGCCAAGCAGTCCCATCAGGAGCCTGGGCACAAGCTCATGCATCAGACCTGGCTGCCGTGATCCCGTGGCCGGGCTTCAGCCCAGCCGGTCCCTTCCCTTCGGGGAGGTCCGATCATGAAATCAGGTGACTCGCATCAGTGCAAGACCACGGTCGTGGAGCCGGGTCCACACCGAAGGGCTCATCGAGCAGGACGCGGCAACACATCCGTTAAGTACTATCCGTGAAGCTGCCCTTGGTCGTTAACCTCGGGCTTGCCCGTGCCATCACGCCGCAATCACCGATCGCCGACCGCCCCAGGCAACGCCGACGGCGTCGGCCGTGCGGTCAGGCTCGGCGACCCGCTTGGCAGTGGCCTTTCCCGGCCGAACCTCTTGAGGTAAAGGTGCTCGATGAACTGAGGCAGCGGCGCCTTCCACGGCTCCTGCCGATGATTGTCGATCTTGCCGAGCTTTCTCGGGTTCAGCCCGAGCTCGCAGGCCATCTGTACATGCACGTGCGAGAGATGATGTCGCTTGCGTGCGTCGACCCAGGCCTGAGCCTGCGGCGAAACCGCTTTCTGCGTCTTCCCCACGGGTCTCAGCCCAGCCAGTGATGGTAGGCATCGATCCACTCCGCGCCTGCCGACGGTGGCGTCGGCAGCGGAAGATCCAAGACCCGGATGGCCTGACTGAACCCGCCACGGACGCAGATTTCCACGAAAGCGCCGTCCTCCTTCAGATCGATGTCCTCGACGAGGACGTCCACGCCCAGCGCCTTCGTTCCAAACGGCACTTCGAGGTTGTCCGCGATCATCGTGCAGAAGCCGCTCACCTGCTCGGACTCGCCATAGCAGTCGACGGTGGCCTCCTGTGCCATCGCCTCAAGTTCCGCCTTGCTCAATGCAGTCACCGGGCAAGGCTATTCGGGCGCACCGTGGCCGAAGTGCAACACGCTGAGCCGAGGAACTCGGCGAGGACCTCCTCGGCGGCATGCGGGTGACGGCTCGCCCGAAAAGGAACGTTCTTCGAGAACGTGGCCCTGGCTAGCGGCGGCTGTGGCATGCTCTGGTCGGGTGAGTCCCAAGAGTCGCGGACGCAAGGCCACGAAGACCAGCCAGCGCGGTAACCCGGCGGGCTCTCGTCACCCGGCGGGGTCCAGTCGGCTCCGCGTGCCGCGGCTCAGCGCCGCGTATGACGCTTTCATCGAACCGATGGCCAGCCTCACCGATCCCGCTCAGGTCCCCGACGCGTACAGCGCCGAGATAATGGTCAGCGTCTTGGTCGGCATGGTGTTCCAGGCCGGCCTGGACGGTGATTTGCTGACCACTGCCCTGTTCGACGTGGTGGACAAGCTGGCGCGCGGCGGCCTCGCGCACGATTACCTGGGCCTGCGGACGCTCGCCGTCGTCGGGCCGCCCGGGATCTCCGGGCCGGCCGGGATCTCCGGGCCGGCCGCGCGGGCGGCCGAGCGCATCGCCGCCGCCGCGGAGCGGGCCGGCGGCGCCCCGGCGTGGGCCGGCCAACTGGGACAGGTCACGCCGGGAGCCTGCGTGGTCCTGGCGGATGCTTACGGCGAGACGCAGACCCTCCTGTGCGAGTTCGCCTACGCCGACGGCGCCCGCGCCCACCAGGTGTGGGCGGTGCTCGACGCGACCTGGCACGGTGGCGTAGTCGCCCTCACCATCGCCGACGAGCCTGGCCAGGCACGGCAGTTGCTGGATACGCAAGCCCATCGTGACGGCACCAGCGTGCGGGAGATACCGGCCCCCGAAGCCGGCCGGCGGCTCCAGGCAGGCATCGACGCGTTCTTGCGGCATGGCCAGCCACCGGGAACGGGCCAGAAGGACGACGCCTACGGTGATCTCTGCGCCGCTCTCAGCGTTGCCTGGCACCGCGCCGTCACGCTGGCGGGCACCGCCGACCCACAGCCCGCGCCCATTGGCCTGGCCGCCCTGTGGCCGCAGGACGTCCGGCTGCGGGTCACGGAGGAATTCCTCGCCTCCCCCCAAGGCCGGGAGCTGCAAAGCCCAGCCGCCCGCAAGCTCCCCCTCCTGCTCATCGCGGCCTGCGTCGGCCAGCTCGGCTGCGATCCCCTGGTGACCGGCCCGCTCCTGCTCGAACGGATCCTGCTGTGGGTGCTCCCCGTGACCGTGACCGCACCGGACCGGTACGGCACCGAGATCCCCCCGTTCATGCGAGCCTGGACCAGGTGGCTCGCCGACCGGCATGGCCTGCCCCAGCGCCACCGCAAGCAGCTCATGGTCCGGCTCGAATTCATGCTGAACCGGTTCGCGCAGCTATGGGCCGACCAGAGCATCAACCCGCTGCGCCGCTACATGCAGGACCAGCCAGACGAGATCGCCACCGTCGGGGAGCTGATAGTCCCCATCCTCAAGCGCCGCACGTTCGCCGTCGCCCGGCCAGAGGAACGGAACTACGGCCTGGTCGATGCACGCGACGGCAGCCATTCCCGGCACGCCAGCGAACTGGACGCCGCCGATGAGACCGATCGGAGGCTGATCACGATCCTGGGTCTGAGCGCCCGCGGCCTGCCCCAGGACCGCTTCGACTCCTACACGGCGGTAACTGAGCAAATCTGGGCTGACAACCCGCCTGAGGTCTGGGCCGCCGCCCAGCGGATGTGGGCCTCCGGACAAACCCGCGACGCTATTCTCGACCGGCTCGCCGGAACCTGGAACAAGACCGCCGCTCAGAACGCCGACAGTTACGCCGCAGCCCTTGCGCGGCTGGCCCCGCCACGATCCCGCTGAACCATCACGAAAGGGGCACCTGTGCAGCCCAGCCTGACCCGCCGCGACCTGCGGGCCGCCGCGACACCACAGGCACTGGCGCGCGGCCAGGAACTGGCGGCCGACGTCGAAGACCTGGACTGGGACGAGCACTCAATCTGGGGCAGCCTGCCCGGCGAAGGGATCGCCGCCGGAGACCTGATGATTCACCACGGTGATCTGCCGCTCTCCGGGGAATGCCCGTCATGCCGGGGCAGCGGGACCACGAGACTATGCGCCCACATGGCAGCAATCGGGCTGGCCTTCCTCGGCGACGACCAGGAACTCACCCGGCGGCTAGCCGCGGTCTCCCACGCCGAGCTGGTGACCCTCATCACCGACCTGGCAGATCACATCCCCCAGGCGCGGGAATCGATCTGGTCCCGGCTGGCCTGACCGCAGGACGCGGCCAGAACGACCGCGAACTGGCGGATCTGGGCGAACATGCTATGACCAGCCGGTGCATGAGCGCGTTGACGACGGCCTCGCGGATCACCTCTGGCTCTATCTCCCCGTAGTCTTCGCGGCCTGCGCCGACGTGAAACCCGGATACGGGCGGCTGGCCGGGGTGGCGTGCTTTATTTCCGTGGCCGGCGTCGCCGGGGCCCTGTGGGTCGCGATGGACCAGGTGCCCTGGAACAAGGACGCGGTCACGGTCCTGGCCGCGGGCCTGGCTGGATGAGGCATAAACGGCCGGTCACCCAGGCGGCTATCTCTCTGGCCGTGTGGCCGCTGACAGTCATCTTCTCCCCGGTGATCCTCGTGGCCGGGGAGCCAGTGAACCGGTACGTGATGCGGCGGGTGCGCCGGAGCGCCGCTGCCGGGCCAGCGACCGTTACCGGTCACGGTGGCCGGCCGGCTCGCGCGGTGGCCGCACGCCCGCCGGGAATGGGAGCGGCAGCTGATGATGCCGGCGCCCCGGTGAGCCCGGACAGGCTGCCTGCTGTCCACGTGCGGGCACTGCCGGATGGGCCGCCCGTCTTCGAATGGTACGAGCCGCTAAAGGCCTCCGCAGCCTGTAGCACTTGATAGCACACGGTGCTACCCTGGTGGGGTGAGCGGACAACCGGAGATCACGCAGCGCGACTTGCGGATCAAGTCGCGGGAGATCATGGATGCCGTTGAGCACGGACAGTCCTTCACCGTCACCCGGGACGGCCATCGTATCGGGGAGCTGATCCCGCTTCGGCGGCGCCGCCGGCTCGTCCCCAGGCACGAGTTCATGGCCATGTCGCGTCATGCCCCTGCAGTTGACCTGGAAGCGTTCCGAGCCGACCAGGATGCGGCGCTCGATCATGAGGCTGGCGGCCCGTATGAGCGGTGAGCCGCCCCGGCAGGGCATGCTCGACACCAACATCTTGATCCTGCGCCGGTGGATCGACCCGGCCGAGCTGCCCGATGAGATGGCGATCAGCGCCATCACGCTGGCGGAACTGTCCGCCGGGCCGCATGAGGTACGCAGCAACGTCGAGCAAGACGCCTATGACGAGCGGGCCGAGCGCGCGCGGCGTCTGGAGATCCTGCAACGCGCTGAAAGTGAATTTGACCCGGTGCCGTTCGACGCCGAGGCGGCCCGCATCTTCGGTCGCGTGACGGCAGCGGTCATCGCCGCTGGCCGCAAACCGCGAGGCAGAGTCGTAGACCTGATGATCGCGGCTACCGCGATAGCGGAAGGGCTGCCGCTGTATACGACTAACCCTGCCGACTTCACCGGCCTGGACAGCCTCGCCCGCATCATCCCGGTCACCCGGCCACCCGTCCCGCACGAGCGCCCATTCGGTTGACCGCCCTGGACGTCCCGGTGAGCGGCCAACTTCGCAAGGATGCCGACGCTTCCGGCCCGACACAGGTCCCGCACCGCCTTCTTGGCGTTCGATGTCTGTCATTATCGTTTGCACCGTGGAATCTCCCGACACGCTCAACACGCCTCCGCTGCGGCCACGCAAGGCTCATTGTCGGCAAGGCGGGAATCCGGGTGTAAAGGGCCACGCCAGACGGATCTCTAGCGACACCCGCAAGGGATCGCGGCGATGGACTCCGGTCCATGGCTGATGACGCGCGTGCCGAGGAAACGGGCCGGGGATGAGATCCCCGAGCTTCCGCGGCACCTGGCCGCGCTTGTCGGTGCGCTGAAAGGACCATCGGATCTGGGTCGGAATCACGACAAGTACCTGGCTTACCCGGACCGGGATGAGGACAGCGGAGCAGCGTCGCGTCAGCGGGGATGCCGGGCAGCTCGCCAGGGCCAGGTGTTAATTCCTCCTGTGCCTGCGGCCGGTCGTACGTGCTCGCCGTGCAGTCATCCCGGACTTGCTGGGCGAGGTCGAGCTTGGTGTAGACGGGCCGCCCGACCCGGTAATACTTGGCCTTGATGCGCTTGAGGTAGGTCCCAGCCAGGACGCCGGGAACGGGCGGCGGGCGGGGCAGCGGGGACCACAGCGGCCAGCGGGACGCCAGGGGAACGTCACATGGACGCCAGGGAGCGCGCTCACCCGCGCCGCCCGCCGCGTCCCGCACCGTCGGCCCGCCCGCCCCGCGCCTGACCGTCGGCCCGGCCGCCCCGCACCGCACCCTCGGAACCGCTGTTGTCCAGCCGGGACAGCAGGGCGGCGATGGCGGGTTCCCGGGCCGCGCTGGCCAGCGAGTGCAGGGATTTCAACTGGTCGTCGGAGAGCTTGAGCAGCTCGCGGGCCAGGTCCGCGACCGTCTGCTCCCGGTCCCAGCTGCCCGTCGGCGTCGAGACCTGGCTGAGCAGCGTTTCCACCAGCGCCTGGCCGTCGCCGTCGGGGCATCCGTACCGGCGGGCGTGCGGCGCCACTTCTTGTATCACGTGGTCGACGTTGAGCATCCGGCGGTCCAGCGCCTCGGCCAGGAAGCTGCCCGCGTGGCTGGCGGCGATGCCGTCGGCGAGCAGGTCGACCAGGGTGCGCGTGGCCGTCGTCACCGGCAGGCCGTCGGCCCAGGTCACCTCGTAGGAAGCGAGCGTGGCCTGGTGCAGCTTGACGGCGGGGTCACGGCTGGTCCGGCGCCTGGTGGTGGTGAACTCCACGTCGCGCACCACCAGATCGCCCAGCCGGAGCAGGACCGCCGCGGAGCTGTGCGAGATGACGGCGCTGTTGGGGCCGAGCAGCGGCCGCTCCCACCCGGGTACGGCGGGGTCCAGGCGCAGCCAGGCCACCTTGTGCTCCTGGTTCCGTTCCGCGGCGGCTTGGCCGCCGATCATGACGTAGACCCCGGAGCCGGCCTTTTCCAGCAGTCCCGCCTCGGTCATCCGCTTAATCTGCATGTAGCTGACTCCGGCCGCGACCGCTTGAGCCGAGGTCACCATGCCCCACTGGCCTCGTGCGTAACGGGCGATGGCGATGAGGGCGGCTCGACTGTCCATCCATTTATCATAACATGATTTTTGCATCATATCTATCATCTATAAGATAGTTATGCGCGAGTACCATGGGCCTCCTGGATAACGAACAGCTAAATTTGCTGAAATAGCCGCCGGTGCAACATCGGACGTCTATAGCATCACTTCTCACGGCAAGGATGTTAGGTATATCGTCACTCGCCCTGATCGCGGGCCGGGTGGCCAGGGTTCTAACGAGCGGATCCGCCGGGTCCGCGTAAGAACGCGAGAAGCAGGAGATCAGACATGGCACTCGTAGGCGCCGACCTCGCCCAGCTCGACAACCTCGTGAAGCAGCTCGCCGGACCGATGAAGTCCGAGCTGGACGGCGTGCTGAACAAGATGAACCAGGCGGTCCAGCAGAGCTCCTCCTACTGGGTGGCCCAGCACGGCGACAGGTTCCGCAGTGACTTCGCCCAGTTCGTCAGCAAGGCCAACAGCCAGCTCAACCAGATCCTGCAGGAGGCCTCGCAGGCCACAGGCAAGAACATGAACGCGATCTCGCAGGCCACAGGGAACGCCATCTGACACTGGGCGCCCGCGCGGGCATGCCGCCCCGGCGAACGAAGCCGCCGGACACGGCATGCCCGCGGGCCGGATAACCGGATAA
>Ga0182030_10013492_pt1 | contig 16248 bp, 20 predicted proteins | sample 812S3MmetaG_FD_121299 | JGI IMG/M metagenome (GOLD analysis project Ga0182030, IMG submission 121299) | Permafrost microbial communities from Stordalen Mire, Sweden - 812S3M metaG (Illumina Assembly) | ecosystem: Environmental > Terrestrial > Soil > Wetlands > Permafrost | place: Sweden...
AATATAATCTTAATTTTCAAATCTATATTTCTAAATTCTTAAATTTTGAATTTTCAATTCAAAATATTTAAATTCTTAATTCAAAATATTTAAATTCTCAATTGGCCGTTTGGTCGTTATTACTAACAGGATTATTTCTTACAAGGATTTTTCCACCGGAGATTAGACGAGATCAGAAATTTTGGGAACAAGACGAAGAAGGTTGTCACGAACCTTCCGAATTGGGTTATTAACTTTGTCATGCATCCCCCTCATCCACCACTCTCAGACGAAGATGAGACTATTACGAAAGTCACAGATCCGGAAAGACTTGACCGGGTGGCGGACCCGATCATGCTGGTGAGATGATTGACCTCCCCAGGGATGGCCCCCCTGAGGAAGATGTGGAGATGGTCGGGCAGAATACTATCGAGGAAGGCGATCGGAATGAGATGGTTCAAGATTATACAACTCCCGCAGACAACGCAGATGACGGAGACATGAACGAAAGAGTCAATATTGATGCGAATGCGACAACCGAAAGTGAAATGAACAGACGAGTTCGCGCTTCAACGGAACACGGAAAAATGGATGAAAGACTCGATCCAACAGACCGGGGTTTAAGCCCACAAAGTCATTCTTCGGGGAGCGAGACACTTTTAGGACAAGACACGATAGACTCTCAAATGACCTCAACTGTAATCAACACGGGGCCGATCGTACAAAATGTGGCACCAGCACAAGCCAACCCATCAAGAGCGGGAACGAACGAGAACGCGGCACGAGATGATCCGTTCAAGACACCTGAGAGTGAACCGGAAAAGGAAGAACCCCAGGTCCCTCCCGAGGCTCCCGGGGTGCCCGAAAAACGGCGGAGGATTCTCGATAAGAAAAGATTTGCAATTAATACTGCTGTCACACTTGGTTTCCTGGCGTGGATCTTCCAATGGATGTTCTGGGCTGGGTTTGTCTATACATCTGGTCAAAGGTTTGCCTACTTTCAGCCAAACCTTACCCTTGAGTTCCGACTGACAGATAATATAGATTCTGTCCACCAACACTATTTTTACTGGTAGTCACTTGGGTAGCGGCATCTCTCGCTGGTAGGTATCGACTTCCTATTCTTGCTTCCCAGCCAGACTAACCAACACAGGGCTTGGTGTTCCAATGGCAGTAATGTAATGTGATATAATGGCCGGCAGACAACCTGAGTTACTTTATGATCATCTCCGGAAGGCTTTTCATATTTAATCATAGTATTACTTAATTCAAATTCCTGGAAAACAACCTATAGTTCGTTAAATACCGATAGACTCAGAATTAATTTTCCCTTTCGCTTATTCCCTTTTAGCCTATAGACGTGTCACAGAGCTACGCAGCATGGTACGGTAACGAATGCAGTAGACTCTATTCTTAGAATAATAGGTACAGAAGAAGGTTCTATGACGACGTACGAAGAGCTGAAAACTATGAAACCTTACATAATCGGACTAGCCGCAATGGGACGCCTACGAGTCCGTAACAAGACGTGAGTAGTTATTGCCTTAACCTAGGCTAAGAGTGAACGTATCTAATTGGAGCTCGAGTATACCTAAGCAAAACCTGAGCATTCTGACCACGCTTTAAGTCGGCTTGCGTATTATAACATACTTATTTTAGTCTCTTGTATAAATTCCCCCTATAGTAGTTAAATATCCCCTGAAATCAGACGTATTTTACATCAAAAACTATCAATTTTTATACTTGATAATTTTATATAATTTTATTTTACATAAAAAAAGTAGTTGAGAGTCAAAAATCAAATCTTTTGGTTTGTTTGTAAAACATATCAAATTTTTTTTTTCAAAATTATAATAAAATAATAATTATTAATAAAACGATTTACAAAAAAATGAAAAAAAAAAATTATATTACTATAAACTTAATTTTTTTAATAAATTTTCTAATTTTCTTTAGTTTAAAAGATAATACAGAAAATTTTATATATATAAAAAATAAAACAAGGTTTTTTTAATTAAAAATTTAAGAAAATTTATATAACTAATTTTTTAATTTTATTATAATATATAAATATTAATTTAAATTTTTGTCTATAAGCTAGATATTATATAAATATTATATAATTTTAATTTGAAAATTTTTTGTTAAGAAATTATAAATTATAAAGTATAAAAATCAGCATTTTTTGGTGTAAAACGCTGCCAACTTCAGGTGGTAGATAATGTATATGTTCATTCAGTGGGTAAGGAGCTGGATTTCTAAAAGCCAAGACAAAGACTGATTATTGACTAGGAGCCCGGAGTGTCCGTCGACATTCCTAATTAAGTTACGCGAAAGGGCGAAAGAGATCGAATCGACGAAGAAGCGACAAAGGGGACTATCAGTCCCGGTATTGGCATGAATATGATTCAGGGGAGGTACGCAATTAATGTCGGGGAGCTGCGAGTCCTCGCCCTCCTGCATGGCCAGAAATTGGTACATTATCTCATTTTGAACCTCGGGAACGCTAAAGTGGTCGGCAACGATGTAGGTGTTTATCTGAAAATTAAATTTTCCGTGATGGGTCTCAGAATCTTGCTTCTTTCTTCTGCGAGCCTAGGTCTTCTCTTCGCGCGTACAATATCGGGCTTGCTAGAATGAGAAGAATTATACAAAGTATTATTTTTATAATAAGGAGTAAAATCATAGCTGCCCGATCGGTGGTTTGTCAGGTTCTGGAAGTAGTGTTCATTCTTTTAAGGCGTCCATTTTCGATGTGATGTTTGAGAACGACGATTGCGTGGGGACAAATATCATTGATAACGAAGACGGCGCGTTTTAACTCCAGCTAAGCGTTATTCTTGAAGATGACTTTCTCAAAATATGCAGATGCTGCAGTCAGAGCGCGGACCACGATATAAAAGAAAGTCTCTTTGCTCGAGGATAATGGTGACATTGGTAGGGAATTTTTAAGTAAGTAGTCAAGATTAGCAAAAGGATACACGGTCTTCCGATAATACATACATAGTTTCCAGACGACCATCAACAGTGGCAGCCCCTTTAGCGTAATTGATTGTCGCCTCCCGACCACTGGAGTCGGCAATGGTCGTCGTACATCCCCAATCGAGCTTCCTAGTAGAAGACCTCAGCTCGTTAGAATGTCGAATTAAAAGCTGGAAGAGAGAACAGCTTACAAGGATCGAAGTTCGGTGTCACTGTAACAGAACTCATTAGTAAACAAATAAATCGGCACAAAAAGAGTTAAAAGTGGTCTTCTTACATCATAGGCCAAAATCAGCGTGATAAATTCCACTCTCGGTTAATGGCTGTGATGTCTTATTCAAGGGTTTGGCGTTCTCTGTGCTAGCGTCGATACTGCTTTGCGGATTTTCAGAGGCAAGAAGACTTCTGGACAATCCATTTGAATGCTCCGCAGCAGGCTGGTCAGAGGTCTCGCATTGCATCTTGATCAACAAGATTTCTATACCGCAAGTTAATGCAGGTTGGGTGAATATTGAGCACAGGGTGAGTGAGGACGTTACAGTTCGCCAAACACAAATTCCGCAATATTGATAGGCCTAAGATTATTGTGCTAATGGGGAAAGACGTGGATATGGGAGACTGTAGAGAGACTATAAATGGCGCGAGAGTATTCAGAGAATTAATGCGTTGTGAAACGAGTCAGTCACTTCTCCGAGAGCTTAGACATCACCGATGAGTAGAGGCGTTCAGGGGAGGTATGCAAATATTTGAAATTTTCAATCCGATATTTATTCCCTTCCCTTTCCAGTCAAGTGAGCCCATTCACCTTAGATCCCCAAAAGAAGAGTTATCTGTTTTTATTCGCCTCCTCTCGCTCATCAAGTGCCACCGCTATAGCTGCAATGAGGGAGTAATCCATCCCCGGTGCAACCGTAACATAATACTGTCATTTCTAATTAGCCCATTTATTTCCTCAACTTCCTCACAATTCAAAAGGAAGAACAAACCGTGTCACGATTCGCCAAAAACTGCCTCGCATTAAAAAATGTTCTCGTAATTTCCGCAACCAGCTGATCCCCCAATTTAATAGTTGCATGGCGATCGATCCACTGTCCCGCAATCTGGAGCTCGATTGCTTCACCAGTCCCATCGGCGAGGTTCTGGAAGGTCACAACTTGGCGGGCGCCGCCGACTAAATTTTCTTATCAGCCCAAAACATCACTTATCCGTGATTAAAGAGATTAGGAGAATGTAAGATGGGGAGATCGGGGATTGGGAGAAAGGATGGCGCTCACGGTGCCATTTCCCTTGAATATGAAACAGTTCCCTTCCCTCATCTGGCGTCTCTCCATAATATTGTCTAGGTATGCTGAATGGCTTATGCTTTAGCGTAAAGAGAGGATTATTCTGCGGATCGAAGAATGCTTTCTGGTGATGGATACTGAAGGTCTTGGCACAAACTTGGAGGACCTATTTTTACCTTTTCGTCAGCTGCGCTACTCCCTATATCTTCTCTTTAATTTAGATGATGATTGAACGCCCTCAGCTTGAGGATATGAACGCTAATGGAAGAGGGGATGTACTTCTTGATTATTCTCATCGTGGACATGGAAAGAATCAAAAGCGAGAGAGAACACCTTCTCTTTCATGAGCAACGTCTTCTGGGCATTGACGCAGAACGCGGGGTTGATGCCAATTGCTTTGGGCAGGGGCTGGAGGACAATTTGTCGCGAAGATTCGGGTTGGTTTTGCATGATCAAATTTTTCTGTCTTTACTGTCTCAGTCCTAGCAATTGTGGTGCTGGTGTAGTGTAAAATCCGTTTGGGTTGGTTGAGGTTGGGAAGGGTGAGTGTGAATTGAAGCTCAAGAGAGCCGAGGGAGCTGTCTATATATAACAAGCTTTTTCAGCTCGTAAGGCTGCGGCGCATCTGCATAGCCTTTCTCGCTTATCTATTAGTGCTTTAAATTCTATACGACGAACAATCGTTCGTGCTGACGGAAAGCTGGGTTCTGGTTGGCTCAACCGTAAGCCTGGGGCTCAGTATAAGCGCTACTTAAGTAGTCGATATAACCCAAGACCAATATGGGGAAGCAGATGGTTCAAGTGCCTCGCAAATAATCTAAAAGCAGGATCAAATTTCGGCTCTGGCAGGAATCCTTGTAAAATCGATCCCTGCTCGACTTCTCGTTGTTTTATGATGGAAACAGGTGGCGGTGCTCAGGGCAACAGGGATTTATGAATCCTTTATATGAACGGTAGAGGAAGACTCAACCGGCTTCTATATGCTCAAGCTGACACAGCAGATACTTGCAGGGCTGGGTCTCAAAAACAGAAATAGAAATGGAAATAGCGAGGTTCAAATATCAAATTCACTGACATTCCTCCCTTGCTATTATTCCTTCGAGTTATGTGACGATATCAATTCTGCTTTGGAGCCGTCGATGATGCAGCTGTATTTTCTGGTTCCGGTTTCTCGGGAGGCAATAACGCGTAATTAATTGCTCATGATGCCTCACCATTTCTCTTTACCATTGAACTGCCCTTTAGTCAACAAACCAATCCTCTCTGCATATCGACCCCTTCTATGCACAGCACAATTGCACCAAAGTAGCTTTGTAAACTCTTCAGGTCCAGCACTAACAATATTCAAAAGCAACTCATCTTCCTCATCCACGCTCTCTCCTTCCACCAACTCGGTCTTGAAGACAATAATCCGCCCAACGTGCCAATACACCGGCTTAGGTACAGGCCAAAGCATCTCCTTGCCCATCTCTACCATCTCTACTATATCCTGTTTCTCAAAACTAAATCGAGGCAACGAAAGTGTGCTTTCACCGTGGTCCAAAATGGAATCGTCTTGAATGGGAGGCAAGCCATAGATAGAGCGGTAAAGATCAACAAGCGATCGAATGTAGGCGCCGTCAGTGCGTGGTACAAGATCATATTCGTTGACAATTGAGAGACATAGCCCCTGGTGCTTTGAATGTGGCGAGTCGGTTGCTAAGATATAGGAATCGAGGCTAGGCCTTGTAACAGGTGGGGCACCGAATGAAACGCAAGAGAACGTCAGTGAGGGGTCTAGGGGCATTTTATCAGCCTTCATAACATTGGGTGGTAACTATTTACTTGCCATCTGATTTAGCTCGGAATAGGTATTTCGCAAATAGCAAAGAGGCTACGGCTCCTCCAGCTGAGTGACCTGTGAATAACACATGTTTCACTTCATTATAGACCAAGATCTCCTTAATTTTCTTAGTTAGAACCGGCTCTAGGTCATTAGCTGCGTTCAGGAATCCAGCATGAGCATAGATTGGCTCAGCATCTGCCCCAAAATCTTGCATCTCCTAGAAGCGATTAGCTGACCTTGTCACCACAAATCCTACTTTCCAAATCGTACCGGAAGAATGAATTCTTTGCTGTCGCCATTCATGTTCACCATCTTGTCAACACGACTGGCCGTACCCCTAATTGCAATCACCAACATCGGTAGCAAAGGGCTACCATCCATTACCTTAGATCTGGAAGCAGTAGCTAGATGGATCGCAGTAGCTTTCGTGGTTCCTGCGATACTTGGCCTAATAATTACTTTTCTCTCGAATTCAAACCCGGGTAGAAAAGGGGCAGCATTTTCCCCATATATAGCAGCTGAACCTGCCCATGCCGCCGAAATAATCTGTGCTTCATGGCGAGAACTTTTCAAATCAGCAGACTATCACAACCATAGGCTGTCTCCATGCTCACCAATTCCATTCATTTATACCGCTCTCTCTATCTCCTAAACTACTATTCGAATAAGTTGCAGCTTCATTATACAGTCTCTTCAACTGCAATTGCAATTGATCACCAGGTTCACCTTCAATGTCCGATCAATCAGCATATGCCCCACCGACCTGCCCCGCCATTCAGTCTCAGAAGAACGTCGACATACCATCAAGATCCAATTTATCCAGCGCAACATCTAGTAGTCCGGATAATTCAACGATAGCTGCAGAACAGCCTTGTGAATTATCAACGAATTTCAGGCCGGAGTTTGGGAGGGCCTGGGAAGTGGCTAGGGTAGATGTTGTGGAGGCCCGAACATGAGGGTTGCGCATTTGTTTTAGAGGGTTCATGATGAAAGTTTGGAGGGAGAACAGAAGGCTAGAAGATGAGCGATATTCATATAGTGGGACACATCTGAAATGGGAAATGGGCGCAGCGACTCAGCCTCGCCTACTTGCTCGATTGTGAGTGGGGCTACACAGCCTTGTTTCGCATATTCCCCTGGATTGCCAACATGTGAGGTAGGTCACGAGGGGCGCCTTGTTTAATGTTTGCCGAAGTAAGAATTGCCTAATTATACTAAACAAAAACTACAACACCTTCTACCTCTCTGACTAACCCCTTCATCTGATCGGAACCGGCTTTCCCGTCCTCCTCGCCACCTCCACCGCCCTATAAAACGCCACGTCCCCACTCACCCTCTCCGCAACTGCCTCCCAATCCATGTCCTTCCCCTTCCCAGCCTTCTCAACAGCCTCCAATAGCGCCTCACAATCCCAGCACCCACAAATATGATACTCCCTCCCAAACCGCATTCTATACAACTTCTTAGTTTCCTCCATCCCCGTATCCAACTTATCTTGCACAATACTATCATCATGATTCACGAACTTCCCAGCCACTTCCTGAGTAACCCTGTGATAATTGACGGCTGAACATTGATGAGTGTGCCAGACAAGATCGATGTCTAGTGTGGGCACGAACATTGTTGTGGGGTAGAGTTTGAAGAGAGCGAGGAAATGGGAGTAGCGCAGGACAGCACGGGCGAGGGTGCCGGACAGGCCGGGGCTACGGATCCAGATGCGATCCCACATTTTGTCGACGAAGGAGAGTTGCCGGGTAACTGCGGCTTTGAGATTTTTGGTCGATTTGGAGGGGTTGTTGGCGAACTGTTGTTCATATTGAAGGAGGAGAGTATCGCTTGGGGTTAGGACGTCTTTCGGAATGATGGATGAAACAGTGGAAGCATAGAGGCTTTTGCGGGCACTAGAGTCATAATCTTTCCAGAGCAGCATGCTCTCTAGGAGATTTGGTGCCAAGGATGTTGTTTCTTGGAATAGTTTTGTCGCCGCAGGGGGAAGAGAGAAGGTCCAGTCGTGTGGATCTATACTTTTATGCTGCAAAATGTTAATCAGCCTATCCGTTGTGTGACAATATGAGATTTTCGACGCACGATGATTGCCCATGGAAAATCAAGCTTATAAAGAAGCTTCTTTCCATCCCCACAACTCTCTCTAAACCATCGTGGGTTCAAAAGAAACGAGTGCCACACCATGAGAATATCTGGAGCATGAATCAAAACAGTTGGTCAAATTTTAAAATCCAATGAGATCTCACCTAGAGGAGGCAGGCTCCCCTCCTTCAAGCTCGGCTTCTCACCATCGGTCACAGCGCAAGTTTCAGGTAGTTTGTTCCACCAAACTAAGAACCTCGCCACCCCAAACTCAACATATCGATCCCACTTACCCTGTTTTCTTTCCAGCAATGTATTATCCTTCAGTGTCTCTTTCTTGCCCTTTCGCGTCACCACTTTCTTGTTCGCCTTAATATTGAAAATCTCATCCAGTTCCTTTGACTGGACGATCGATTCACGAAGCTCATGCAGCACGGAGAGAAACTGTAAATGTACAGCGCATTGTGCTGCTGATGGTAATTTTTCTGACCCTGGTTTATCGTTAAGCCCTTCAAAAGTATGTGGGGATGGAATGACAGGGTGAAGGCTTCGATCAGAAGTCGTCTTGTATGTTGGAGTGGTGTGCAGCTTGGAAAATCCGTACGGGGTAGATCCTGTTTTGATCGACGCGGTAACCTTCTTACTTGTGTTGTGGAGCGCAAAGTGAGATGCTGGGACGTGGAGCGCCATTGATTGCAGTATTTTGAATGAAGGTATATATTTCGAGTAAAGAATTCATTATTTGGGTCTTCGTGTTGGGATGTGAGGACAGTTGGGCTGAGGCTGAGCATGTGAGCACTTTTATGCTGGTTTCAGCCCCAACAACCGCTGATTGGCCCACAAAAGCAGCGCATGTTTGACTGGTAAGGCGTTCCAAGAAAGCCTACGTCGGTCTGCGCCCTCTTCTAAATATTTCTCCTTGCTGACCGCTGGCAAGCGCAGTTAATGCGCTGGGAACTTGCCTTAACTGACTGCGTCGTACTTTTCTGGTTACTCTTCACATACCTTTTTTTTTTTCGGTCTCTTTTTCTAACACGCGCGATGTTTCGGCTCTTCAATCGAATCACCTTTGGGATCAGTCGCTTCCTCGCCCACGGTCCATGTATAGCTTGGGCTGCGAACGTTGTGCCACTATTCGTGACACTTTCCAAGCATTCATTGTCGCTAGAAATTCCATTTCGGAGCGAGATCTATATCAGTCAAGGAATATCAGCAGTTTTGGTGAGTACACTTATCTTCTGTCGTTATACAAATGCCATTAACAACGACAAGTCAATTTTCTTACCAATATGGATGACCTCGTCAGGGATCTTCATTCTTGCCTCTGGCTCACTCAAGGAGAAAGGTCATTGGGTCATTCTGTACTGCCTAATTGATTGGGGCATGATCGGACTCATGATTCTCAGCTTGGTGTTGCAGTCCTGGTATCTACCGAGCACTTTGAAAGGTTGTAACGGTGCAGATACATGGCAATTGATCGGAAAGGACACGAGTTTGTTTTATCAGCTGGGAAAAGAGACATATCGAAATCCAGTGGATATGTGCAAGCAGCTTATGCTTGTATGGGTTTTGAATATTTGCACGGTGTAAGTAATTTGGGAGCCGGAATCAGTGTCCCCAGCTTATAGTAGATGATAGGATTCTCGTAGGACATTCTGCCATATACCCCTTGTTGAGAGTCCAGATACCGTGGCCGATCGTTTGGGTATACGGCCATATGGACAGGTATCTGGAAACCAACCGCATTCTCAGGCGGTTGGCTCCTTTTATTATGAGTAAATGGTGGAGGACGTCCAAAGAAGACGGGAGTAAGTCCGCATCATGAGATTTTACCTCCCGGTCAGTACTAACAGTACAGAACCCCAACTACAAGAATGGCGCTCGACACGGAAAGCCACTGTCTTTGATATTCTGAACGAAGACAAGGCCGGTCGAGTTATAGTGCTAGTTGCCAGAGAACTTCACTACACCGATATTGTTTCCCTGAGCCTCGTATCCAAGGCATTGAACAATGTTGTCTTCCCGACCAAACAACCAAGGGGAAGAGCTGAACGCATAAGTACGGCAGCTTGCGAAACAGAGAAGTCACAGTGCTGGTGCTGCGGCAGTGAAATATGCAAAGTATACCAGCCGTCAACCAATATTTGAAACCTATACTGACTGTTAGACAGACGTGTAAACTTTCAATGAATATCCCAGAACCGAACTCGAGTACTCATATTTATCACTGTGAGCCTTACTGTTCTCAGTGCTACTATAGAGACCTCTGTCGCAGATACATCGCCGGGGCACCAGGACCAGAGAAGTTGTATTCCTGGGAGAAGCCGAAGAAATGTGTGTGTAGAACTGGAAGCGTGACGACTGCAGTAGCACGGTCGGTTTGCAAGTTTTGTTCCCGCATGGATCAACATGCGGCTGTGAGGGTCAGAGAAGAAAGGGACAAGGCGGAAGTGAAACATCTGGTGCAACAGCAATTGCGATGCAAGGGCTGTACGAAAGGGCTGAACAAGGGAAGGCTTAGATGGTGGGGCTGCTCGCTGTGTATGAGGGAGTGTGTTAGTGATGTTCATCCAATGTGGGATGAGAAGAAACGGTTGTAGCTTCGCTCCTAACACAATTATCTCACCGAAGTATTCACCGCAGTATACCTCTTTCTTGGTGGAAAGCCTTGCCATGACACATCGCTTGCTCCTCGTTTCTAAAAGCGGCTTTGGCAATAAAATGAAGTGGGGCAGCTGAAAAGCGCCACCGGCTGACCGCGAGGCTGCGAGGCTGGTTTTCTAGATTGCCCAACACAAAATCCGAGCATGTCTTCTTGCTTGTATCCTGACTTCACAAGAAATTGACCGCTCATCATGTCGTCGACGCTTAATTGTCTGCCTTTCGCAGGTCAGATGTTTCCAGGAAGTCGCAGTATTGCACCACAAAGCAGCAGTATCACGGCAGCGCCAAATCTCAAGTGGACCAAGATCAATGGCCACGTCCAAGAGACACTACTTAGTGAAATGCAGAAAATGTACTGGGACGGAGTCAAGCGAGAGCTAACTCAAATTCTCCTCACACTTCGGAAATGGCAACAAGCTAAATTCGATGAAACAATTCTACCTGACGAGAAAGATGATTTCATACATGGATTCGATACTTTTGTTGATCAGGTTAGCGATAGTTCTCGTGATTTTGCGGTGAGATATGGTGGGCGGGTGAAGAACTGGAGAAAAGGGGAGGAAATATCGTGGAAACGAGGCTTCCTTGACCAAGGGATGGATTATTACGATGAATGGAAGAGTTCCACGATCAAGTTGGATATCAGAGAACGCCTGGCCGGTAAGTGGTTTTATATCAAGGTAGTTGGTACAAGCTGAATATTCCCAGAAAGAAATAGCTATAATATCGTCGAAAGGCGGGCGAGAATGCTTCTCCAGAGCGCTGGTAGGTGCACATTGCCAATTTGCCAAAAACAAGTTCTCATAAATGCAGGTTTTTTCGACATTGACAAGTTGATTGAGTACCGGCCACCTGAGAAACTGGTTACTTTCTGGAAGAGACCGGCGGCCCCACAGCGTAAGAAAAGTTGACCCAGGCATGATTTGCAGAAAGCTAATTGTATAAGTCACACTGACAAATTTTGACGGTACTTACATGCCATATTTCAGACCGCTGCGGTGCTCGAAATGCGAACATACTATTCGCGGTAGCATGTTTCGAAGGATCAACAATATTAAAATGAAAATATCTGATCAAGATGGTGAAGAGGAGAAATCTACAACCACAACTATCTGCGAAGGCTGCTATCGAGAGCACCACTTTGGCGACCCTCAATTCATCAAATCATACAAACACTGCATACTAGGAGACTCAATCCACAAAGAGGAAAGCCAAAGGATCTGCCGCTGCAGCACGGTCGCACAAATCCACACCGACGGTAGATATAGAAACCTTTTCCCAGTGGATCCTCAAGATGATCATCGTGGATCAGCTTCTACGAAAGGAATCAAATGTGGAATTCTTAATCTCGGAACTCTTGTTGCCGAAGCTAAGTATATGGGGATGCTCTCGAAATATGAGAAGCAGGTGAGCCTGAGCGATCAGAAACGAATCAACGACAAGCAAGAACAGAGAAGACTGGATGATGAGGCATTGTTCGGGAAACTGAAAATTAAGGGAATGAAGACCGCCATTCAGAAGAGTTTGGTAAACGAAAGTGAAAAGGTAGCTGAGGGGGGAGAGTCAGCTATGTAAGTGATTTTCAGGATTGTTGGATTGGAATACTAATTTTATCGTGTAGGTTAGAGGAAGACGAAGCAGATGAAGACGTCCCCTTCTTCATGCGTAAATTCACCAATAAGTACCCTTTCGGCAACGTTCATATGGCTCTTCGGGTTGGACCATTGATTATTGAGAATGGGGTGGAACATGTTCGCGGTGCACTTATCACAAGTAGAGATCCTCCAATTCTACAAGTACTTCGAGATGCGGCTGGAGACATCGAGTACAGCTTAGCGCTCAGTGGCGAGACCCAGCGGACTCTGTACTCCCAACAAAGGACAGATAGGAAACCCAAGCGTTACAAGGCAATCATGAAGCAAGTCGTCGGCGGTGCTTTCTCCGGACTTTCCAGTATCCAATTGGAAGATGACGTCGTCAAAACTCTGCTCCGCGAGAGTCGAAGAAACTTTGATCTATCTCCCGCAGATGAGGACAGATTACTAGAGCGGTCTACCAACAGAGTTTTGGTATTGATGAAACAGCTCATCGGGCCTAGGATTGATGTATATCTGCATAGCGTATCATCCAAGCTTCTCGACCCTACTACAAATCTTCACTGGAACTTCCAAACGAACAACTGTCAAACGTTCTGCGACTCTCTTCTTGATAAGGAGATGTTTGGCTCCCTCCTGGCTCCATCGTCGTTTGCCCCCTCCGACATGGATCCACTGTACTTAATGAGCTTTGTATCTCGACCCGGAAGCTACGCCAAAGATCGGGTGACGAACAAATTCGATGTTCCATCTGGGTTAATTGAAGAATATCTCCTCAAGTTCCGCTATGGCCGCCACGACGAATCCGATGTCCTCGACACCTTGCAAGAATATTGGTACGATTGGGGAGCCTTCGGTGGTCCAATTTATAAATACGGCGATGTTTTCCCATGGGATTGCACCGAAGCGTATGGTCGTTACCCCGCTATTTGCAATGATTGCAATATCTCCAAGCATGTCTGGGCTTTCCCTTTCGATTCATTCTCCGTCTCCGCGTTGCATTTGACTAAGGATCGACATTTGTATCCACCTCCCGACCGCAAAAATCCACACCTTTTGACTGATTTGGAATGGATGCAAAATCGGCTCACGATTCTCTTAGCCCAGGACGTTCTGCTAACTGCTGCTGCCGCCATGGCGAAATGCCCTTCTTTTCACGAAGCTACTGCCTGGCTATATGAGCATAAGAACCCAAAGATAGATAGGCTGAAGTTGGGTGGAATACACCGGGCACAGCCGTTCAGCCATAGCTCTGAGCAGGGGAAGTATCATCATTACTTCATCGCTGAGTGGGCGCATTTTGAAAGAGCGGAACAGATTAGGAGGTATGAGTTGTTGAGAGATGGAAGGGTTAGACAGAAGGATGTAGATACAGTGCCCGAAGATTTTCACAGAGACAGTGATGGAGGATGTGGTGGCTGTGGAGGTGGTGCAGGGTGCGGTGGCGGGTGCGGAAGTGGGACCTGCTCGGTTTCTTGTAGCTCGTGTGGCGCGGGATGCGGTGCAGGATGCGGCGGCGGCTGTGGTGGGTGCGGTGGGTGTGGTGGCTAAATTTGATGTTGATACGTTAGGTGACTATCATAGCCTGACCTGGTACTTCAGAGTAGTTAACTTGAACTTCGATATAACTTCATAACGCCATGGTCGGTTTTCTGACAATCTTCTGCATCCTCGTAGGGGGCTCTGCAGCAATCCCAAATCTGCTCCCCAGATACCTTAGGTTCATAGCCGTCTGACTCTGGTAATTTCACTCTCTCGCCTATATCTTATTAGCTCATCATCCCTAGAGGCGATTCATTGTGACGCTTATCAGGATGAAACACACAAGTCAGACTGCATCTCGGATTTGTAGTTCAAACCCACTTTTATAATTTGCACATCTCCCGGAGGATTCCCATCCGTCCTTCTCGCTCTCTTCCTCGCCCCTTTGCTGTTATTTCACTTGTGCTTTCCTCTATATATTCGCAGTCTTCCCTAGCTTTTCAATTTTCTTCCACGTTCGCCCACTTTCGCCAATTCAAGCAGCACCTGCTTGCCGAGTCGATGGAAGGGTGGCTAGAGGTCCCGATTCGAGTTTTTTGGCAGCAGTTCACTTCTCTTCTCAACCGACGGTGGCTCATCTTCCGCCTTGCGCTTCTGGGCTATTGGTAGGACTTCCTTGACATTCTTTTTTGATTCTTCGACCGATGGATTGTTGTTACCTTTATGTATGGTTGTCTGGCAACATTTCAGATTGCCCCTCTTCTCACAACACTGCCATATCAACCCAGCCGTGTACAACATATCATTATGAATTCCTCAGGCTCGGAATCCTGTCGTTTGTGGTCCATCTATACCATTGCGTCCCAATCAACATCTTCGTATCTACGAATACAATTAGAACGACAGCAATACTAGGAAGAGGAGGGGAAATACCTGTATGCAAAACGCAGACCTCAGTTACATTGTTTTGGTGTCAAATCGCTTCTTGCATTTCACGCATTTCCTCAACCGTGCCTTAGGTCTAGTTTTCCTAGGAGCTACTAGTAGCAGGACTTCGTCATCTCCGCGCGGATTGTAGCGTGTCATTTCCATATCACGATCAGCTCTGCACGAGCGCGGGTCGGAGTCAAAGCGTTCATAGATTGGATTAATTAATTTCTATGAAAGCGCTATGAGCGGTTCTGCTAAACTTTTGGCATATTTTTTCCAATGCGAAAGTGACTTTTAGTAGCTTTTGCTGGTTGGTGCAGCCTCCACCTCAAAGTTATAGCTATTGGTAAAGTCAATTACTCCAGAAATATCGGCGTGGTAACTGAGGGGAGTATTTTGGTACCAGTATTGTTCAAGAAGCGCGACTGAAGAAAACAACGCGTCGTAGGCTGAAGCGGGTCGCGGCATCGGGGGTACCTTTTTTTGAGCTCCAATTACAATTAGAGCAATTTAAAATTGGAGATCAAATTACTACTTAGAGCAATTTCAATTAGAGTTTAGAGTGTTGTACCTGGTAAGACCTGAGCTGAATGATTCTTTCCGAAGAGGAATTTTTCTGGTGGACAAGTAAGAAGCTAATCAAGGATTTTCCCCGAGGCATTTGTAGGAAGTACAGCAAGCTACCTCCTCTCCGTAGGTTCTTTTACGCCCGATAATGCACCCTACGACCCCATAGCCCCCGACACATTTATCGCACAAGGCAAACTCCAAATCGTTCCAAACCCAGCTAGCGGTCCCAGCGTCGAGGAATCCGTCTACGACCTCCAATTCAGCACTGCCTCCTCGCCCCTATACACCGCACACACATTCCACGAAATAAACAATCAGCCACTGATTTTGGACACGGGAATGTGTCAGAGAAATACACTGTATTTCAATAAGACGTTTGCGGACCCGTTTTTAGAACAGGAAGGGTGACATTGTATGAGCCGCCTTTGCCAAGTGGATTTAGAGGTGTATATGAGGGGGCAGGCGGGTATGGTGCTTTTGCGGAGAATGTGGGGTATAATGCGGAGAGTTTTGATACGGCAGCGATGAATGTGGATCCTGTTGCTTCAACATAGGCGGTCAGGTAGTGGTAAATATCGGAGGAACTGTTGTAATAAAGATTTATATGCTCTAATCTTAGTAGAAATGATACAGCTAGCTACGGCTCCGGGAAAAACTTGCAAATTCATTCGACTCGACGAATATTCTGTTGCTTGATTTATAATTAGTACATTCTAGAAATATCTATATGCTACTGTAGCTATAGTATTAGTAAATGCTAGAACCTTCTAGACATTTCCAAGCGGCAAAGTCACGTGACTTTGCCACTACTATAAAAGCTTCTAGATATATTATAATTAGTATATATAAA
>Ga0182030_10013497_pt1 | contig 16243 bp, 11 predicted proteins | sample 812S3MmetaG_FD_121299 | JGI IMG/M metagenome (GOLD analysis project Ga0182030, IMG submission 121299) | Permafrost microbial communities from Stordalen Mire, Sweden - 812S3M metaG (Illumina Assembly) | ecosystem: Environmental > Terrestrial > Soil > Wetlands > Permafrost | place: Sweden...
ATAATGACAATGCCCTTCGGCCGCAGGAGGCCCGGCAATAGTTTGGCGTTGGCGGCCAAATCCACTTCTATCACCGCGTCGACGCCGCGCTTGCCGGTCAGCTCCATGACCTTTTCGATGATATTTTCGCGTTTGTAATCGATGGTATAATCGGCACCGACCTCGCATGCCGCAGCTGCTTTCTCTGGAGAAGACACAGTCGTAATCACGGTAGCGCCTGAAGCTTTGGCGAATTGGATTACGTATTGGCTGACGGCGCCCGCACCGCCGGACACAAATAGCGTCGCGCCCTTGGACGCGCCCGCCTGGACGACGGCCTGCACGGCAGTCATGGCCGGTATACCAAGGCAGGCGCCTTCCTCGAAACTGGCAATGTCGGGCAACTTCACCGCCATCGAAGCGGGGACGGCAATGTATTCAGCGGCGGTGCCGAAGGGACGTTTCCACTGACCGTTCCAGACCCATGCCCGCTCGCCGATCCTCGATTTAGGCACGCCATCGCCAACTTGGTCAATCACGCCGGCGCCGTCGCTCTGCGGAATGAGTTGCGGCCACGCGATCTTGCGACTGCCCTGCCGGGATTTGACGTCGGACGGGTTGACTCCGGATGTGGCGAGTTTAACGCGCACTTCGCCGGGGCCTGCTTGCGGCGTTTCTATCTCGCCGACTCGCAGCACTTCACGCGCCGAACCATTTGCTTCATAATACGCCGCTCGCATACAAATCCTCCGATCGGGGTGCGCATTTTGTCATCGAGATTCAATATCTGAGCGCTTAGTCAGCGTGCGTGTGCCCATAGCATTCCCTTAAGGCGGTCAGCTCCTATGCGCTTTGCCCGGTTATCCGGCAAGCTTAACACTCATGTATTTTCTAAAATTGGCGCTGTCACAATCCTGGGCAGTCATTGGATCGATTATGGGCTTCCTTTCTCTGGTGCGGGCGCAAGCGAAATGCATCGATTCTCTGCGAGGTATTCGGCTCCGCCACGTGCTGGAGTATATCGATGCAAATTTCAAGAATGACGCCACGCTTGATAATCTCGCTGGAGTCGCGGGTTACAGCTCCTTTCATTTTGCACGGAAGTTCACGCTCGCAATGAGAATTCCGCCGCACCACTATATAAGCCGTATGCGGCTGGAATATGCGATGGTGGAATTGGCCGCCGGCAAACTGCCGCTAGCGGAAATACCACTCAATGCCCATTTCTCTCCTCGCAGGCCAGCTTCACGCGAGCGTTTCATCGCGCGACCGGCATCACGCCCGACGAATATCGGCGCCGTCCGCTTACATAGAAGCAGGGCCGCTTTTATTGCCGGCCAGTTGGCGGGCGCTCACGACGGGCGGGCATCTGATTCGCGCGCAATATTGGAGGAGGTTAAGTCCCCCGTGAGACCGCGCACCATACTTCGCGCGGCACATGCGTTGGCGGCCAACCCCCACACAGAGCAATTCCATGACGCTCGCAAGCAGATGCTGGTGGCCGAGAAAGCTTTGGCTCTATATGGCGATGGCGGACGTGTGACGTTCGAGACGATCAGCCCGCGCATTTGCTTTTCCTTGCGTGCGCCGAGATTTCGGAGCCGGTTATCACGCGCGGGCCTTTCATCGTGAACGACCAGGCGCAGATCCAGGCGCCCTTCACGGCATTCCAGGAGTTGGAGATGGGGCATTTCGCGCCGCGTCCCGACAACAGAGGCGCAACTGGAGGCTGGCGGTTGTCTTGAAAAAGTCCGAGTATCGACCAGATAAAACATTATTTGCAAAAGAGGGCTCGATGTTAAAGCGTATGGCTATCATGCTGGCCCTCACCGGCTTGGTACTGGGTGCCATTTTCGGGTTTCAAGCATTTAAATCTGTCATGATAGCCAAATTCATGGCGACCCTCTCGAACCCGCCGCAAACCGTGTCGACCATGACCGCGTCGTCGCAGGAGTGGCACTCGCAGTTGGAAGCCGTCGGCAGCCTTCGCGCTGTGAATGGCGCCAATCTGAGCGGGCAGGTGGCCGGCATCGTGTCGGCGGTTCATTTTGAATCCGGTACCGACGTCAAGAAAGGCGATCTGCTTTTGGAGTTGCAGGCGGAAGACGACAAGGCCCATCTTGATGCGCTCAAGGCGACCGCTTCGCTCGCCAGGATTACCTTGGAGCGCGACAGCAAACTGATCAAAACCAACGCGGTCAGCCAACAGACGGTCGACACCGACAAAGGCAATCTGGCTAACGCCGAGGCGCTGGTGGCACAGCAGAAGGCGCTGGTCGACTACAAGTCGATCGCGGCGCCGTTCGCCGGCCGGCTTGGCATTCGCCAGGTTGATCTCGGTCAGTATCTCGCTGCCGGCACCACTATCGTCACGCTCCAGCAGCTCGATCCAATCTTCATCGACTTCTACTTGCCGCAGCAGGCCCTGGCGCAGGTTAAGGTGGACCAGAACGTCACGGCGAAGATCGACACCTTTCCGAACAAGACATTCGTCGGAAAAATAGCGGCGATCAATTCGCTGGTTGATTCGACGACGCGTAATGTCCAGGTCCGAGCGACAATTCAGAATCCTGAGAATCTGTTGCTGCCGGGTATGTTTGCAGCCGTCGATATAGATACGGCTGCGCCGCAGAAATTCGTGACGCTGCCGCAAAACGCAATTGCCTATAATTCCTATGGCAACATCGTGTATCTCGTCGACGAGAAGGGCAAAGACGACAAAGGCCAGCCCCAGCTCGCCGCCCGCCAGACTTTCGTCACCACGGGTGCGACCCGCGGCGATCAAGTCGCGGTGCTGACCGGCGTCAAGGACGGCGACGTCGTCGTCACCGCGGGGCAGGTCAAGTTGCGCAATGGCTCGCCGGTCATCGTCAACAACACGATCCAGCCGCCGAACGATCCCAATCCAAAGCCGGTCGACAAATGAATTTTACCGACATCTTCATCCGCCGGCCAGTGCTGGCGACCGTCGTCAGCCTGATGATCCTCGTGCTCGGCCTGCGCGCGGTCGGCTCGTTGCCGATTTTGCAATATCCGCGCACCGAGAACACGATCGTCACCGTCACGACGACGTATTACGGTGCCGATCCCAACGTCATTGCTGGCTTTATCGCGACGCCGCTCGAGAACGCCATCGCCCAGGCCAACGGTATCGACTACATGAGTTCGTCCAGCCAGACCGGCACCAACGTGATCTCGGTTTATCTGCGGCTCAACTACGATGCCGACAAGGCGCTGACCGAGATCAACACCAAGATCCAGTCGGTGCTCAACCAATTGCCATCGGGTACGCAACAGCCAGTGCTGACCGTCAAGGTCGGGCAGACCATCGACGCCATGTATATGGGGTTTGACAGCGACGTGCTGCCGCGCAATAAGATCACCGATTACCTGATCCGCGTGGTGCAGCCCAAATTGCAGGCGGTTGCCGGCGTGCAGACCGCGGAAATCCTTGGCGGGCAGAATTTCGCGCTGCGCGCCTGGCTCGATCCCACCAAGCTTGCAGCCTACGGGTTGACCGCGTCCGACATCTCGGCCGCGCTTCAGCAGAACGATTATATTGCCGGACTTGGCACCACCAAAGGTCAGATGGTGCAGGTCAATCTGACCGCGTCGACCAGCCTGCACAGCGCCGGCGAATTCGCCAACCTCATCATCAAGCAGTCGAACGGCGCAATTGTGCGCCTGAAGGACGTCGCCAACGTTACGCTGGGCGCCGACGATTACGAGTCGCAGGTCGCCTTCGACGGCAAGCAGGCGGTCTATATCGGCATCCAGGTCGCGCCCGGCGCCAATCTGCTCGACGTTATCTCCGGCGTGCGCAAAGCGTTTCCGGAGGTCCAGGCGCAGCTCCCGGAAGGTCTACGCGGCGGCATCATTTACGATTCAACGGATTTCGTGAACAGCTCGATCCGCGAGGTGGTGTGGACGCTGGGCGAAGCCCTTGTAATCGTTACGCTGGTCATCTTCGCGTTCTTAGGCTCGCTACGTTCGGTGCTGATCCCGGTGGTTGCTATCCCGCTGTCGCTCGTCGGCACCTTTACGATGATGCTGGCGCTGGGCTTTTCCATCAATCTTCTGACGCTGCTGGCGCTCGTGCTCGCCATCGGCCTGGTCGTCGACGACGCCATTATTGTCGTTGAAAACGTCAATCGGCATCTCGACGACGGCATGAAACCAATACCCGCGGCCATCGCGGCCGCGCGCGAACTTGGTGGCCCGATCATCGCGATGACCGTCGTGCTGGTTGCTGTATACGTTCCGATCGGCTTTCAGGGCGGCTTGACCGGCGCGCTGTTCACAGAATTCGCCTTCACGCTGGTCGGCGCCGTGACCGTCTCTGCCGTCATCGCGTTGACGCTGTCGCCGATGATGTGTTCGCGGCTGCTCAAGCCGCATAGCAAGACAAGGAGCGGCTGGCAGGAGCGGCTGTCCGACTTCATCGACCGCAATTTCGAACGCCTGCGCCGGCTCTACCAGCGCTTGCTGCACGGCAGCCTCGGTTTTCTACCGGTCACTGCGACATTCGCTGCTCTCGTACTCGGCAGCATCTATTTCCTGTATGCGGGAGCCAAGAGTGAACTGGCGCCGCAGGAAGACGCCGGCATCATCATCGCTTCGTCGACGCCGGCGCCGAACGCGACTTTACAGCAGAAGCTGCTCTATTCGCGGCAGGTCTACGAGATCTTCGCCAAGCATCCAGAAACCGCGCATGTGTTCCAGATCGATGCGCCGGGCACCTCGATCGCCGGCATGGTTTTCACGCCGTGGGATGAGCGCAATCAGACCACAAACCAGATGCAGCCGGGTATTCAGCAGGAACTGAGCGGCATCGCGGGCGTGCGCGCAGCAGCGTTTCAACTGCCGCCGTTGCCCGGCAGTTCGGGCCTGCCGATCCAGTTCGTTCTGGAGACGACGGATTCGTTTGAGCGGCTTAACGACGTCGCCCAGGCATTTCTCCAGGAGGCGGTGAAGAGCGGCAATTTCATCTTTCTCGACAGCGATCTCAAGATCGACAGCCCGCAATCGGTGGTTCAGATCGACCGCAACAAGACGGCGCAACTTGGGCTTAATATGAGCGACGTCGGCGCCGCGCTCAGCGGCCTACTCGGCGGCGGCTACGTCAATTATTTCAGCCTGGATAACCGGTCGTACAAGGTCATTCCGCAGGTCCAGCAGGCCAATCGGCTGAACGTCCACCAGCTCTTGAATTACTATGTCGGCAACGTGAACGGCGTTCCGATCCCGTTGTCCACCGTGGCGACGATCTCAACCAACGTAATCCCAGAATCGATCAATCACTTTCAGCAGCTCAACAGCGCGACCATCCAGGGCGTCGCCACGCCGGGCGTCGCTCAAGGCGACGCGCTGAAATACATGCAGCGTCTCGCCAAGCGTACGTTGTCCCAGGGCTATTCCGTCGATTACGGTGGACTGTCGCGCCAATACATTCAGGAATCGGCGGGCTTCGTTGCGACCTTCGGCTTTGCGCTGATCATCATCTACCTCGCACTCGCCGCCTTGTTCGAAAGCTTCCGCGACCCCGTTATCATTCTGGTGTCGGTGCCGATGTCGATCGCCGGCGCGCTGATCTTCATCAGCGTCGGTGTCGGCGGCGCCAGCCTGAATATCTATACCGAAGTTGGTTTAGTGACTTTAATGGGCTTAATCAGCAAGCACGGCATTTTAATAGTCGAGTTCGCCAACGAGTTGCAGCGGCACGGCAAATCGAAGCGACAGGCGATCGAAGAGGCATGCGGTATCCGGCTACGTCCGATCCTGATGACGACGGCGGCGATGGTGCTCGGCGTCATTCCCCTCATCATCGCCAGCGGCGCAGGCGCGGTGTCGCGCTTCAACATGGGTCTTGTGATAGCCAGCGGCCTTTCGATCGGCACTTTGTTCACGCTCTTTGTCGTGCCCTCGGTCTATATGCTGATCGCCGCAGACCACTCTATACACGGTGAGCTAGACGAGGTGGCTCAGCCAGCGTCATCGTGACTAAATTCATTTTCCAAGCAGCTCGGGCGCGGCGGATCCTCTTTTGGCGCCGCTATGCCGGCAGGCAGCAAGGAAGAAAGCTACGCTCGGTCCCACGTAGGTTGAGCGGCCATTCACAATCACAGTTCCATTTCCAACCGGAGAACCTGTTGCTTTTTTGCGGTGCCGCGAATGACGCTAATTGCACTTAGCGACATTTGCCGCCCCGCAAAATGTGGTAGCTATTGGGTGCATAGCGGACTCCTCCGCCCAACTGCATGTTTATGAGTTCACGGCATCTAGTTCGGAGGGCGCTTGTCGTCGCTTCTCTAGTTTTTCAGGCGCTCGCGCGAATGCCGGACGGCTATCGTCGCTCAACATTACAAATCGGTAAGGGAGCTGCGGTATTTGGCGTAGCTTCACTCGACGATTGTCCGCGTAGCTGCAACGCGCTAAGAGTGCAGAAGCAATTTTGAAAATCAAAACGGCGATCAAGTCGTTTGGCCAAGGGGAGCAATCGATGAAGCAAAGGTGGATGCACGCGGCCGCAGCCGCGACGGTCGTGGCCTGGGTCGGGCTTGCCCCGACGGCCGCTTCGGCCCAAGGCGGCACGATCCGCATTATTGTGCCTTTTGCCCCGGCGGGTTCTTCGGACGTACTAGCGCGCGTTCTTCAGGCGCCATTGCAAGAAGAACTCAAACAGACCGTCATCGTCGAGAACCACCCCGGTGCCGGTACTAATATCGGCACCCGCGAAGTCGCCCACGCTAAGCCTGACGGCTCTACGCTGCTGATCACCAGCAGTGCCTTCGTCGTTAACCCGGCGCTGTATAAAAACGTGCCTTATGACTTTGCGAAGGATTTCTCACCGATCGCGCTGCTTCCGGTCGCGCCTAACGTATTTGCAGTCAATCCGAATAAAAGCGGCATCAATTCGGTCGCCGATCTGGTTGCAGGTGCCAAGGCCAATCCGCAAAAACTGAATTATTCAAGCCCCGGCAATGGCACAACGCCCCAACTGACCATGGAGCTTTTCAAGCTCAAGGCCGGTCTAAACGTCACCAACATCCCATATAATGGCGGCGGACCAGCCACGCAGGCTCTGATGGGCGGTACCGTGGACGTGTTATCCACCGCGCTGCCCGGCGCTCTAGCCCAGATCAGAGCAGGCACCATGAAAGGTATCGCGCTGACGACGACGAAGCGATGGCCGACTCTGCCCAACGTGCCGACCTTCAGCGAGGTTGGCTATCCGGATATCACGCTTAACACCGAACATTTCTTTCTTGCGCCAGCCGGGACTCCGCAGGCCATCGTCGATCGGCTGAGCAAAGCAACGCTGGCAGTTTTGGAGCGGGAAGATGTGAAGAAGCGTTTGTTTGAAGTCGGCTATCTCCAGGTCGCCGACGGCCCTGTCGCGGCGAAGGCCCGGATCGCCAAAGATGTGGCGTTTTATAAGGATCTCATAACCAACGCCAAGATTCCGCAGATCGAGTGAACCGATCTCTCAACATACCGTCGAGTTTGTTCGTCATTCGCGGTTATAGCCGCGTGCAAACGGCTTCGTGCGTTAGCCGAAGAATGCGGCTGCGACGCGGTCAATCATCAAGCCGACAGCCGTTGGGAGTCGACGCGGCGTTGAATGAGCGGACAACACAAATCTCACAAAAAACAATGCAGCCGTACATTTTCTAACATTACAGGTTTTTGGAAGCACGCGACAGACGGTCCAGAGTCCGTCCAGTGAGTGTCGGGCAAAATCGACCGGGAGTTCCGATATGTCATCCAGTTCTAAAGCCTTCGCGAGTTTCGTCATTACCGCCTTACTGGCGTCATCCGCCAGCGCACAAGGACTGGTCAACCAGAAGAACATTCCGCTAGCGATGGCGCAGTCCATTGCCAACGCAGCGCTCGCGCAATGGGAAAGCATGGGTTACCGAGTTTCGGTGACAGTGCTCGACCGCGAAGGATTGCCCATCGTCATGTCGCGTGGAGACGGCGCCGGTCTGCATACTCCTGAAGGCAGCGACCGCAAGGCATATACCGCGCGCGTTCAATTCGCCCTCGGCTGCATGTGCCAAACGAATGCTCGACAATCCGGGCTCCGTCGGTTCGCGGCAATATGCCCGTGTACTTGCGCTTGGCGGCGGATTGCCGATCAAAGCTGGCAATGAGGTGGTAGGCGCGGTCGGCGTCTCCGGTTCGCCAGGTAAAGACGATGTCTGCTCACTGGCTGGCATCGACAAAGTAACCGATCAGCTCAAGTAATTACGGTTTACCGGTGGCACTCAGCGGACATCCCGCTTGTCGTAATGAATGTCGGCTTTTGGGAAAGCGGACAAAAATCGATATTGGCTTGCGACGATTTGTCCGCGAATGGCCAAAGCGAGCAAATGACGTTTCGTTACGCCGCATCGCACTGTGTGTTTATGGAACGGCATGGAGGCACGAACGTTTCCTGACCAGATTTTGTAGTTTGCACTTACTAGCCGCTCCTACAATAGACAGTGGGACGAGAGGGTGGCCAAAACTCAAGGCCGAGCCCCATCATCGAGAGCAACCGGGTTTTGCAGCACAATCTAGGTGTAAAGCGGACATCGGGGGAACAAGACGAAATGGCCAGTAAAGTGCACCCTGCAGGATCAGGAACGAGGGCTTATTTCCTACGTTTACGCCACCGACGGCGAGCCATCTTTGTGCCGGAGCGCCTATGAAAAAGCGATTAGCAAAGTTGCGGCAGTCTATCGCTGCGTTAGCGGCGATAGTTGCCTCCCTGCTTGCCACCAACCTTGCGCATACTGCAGAGCTGACAGTGTTGGCGCCGCGAGCACTCAAGCCCGCACTAAGCGATCTAATCCCGCAATTTGAAAACTCCTCTGGCAATCAGGTCACGATTTCCTATTCATCCACTTCAGCGCTCGTCACGGAAATCCAAGACGGAAAAACGGCTGACTTAGCGATCTTGTCGCCCAAGCAAATCGAGCAACTTCAGGATGAGGGAAAGATTGTGGAGGATAGTGCGGCGCCTATTGCAAAGCTCGCATTTGGTGTAATCATTCGGAAAGGTACGGCGAAGCCCGACGTGAGCAGGGTTCACGGGCTGAAGCAGGCGTTGCTGAACGCAAAATCGATAGCCGCCGGTGATCCTGGAAGGAGTGCCAGCGGAAGGTATTTCGCCAGATTGATCGAGCGGCTCCAAATTGCCGACGCGATAAAGCCAAAAATCAAGACCTTCTCGTCGGCCACAGCAGCTCTAGAAGCCGTCGCAAACGGCAAAGCTGACCTAGCGATATGGGTAATCAGTTCTGCAAATGGACCTGGCACGGAACTGGCGGGTGTTTTGCCGGCTCAGGCTGAGAGGTTTAACTCGTACGCAGCCGGAATTCTTACGAACAGCAATCAAATACAGGCAGCAAAAGCTTTGTCATCATTTATCTCGTCACCCGATTCGTTGGCGGTTATGAAGTCGAAAGGCTTCGACGCGCCTTGATCTTGGCTGCCGGAAAAACTCCATGTCGCCGTTGTCAGCGGTGCAACCCAGTACGGTGACAAAATCATGCTATCGCCGGTCGTGTCCGAATGAACCAAGGTTTAATCGACGCGAATTACCACGCTCATGGTCCAGTTGGAGCAAGTCCTGCTGCTCTCCGGCATCGTCCACAATAGCCACGGGAACAAGTTTATGCTCTGCAGCTTGCGCCACGCCTATGCGGTGTCGTCGCTACGTCGGGGAATTGGGGTCTTTGACGTGCTCCAAGAGCGTCAGTGCCGACCGCGAGCGACGCCGGGCAACTGGACGGATGCCGCCATGCGGTGCCACCTAGCTGTAAATCGATGAGGGTGGCTTGCCAAAAGCCCGCCCAATCGCCCTGAGTGCCTCCCCGCGCTGCCGGCGGTCCCATAACTCTGTCTTTTCGGCCGCCGTAATCCCTCGGCGAAATATCCGATCCATCGTCACACTCCATCTTTCCCCTCTAAGATAAAGTGTTTCGTCGACCGGTTGAGACCGCCGCCCGAAGCGGCCATCGGATCAAATTTCCAACAGACGGATGCTCAAGGACGCAAAGTCGTTTAAATCGACGAATTCCGACAGTCTTAAACGGAATTTGCTTGATCAATTGCCGTCGTCAGGAACGCACACTTATCGAGCGTCAAAAGGGCCTCAGAAATTACGGTCTCCGCACCCCGGCCTTGCGGCGATATGGCGTCAACAATCAGCCGCACGCTGGCGCACAGACGCAATGCGCTGACCGGTACGCCGTGGTGGATGCCACACCGAACGGGCTGGCCTAATTGGCAGCGCCTCGAAACGATCGGGCCCATTGTCGGCGAAAAATGGCGAGAAGAAACGCCAATACCGTCAACTGCTAATAGCTGATGTACCTGTGCGGTTTCCTCGCGGTTCAATGGCGCGCGACGAATTTTCGAGTCAGCCGGACGACAAAGCAAAAAGGGAAAGATCGTCGGTATTAGGTCCCATGAAAGACAATCCGCGATCACGCGTCGGTCCAATCTCGGCACGGCCAAAAGCCTAAACGAAGGGTCGGTCGAAAGGCGGCGCTGAATGGATTCCGCGAATACTTCGAGAAAACCGGCAATGGCCGCCTCCGGCAGAGAGCGGAAACTGCGGAGCTCGGCAAGTGCGGCTTCCCATCGCAATAAAAGACCATAATTAGCTGTGTCGGTGAGCGAATGGCGCCCCATCCAGCCCTGCGGCCAATCGGCACGCGCGGAATAGGCGCCGAGGGCCGGCGACAAGACGTGAGTGCGTAGCCTTTGCGACGCCGCACTCGGCAGTAAAAGTATGCCCGAGAAAGCCGGACCCCCGACAAATTTTGAGCCAGTAAGCGCAACCCAGAATCCATTTTCTAAGTATGCCCGCAGGGTCGACGGGGCCAAACGGAATTGGCAAGCATCAACCAAGATATCAAAAGCAGCCGAAAAGCGTTGGCGTAACTCTAGTGCGCAGTAAACACTGGGTGCAATTATCCCGGTTTTTGATACGTCAACGAGGTTGAGCAGCACCCGTCGGCCATCCGCGACAGCGTTGACGACTAATGCTTCAACTTCCGCGTCGATGGCTGCCGCCGCGCGCGGCGAGCCATCCTCTCCACGGCAGGCAACCGTAACAACCTCTGCGGTGGTGCCGCCAAATATCGCTGTTTCCGGCGTAACCTCGCCGCCAAGCGCCGCACAATTGCTGAAGTGATGTCCGCCCAGTGCCGACGGTACGCCACTGCCAGTCTCTGCCGGGTCGATCATAATGATCAGTAGGTCTGACGATGCCGCGTCTCCCGCGAGTTGTCCCGCGATGAGGTGAATATCGGTGCCTGACGCCGCAAAAATTACTTCTAACCCGGATAGATCAGACAGTCCGCATAGATCGAGAAGCTCGCCCCGAATACGAGCAAGTTCACGAGCATATGTGGTGGACGGGTTTTCCGTGTGAGCAGCCCGAATTAGCCGAAGATGCAGGCGCTCCGCGGCATCAAAGCTTTTCGGAGATATCGTTGAAGCCGTCGATGAACCGAAGGCGAGAACTTCAGGCTCCGGCTTCGTAGGACAGCCGTATTTGTTCAGTCCAGTCGTTGGGTTGGACATGATTCGCGCGTCGCTGCCACTAGTCAGCAATTGCTCCGTGAAAACAGAGATCGACGGGCTTGAGTGATACGCCGCTGCGTTTGAACCAATTGCGAAACCGGCGAGGCTAGTTGAACCGGACATATTATTCGCTAGCGCTCAAGGGCACATTGCAGCTTTGGCTGCAGATGCTTTTCTTCCGCAGCATTGCCTGAAAGGCGCCGAACACCTTTTCCATCTGTGGTCGCTTGTAAGGAAAGACATTCGGTGGATCCATCGAATGAACAATCATGTTGGTGCCGAGTTCAAACAACAGCAGCTTGTCGTCATTTGTCTCCCCACAGTCGAAAGGCAAGTATTCGAGTTCGGTGCGATCGGCGATGGCGCGCAACGCGTCGGAATGCCGGACGGCGAAATCCCGATCGAAATCGGCCATGAAGCGCGCTTCTTCAGCGCGCTTCTCGGCGCTGTTGTTCATGTCAGCATTGACGTAGTTGATCATCCAGTGGTGCGAAATTGCCATATGGACAGCGTGGGGTACCCCATCGATTAGTGCGACGCGGTATTTGCGATATAGTCCGTCCAACTTACGATAGTCGATAAAAGGCGCGACGTAGAATTCCGGTTCCGGACGCTCCACCAGGTAAGTCCGAATGGCGGCTACATCGTCGAGCTTACAAAGGCCATCGCCCAAATGAGAGTCGAGCGGGCGAACGATGATGGGGAATACGTTGTCCTCGAGAACTGCCTGGATCGGTAACTCCTTGAATCCGACTTTTTCTAGTATTGCGCGATCAATGCGAGCGTTGATCGGAATAGCCAGACCGGGTGCCGATTTTAATAGCGACCATGCGCCATCGCGAGTCAGCGGTGCAATTCGCTCAGGCCGATTGATTACCGGTCGCGGCCAGTAACGCAGCAAGTCTGCAAGCTTACGAAGGATGGGCTGATTTTCATCCGATTCCGCAACGGCGACGAAGGCAACGTCATGCTCGGGCATAAATTGAGGCGGCTGCCGATCGGGTGCAACAAAGACTATATCGAGATTTATGTTCGATCCATCTAGCAAGAATTCAATCGGCATGTTTGCCAGGTAATCGCCGCCTGACATAAACGCGAGCACTTTGACTGCATCGGTTGTCTGATGTTCTGCTGGCAATTGGAAAATCCGCGACAATTCAAATGCTCGAGTTCGCAGCGACGCGCGGTCGCCGGGTCGGCCCTGAATGTGGGCAATAGTCCCCAAGTCGAGGAATGCAGCCGCATCTTGAGGGTTTATATTTACGCGATTGACCAGCGTATTCCAAATCGGCGCAAGATCGTCTCCGCACATTGCCATGGTCGCAAGCTTGGAATTACCGATGAGTGTCGGTGGTTCCGCCATTTTTACTAATGTGATTTCCATGGGCGTATGATTTGGTTAGGCGGCGCAGCATTGATGGCGGGCGTCACCGAATCTCATAAGTGCTTGAATTAACGCGTCGATATCTTGCTCGCTGGTGCGGTGATTAAAGATCGCAGCTCGGATTGCGAGATGATCGCCGATCATCGTGGTCGATGGCGCGGCAATACCGGACTCATGGAGTTCGGCGACGATGGCCGCATTTAATTGGTTGGCATTGTCGCCTCGATAGCGAAAGCACACGATGTTGAGCGCGACCGGCGCCAGAAGTTCGAGCTTAGGTGTCGCCGCTATTCTGCCTTCCAGGTAGCGCGCTAGCGCGCAGGTTCGTGAAATCGAAGCTCCGATTGCATCGGTTCCGTGAACTTTCAGCGTGAACCAAGTCTTCAGCGCACGAAAACCTCGCGATAAATCAGGTCCAAGATCGCACGGCCAGATCGCACCAGCGGCCAAACCGCGCGCTTCCCGTCGCAGATACGCAGCGGGCGACGCAAAGGTGTCGCGATGCATTGTCCCGTCGCGTACAAGAATAAAGCCTGCGTCATAGGGTACTTGCGCCCATTTGTGGAAATCGAGCGCGATCGAATCCGCCTCTTCAATACCAGCCAGGCGCGGTGCAATTTCTGGCGCTAAGATAGCAAGTGCGCCAAAGGCGCCGTCGACATGGAACCAAAGCTTTTCGCGGCGCGCAATACGGGCGAGAGCGGCCAGGTCATCGATGGCACCGATATCAACAGAGCCGGCGGTGCCAATGACGGCAAATGGCGTAATTCCCGCACTTCGGTCGGCGGTGATCTCACGCTCAAGCGCTTCCAGATCGATCTGGTGATCGCAATTTGTCGGAATGACGCGAAGCTGTTCTGTGCCGATACCGGAAAGGTCCATGGCTTGGGCAATGCAGCCATGACTTGCGGCCGAAGTGTAGGCGGTCAAACGCGCGGGCTCGGCCGCGATACCGTAACGGCGCACGCCTACGCCAAGCATTGCGGTCCGCGCGATTAATACCCCTAGCAGGTTAGCCATCGATGTGCCTGTGACAAAAAGACCGCTTGCCGTATCGGGGAAACTGAAGAACTGCCGCAGCCATTTAACGATCTGTCGCTCTACCTCAATTGGCACATGATCGCGGCCGCCAAGATTGGCGTTTAGGCCAGCCGCCAACATCTCTGCCAGCATTCCGGGGACGTTCCCTCCGCCATGTACCCAGCCCATGAAGCCAGGATGAGTGTTGCCTGTCGTGTAAGGAAGGATGTAACGCATGAATTCGTCATGTACTGTTGCGAGATCTGATGGGTGTGTCGGCGCAGAAGTATTAAAGTGCGCGCGAATATGATCGGGAATGGGCTGCCAAACTGGTCGCTCGCGGATGTGCTCGATATAGTCAAGAATATCGTCGAGCATCTGGTGTCCTTGAGCCCGCGCGCTTTGCCAATCCGATGGATCCAACGCGCTTCCTGCATCCAAATGCGGCATGGTGTTCATTCCGTTGGCTCCGCGAATGATTGATGCACTACGCAACCGCCTTTTTTCTTGCGGGCGTGGCTCGATCAATAATCATTTTGTTTATCGCGTCTAAGATTTTGGTGACGGCGGCCCGGCGATAGGCCCACTTCTCGTGAGAATCCGGCAAACTCACCACCATCGTTGCATTGGCCTCGAACAACAAGACATCGCCATTGGCGCTTAGGCCGAAATCGACCCCGCAGTAATCGAGGTTGAGTTTCTCAGCGATCTGCGCCAGTGCGCTTACCGCTTTTTGCCCAAGAACGGCCGGCATGTTGTCGAGAAAGGCCGCGTCCTCCAATCGATTGTCGACGCGGTCGGCCATGTCGGCAGTGAAATAATGGACTTTCCATTGTCGGGATATTGCTAGGTGAAGTGGATAGAGGTGACCATCGATGAACATTACGCGGTATTTCCGCGAATTGCCGTCCGCGCCGCGCGCGTCGAGATATTCAATGACCAGCAATTCGTCGCCGGGAAGGCCGGCCGCAGCCGACGGCAGTTCAGCCGCGGATTCTACGCGCAAAAAATTCTGTCCTGTATGAAAGCCAGGTGAACGTAAAAGTAAGGGAAACTCTAGTCCATGAGATGAAATGGCTGCTGCTGCGTCTGAGCTGGTCAAAATCGCACGATGAATAGCAATGGTCCGTGGAGTCACCACACCCGGCAATTCGCGAAAGCGTGCAGCGTTGGCTGCGCGGCCGGTTTCGATCACCGCCGATGGATTATTAATAATGGGACTGGGTGCCGTTTTCGCAAATCTAGCTGCTGCTTCAAGAGCCGGCCCGCAGAGGTCGGCGTCACCAATCGCGTTAAAGACAACCTGATGCGCAGGCAGCGGGATTGCCGCTGTCAGAAAATCGGCGACGATCACGGATATTGCAAAGATACGATCGTCCAGAAACGACTCCGTTGGAATATTGCCGCTGCCCGACGAAACTAAGAGCAATAAGGGAACCGGTGGCTTCGTCCCACGATACGGCAGCGTAGATACGAAATAATTGCAAAAGCCATTTTGAAAATGTCGCTTAGCGCTGCTGTGGTCGCCTGATGCTGAATGTACGCAGCCAAGCCCTTGATGGGCCTGCGGCAGGTTTGGATCGAGCCGCAAGGCAGCCTCATAATGTTCGCGTGCGCCCGCGAGATTGCCCCCGCGAAGCAGCAGATTCGCCAAATTTACGTGCCCTATTGGATTTTTGCGATGGTGCAGAATTGCTTCGGAATAGACGCGGCAAGCCGCAGCAATAAAACCCATTGCCGTCAGGCACGCACCAAATTCATTGAGTGCGGTAAAATGTGTCGGCGCCCTTAGAAGTATGTCGACAAATGCCTGTCGAGCTTCATCGCGCCGATGCAAAGCACTCAGGAGCGCCGCACGTTCGATTTCGGCTTCGATTGCAACTTGGCGACGTGCGATTTGACGCTCTAGGCGCAAAAGCCGTGCTTCCTGCGCCGCGCGGGGTGCCCACTTGTGTTGGCTATTCATTCCTGAGGAATCTATGGATTCGTTAAGTAGTCCACAGGCAATCAAGCCACGATGCTGGTTAATGATCCATTAACCATGCGGCTCGCCCTTTAAAATGCGACGGTTTTTACATGCAAAATTATTGGTGACGAATGTCGGCTTCTGCCCTTGGTTGTGTAAAAACGCTTCGGCCGAAGCATTGATGCCCGGCGCCCCCGGCACGGGGGCCGTATTCAGTGATTTTCCAGAGTTTGCGGTTTTTTCGTTCTGGAATCGCTTCTGATCAGGAGCAAAACATCCTGGGCGGTTCTGCAATGTCACACGGCTGCGTGTTG
>Ga0182030_10013500_pt1 | contig 16242 bp, 16 predicted proteins | sample 812S3MmetaG_FD_121299 | JGI IMG/M metagenome (GOLD analysis project Ga0182030, IMG submission 121299) | Permafrost microbial communities from Stordalen Mire, Sweden - 812S3M metaG (Illumina Assembly) | ecosystem: Environmental > Terrestrial > Soil > Wetlands > Permafrost | place: Sweden...
AGCGCGAGCTATATGGAAAAAAGTCCTGTTCAACTTTCATGGATCCGGAACCACTGATTGTGGACAGCAATATTTCAATTCAGGCATTAAGCTGCCTGTTGGCGGAAGATCAGCGCCATGTGTCATTGGGCTTTATTTTTACCGAGAACGGCCATTATCTCGGCGTTGGCACCAGCCAGAACCTGATTCATGAAATCACCGAAATGCAAATCCAGTCGGCCCGCTATGCCAATCCGCTGACTGGATTGCCGGGCAACGCGCCCATTGACGATCAAATTGATAAGCTGCTGGCAAACGAAGAACCATTTTGCGTTTGCTACTTCGACTTGGACAATTTCAAGCCGTTCAATGATGTATATGGTTTCAGCATGGGCGATGCGATGATTCAGATGACAGCGAAGGTAATCTGCGAACAATGCGATCCGGAAATTGATTTTGTGGGGCATATCGGCGGGGACGATTTTATTGCGTTGTTCCGCAGTTCTGACTGGGAAACACGTTGCCGAACCATGCTGGAAAAATTCGGGATGGACGTGATGTCTTTTTTCAACCCGCTCGATGTTGATCGCGGCGGTTACGTTACCGAAAACCGGCGCGGGGAAAAGGAATTCCACAACCTGACCACCCTCTCCGTTGGCGCAGTGCCGGTTAAACCAAAGGTATTTAAATCCCACCGCGACATTGCGGTAGTCGCTGCCGAGTCCAAGAAGATGGCCAAGAAAGTGCATGGCAATAGCCTCTTTATCAACCAGAGAGACTATGCCAAAGAAACCATGCCAGATTGAGAGCCATGAAAATGCATGGCATTGCCGTTATCGGTGCCGCCTGTGGATTCTGACCACTGCCATAATATAACTACTCAGCAAAATTTCCAATTTCGTCATTCCGTCCTTCGCTGCGTAACTAATTTATTGCTGCTCTCTTACGTTTAACATTACTGAAATAATTTACAGGATAGCTGGATGATAAAATTCGGACGAACAGTGGTAGATTTTAGTTTCCCCTTTATGGCATCTTTTTGGATGCCATCTTTTTGCTGTTACCGCCGAATAAAATTGGCTGATTGCACCATTGGGAAATGGCCTGATGATCGCATCATGACGACTTGCCGGGGATGACTTGCCGCGACCCGGATATTGCCATCATCGCCAATGATACAAATATATTAAAACCCGACCGGCATCTAACAGAAGGGACATATTGTGGTGACAGGTGGCGAACATACATCCAAGCGGTTTGATCTTGAGCTTGATGCGGTAATAGATGGCGTCGTACAAATGGGTGGGTTGGTCAGGCAACAATTTCGGCTCGCCATGGAGAGTTTGAATAGCGGCGATATAGCCTTGCTGAGGCAGGCGCTGGATTTGGGTTACCAGGTCAACAGCCTGGAAGTCGATATAGACCGTAAGTGCAACCTGATTCTCGCACGGCGCCAACCCGAAGCTGTAGACCTGCGGACGATACTGACGGTATTAAAAATTACTACCGATCTTGAACGGATGGGCGACCAGGCAGAACTGATAGCACGGAGAGCAGAAATGCTCTTTCAACAAGGGGGACTCAACCTGCCCCGTTCCGTCGATATAAGCCACTGCGCCGACTTGGCCTTAAGCATGGCGGATAACGCAATAGAAGCATTTGCACGGTCAGATACGAGCGTCGCCACTCAAGTAATCCGGCAAGATAACAAGGTCAACGAGGAATGTAACTTCATCACGCGTAACCTGATATGCCATATGCTGGAAGACCCAAGATCCATTTCCACAGCACTGGACTTTCTTTTTGTGGCCAAGTCAATCGAACGCATAGGCGATCATGCCAAGAACATATCTGAATACGTGATATTCATGGTAAAGGGATATGACGTGCGCCATTCATCAATTGAAGAAATTGAGAGAAAAGTCCTGTAGTCTGCTTGGCAGTTAGTCGATCCTTCTGCTATTTGACCTGTTGCAGTTCGCAGACGGAATGGCGTCCATCGACGCTGCATGTATTAACTTGTCGACCGGCGATGTCCCACACCTTGACATCCCACTGTTTGGGGCCTTTTCGTTCCATCGTCATGAAGCCAAAGCCGTTAACCCATGAACTAAGGTGTTCGACCACAGCTCCCGGTGCTGGTGTGGCGTCGGGCGGTAATTGGGCGGGCAGCGGCACCAAGTCTTCCGTCGTTCCAGAAAAGCCCGCCACAAACTGGGTCGGATGCGGGCTGGAAAAGCTGACCTCCTCCCACAAATGGACATGCCCCGACAGCATGACATTGACTCGCAGCGGCATGATTAAAGGATTAATGGCGCCGAATACGGATTGTAAACCTTGATTACCTGGCAACAGATTTACCTCGCCATGCTTGTCTTTATAGGCAGAAAAGCCGAGTATCGGATGATGATTGGTCACAATATTGTAAGCCGCCTGCTGCGATAATTTGTCGAGCTTGCTGTACATATCACGATATTTAATCTGGCGAATATCTCCCGGCTGGATTACACCGCTAAGGGTATTTGATGTGTCCAATACGATCAATTGGGCGTCACCGCCCAGCGGAACTGCATAGGGATCGCTATAGTCGCCATTCTCGTCATTAGCGGCATCATTACAATCGCGGCCCGGCAGCAAAGGTCTCGGATCGACCATGCGCCACCAACCCTGCCCTGCTCGTGAACAAGACTCGTGATTACCGCGCACCATCACCCAGGGAGCGACTTTCAATAGCGCGGCGCCAGGCCCGAAGAAATCGGCTTGCCATGCATCCCAACCGTAACCCCAAGGACTCCCGGCACAACCCGGATCGTCGGCAGGGCAAGCGTTTTCGCGGTATATGATATCCCCTACATGCACCACCAAATCAGGCTTCCAGTTTGCGGCAGCGGCCGCTACCCGAGCGAATGGATAGAGATTGTTATCGTTGCACGCCTGATAGGATTTATCACCTTTTTTCAGGCGACAACCGGTGTCGCCAATTACAACAATTCGTTTAATCTCGGTCGGCGGCAACGGCAGAGGCCGGTCGCCAATCATGATGCTCTTGGTGTTAAGGGGAATGACTTTCTCACAAGTGCGCAACGGAAAGACTGACGGTTTTGAGTCAGCTGGCGCCAAAAGTGTCGGTCGCAATGGCACGGATTCTGGTGGAGCGCGCACGTCCATCCGTATATCGCGCGTATCCAACCGAATGACCGGACATTGCTTGTCTGCCGTCAACACCCGCGCCACCGGCACCCCATTTTCGCCGAGCACGACGTAGGCAATCGGTGTGTCGCCAGCCATCGAAGTCTGTGCCTGCGCCGTACAGCAGAACAGTAAACCCATAGTCGCCAGCAGGATTAGCGAACGGCTAAATGTGAAACTGGATAACCTGGACATGGAGTCTCCTTATAACGGCCACGTATTTTTGATGCACCACTCGGAAAACTGAGCCAATCAGGTTATTTGACGTCCATTCCAACTGAGCGACCGATCCAGCCACGTCAAAGCATGTGGTCCTCTTACTTTTTCTAGTGGTTGTCTTGCGAATTTTATGGTGGAAATGTTGCGGCGAAATGACAGGCGTCGAAGAATATAGATAAACTGCCGTCCCTACACAGTAGCGCATTTTCGTTTTGGGTATTACACTTGAAGCCATTCGACTTTTTCATTTCAGCACCCCATGACCATAGACACTCAAAATAATTACCTGGTGATCACCGCTTCAGGAGAAGACAAAGTTGGTCTCGTCGATCAACTTTCAAGCAAGATTACCGAGAGCGGATGCAATATCGAAGAAAGTCGTATGGCCGTATTGGGCGGACAATTCGCCCTGATCATGCTGCTTTCCGGGCCATGGAACGCACTGTCCAAGCTTGAAGGGCAAATGGGGCTGCTGGGCGATCAGTTGGGACTCACCATTATTCACAAACGAACCCAGAAACGGGATCGGACGCAACCGGTGGTTCCCTATACAGTGGATGTGGTGTCCATGGATCATCCCGGCATCGTTCGCAATCTGTCCGCTTTCTTCTCCAAAAACGGCATCAATATCGAAGAACTCCAGACCGACACCTATCCTGCGCCACACACCGGCACCCCCATGTTTTCCGTCACCATGACGGTAGGCATTCATGCCGACGTCCACATTCCCACCTTGCGTGAAAATTTTCTCGATTACTGCGACGACCTGAATCTGGATGCGAGCTTCGAACCCGCACGGTCGTAATGTCTGATTGAAGTGGAACTCGCGTAGCGATAACCAGCAATTGGGCTATCGGGCAGTAAGCGGACATAAAATTTGAATCAAAGCTATCGGTTTGACTGGTCGCAATGTGCCAATAGCCGACGGTCGAGGTGTAAAATAGGCAGCAAGAAAGCTGACAGTCGTGACCGGCAACAATCGGCCAAGAAGAGACGTTGACCTAAGCGAATTCGTTGCTCCAAAGCCGCCATTCACCAAAGGCCGCAAACGAGACAACTGATATTGAGATTCCTCTGAAGTGGTCACCCGTGACGGGCAGCAATCGCCCCACCCACCACCCTTTATGTTACCAGCTAGTTCCCATCTTTTCACCACTGACAACAGGTTCATCCCCACGCGAGCGGGGAACACATTTTCTGCCGCCACGCTGGAGCCGGTAATCTCGGTTCATCCCCACGCGAGTGGGGAACACTCCCCATTGACGAAAGCAAGGCGGGGGAGAACCGGTTCATCCCCACGCGAGTGGGGAACACTGCACGCCCTCATCTTTGCCGATGTGGTGGTTCGGTTCATCCCCACGCGAGTGGGGAACACTCGACTCGCTGATTTCCATAATCCCCCTCAATCGGTTCATCCCCACGCGAGTGGGGAACACTTACGCCACCGAGGTACATATCAGCGCTTTTTCGGTTCATCCCCACGCGAGTGGGGAACACGTTGCGGTGCCTGCTACGGTTTGCGTGGGATCCGGTTCATCCCCACGCGAGTGGGGAACACAGCGCGTGGCGTCGGCGCAGGCGGCGGTTACGCGGTTCATCCCCACGCGAGTGGGGAACACGCAATAGCGTTGGGCACGTTCGGTAAGCAGCACGGTTCATCCCCACGCGAGTGGGGAACACGGGTACCTCGACAGCATTGAACCGTACATATGCGGTTCATCCCCACGCGAGTGGGGAACACTAGAGAGTTCAGGTAGATGTGGAAAAATGGCCCGGTTCATCCCCACGCGAGTGGGGAACACACGGCATCGATACACACGTAACTGGCCGGATTCGGTTCATCCCCACGCGAGTGGGGAACACAATTTACCCGCTTTCTTCAATTCGCCACGCACCGGTTCATCCCCACGCGAGTGGGGAACACCTTGACCATTCGCGGACAGCGGTGGGGGTGGCCGGTTCATCCCCACGCGAGTGGGGAACACGCGATATGGTTGCGCACCCGTGCGATCGCGGCCGGTTCATCCCCACGCGAGTGGGGAACACCATTTTGTTGAGACTCGGATAAACCATTCCGGCGGTTCATCCCCACGCGAGTGGGGAACACTTACCCAAGGATTCCCACAAGGCGGCCAAGGACGGTTCATCCCCACGCGAGTGGGGAACACACTTCTTCCATCTCGCTGAATTTTTTGCCAAATTCAACGATTCGAAATTCTACCAAATTTTAGAGAGCACTCTGAGCTTGCTCGGGGAGAAAGGATACCAATTTTGCCCCGTCCAACTCCACTGGAATTCTTCTATTATTTCCCACAGTCACAAAATCAAAACCGGCCTCAGAATTAGTACGCCACGCCATCACGGCGTTGCCATCCTCGATACCTTTTTCCACTTGGTTCCAGATGTAGTCTCGCACCTTGGTGGAATAGTTCCCTACATAGACACCCGCGCGTATCTCCAGTAGCCAGATTGCCAGCCGTCCGCGCAGGCGCGGCGGGGAGTTTTCAAGCACGATGACCAGCATCGCCTAACCCTTCTGCATTGGGAATAGCGGGAAGTACCGCTTCCTCATGCGCTACGGGTGGCGCGATTTCGCCAGCCGACAACATTTCCTCTATCCCCGGAATGATACGCTCAAGCAACCTGCTTTCCCGAAACACATCGCGGCATGCAATGCGTACCTGTTGCTCCGGGTTACGCGGACTTGTCGCGGCAATCTTGAATGCCACCGGCACCACCGTTTCAAACTTGTAAATATCCGCCACATCGTAAACGAAGGACAGCGGCTTGCCGGTGTGGATGAAGCCGACAGCAGGCGCATAACCCGCCGCCAGCACCGCCGCTTCAGTCACGCCATACAAACACTATGTCGCGGATGAGAGGCAGCGGTTGGGAAGATCGGCCTTGTCCCATTCGCTGGTATCGTAATTACGCGCTTTCCATTCCACACCATATTTTTTGGCGATCAGCTTGTACGTCTCGCGCACACGCGCCCCCTCAATGCCGCGCAATTGTTCCACACTGCGCCGCTCGGGTGGTACCTCGCCGAAACGCATTGCATACATCTTGCGCACTACCTTCAGCCGCAAAGTATCATCCAGTGCCAGCTTGGCCTGATAGAGCAAGCGATCCGCCCTCGCGCCGCCCGGCTGACCGGACGAATACAAACGCACCCCCGCTTCGCCCACCCACACCAGCAGTGTGCCCACCCGCGCGGCCAGCGCCACAGCAGCATGGGAAGTCCGTGTACCCGGTTCCAGCATCAGGCAGGCCACGCCACCGACAGGGATATGCGTACGGACACCGCTCTTATCCACCACGACAAACGCGCCATCCAACACATCCAGATGGCCTTTTTCGATAAACAAAATGGAAAGCCGCTCCTTGATAGCGATAGGCTTGAGCGGAGGCAGAAGATCGGCCATTTACAGCGCAATCAGCCCGGCAGGGCAAACAGCAAGAAATGCCAACAATGAAATTTCATGTTCAGACCCGATGCAACAATGGGCGACTGCGCAACGTCTTGCCAGTAAAAACGGTAAACTTTCCCAGTAATCCTTCCGGCTCTTGAATCAGTTGTTCCAACCAAGCCGCCGGTTCATCAGGGCGGTATGACGGAACCCGCAGCAGAATCACCGCAGGCGGCGGCGCATAGTTACGCGCAAACAACAGTTCGCCATAATCCCGATCAAACGTCACCAGCCAGCGCCCCTCTTCCCGTGCAAGCGCAAGCACCTCCGTGTCGGCATCCCCGGAATGAGATTCGGCAATGGACAGCACATCATGCCCCGATGCACGCATCACGGCGACAGATGGCGCGGGGAAATTTTCGTTAACCAGCCAGCGCACTTTCATGCGGTCACTTTCCCCACGGCCACAAAAGTTTCCTCCTTGAACAACTCCGAAGCAAAACTCAAAGCCGCCAGCACATCTTCCCGGCTGATATGGGGATAAGAAGTAAGCACATCTTCCAACGACCACCCATCCGCCATGCGATCCAGAATCAACTCCACTGAAATACGCGTACCCTTGATAATCGGCTTACCAACCAGCACCGCCGGATTCACTTCAATGCGATCTTTCCAATTCATGTTTGCTCCTCACTTAATCAATGATGCTAAGTTGCTAGTATCCGCTCAAACCCGCCGAACCAGCAATAGGCCGCAGCTATCATTCTCGCTCTTCCTGCTGTGCCTCACTAAGAACAACTCGGCGCGGCGCAAATTTTCGTATTCCATCCGGTGCTGCAAAACACAAGGGCTGATCCGGCAAAGAGTCATTGCCATCTTCAAAGCGTTCGACTTCGCGTTGGTGGGTAAATGCTTTCAGCGGTTTAATTCCCAATAACTCGTGCAATGCCCCCGCTTCGTCATGGAATACACCTGCCAATACTGGAGCAGTGGGGATGCAGGCTTTTCGCCCCAGCCAGATTCCCCATACAGGATTTTCCAATCCGAGTCCTCTTTCATCTTTCGCCAATCGGTTGATGAGTTTCGCATTACCGGAAAGTACGCAAGCGAAAGCGGCATCGCACAAATATTGGCGATAAGTCAGATGTGTATCTTTGGTGCTGCCGCTTGCCGTTTTTGTATTCTGTACCGTGTGGTAGTCGGTGATGCGCCGCACCGATAGTTCCGCTGATTTTTCTCCGAACTTCAACGAACGAGGAATTGCCACTGTCAACAAACGCAAGCTCACACATTGTTCAAGTAAAGCTTTCTCTTCCTCAGAGCCACGCGAAATACCCAGTGCCGCGCAGCACATGCCGAGAATGGCGCTCTTGGTTGGAAGCAGCCCTGTGTTGCGGCGGTTGTACTGGCTCTCGAATCCCCAGGATTGCAACGGCCCTTCCAGACGCAGGGCGAGATACGCGGTTTTATTCGACATGAACACATACCTTGTCGAGAAAGTCGGCAAGATTCATATCGGGAATTACGCCGCTGAACAATTCTTTCTTGTCCAATCCCCAAGTGGCATTGAGTTTATCGCGCTCGGATTTCATCGCTTCCAGTGAAGTTTCAAACAAACCTTTACCGCCGTATGCACGGACAGGTTTCTCGAAAGCGTTAACCAGTTGGACGGGATGGCCGCTGTTGCGCACAACGCCCAGCACATAACCCGGCAAGGTGGCTGCGTTCATGGAATTCTTGCGTGCGCCGGGAACAGCCAATAAGCTTGCCTCGACAAATATGCGCACAACCTGTTTACGCTCCTCTGGCGAAAGAACCACCAGATGATCCTTATCCTTCAACATGTCCAGATTTAACGCGGCGAAGCGATAATAAGTTGCGGAGTTGAACTCCAGTGTACCCGTCATGCCTGCCCCTGATTCTTCCTTGGGTTGAAGATCATCCACTGCCGCGAAGAAGTCTATCTCGTTGTCCACCTTGTGCGTCGAAAGGGCGTGCGCGAACATCCCTGCACCTTCAAGCGTTAGCGAGTGATCGTTTGCAACCATGCGCCCGAAAAGTGCGATGTCTGCCGCATCCTTCAAGACTTCCGAACCAACAGCTTTTATCGCCTTCTTGGTATCTCCTGTTTTGTTAAATTCGCGAGCCAAAGCCTGAATTTCAGCGGGTGTCGTGAAAAACAACGTTTTCACCTGTTGTTTACCATTCTTCTCAGCCTTCGCATCCAGATTCGAGATCGCATCTGCGAGTTTCTTGGCCTGATCCAAGGCTTCACTTTCAGCAACACCTTCGTTAATGAGCGCGGCACGTAGCGGCTCAATAATCAGTCGCGTCCGCTGCCCATTAAAGCGTTCGCTGTTTTCCTGTGCATACTCACGAATTGCTCTTTTCCACGATTGGCTGGACACTCGTGCCCGTTGCACACCGCCAAAAATCGCAGTCTTGGGCGAATTGAGATCATCGCGGTTAAGGCAAGCAACGGGGAAAGATTGCAGGATATGAAGTTCGAGATATTTCATGGTTGAGTCCCTTTCTTGAAAGTTTGTAGTTATCGTTGGATGGGTTGAAGCAACAACATGCCGAAACCGAAACCTTTGGCGCTGCCAATGCCCTTGTAAAATGCATCTTCAAATCGCTGCGGATTGGCTACTTCCAGCACGCCGCGAAAGCGCACGCCGGTATGCACGCCATGTTCACTGCGTTTGCGGAAAACCTGATCCTGACAAAAGCTGATTTCAGGCGCTTCAACGATGGTAAAACCGGACTCCGTCGCCTTGCGTTGAAGCCAATCGGTTTGCTCGTCAAGCCGGGCGAGGGGCTTGCGCCGCCCGTTCTTGGTAGGCTGTCCATTGGCATCCAGTTTAACCACCTTGCGGGTTGGGTTTGCGCGCAGATCGAAAGCGTAATATCGACGTTGCAAGAATGTCGGCGTGATGGGTTTAACCGCCCAGCATTCTTCCGGGCACCATTCTGGGCGCTCTGGCCGGTGCGCTTTGGAAAGCAGCATCAAGGTGTAACCATCCGGTGCAGAATCGAGCCTTGAAAGAAAAGTTCGGGGCTGTTCATCCAAGCCGGGAAAAGCTTGCCAAGCAACTTGATGCCAAGCGTAACCATCGGTGAGTTGCAGCCGCCGCTGCGTCGCCAGATCAGGTTCGATTAACATTTTTGCCAACCAGCTCATGGTGTTTCCTCCACTTCCAATTCCACCTCCGGTGTCCAGAAACTTTGCGCCCAGCGCACACGCACCCAATCGGCGTGATACTCCCAATCGAGCAAATCCTTGTACAACTTCTCGTAATTGACGGGAATATCTTGCGCCTTGGCGCGCAGCACGAGGCGCACCACGCGGTCGAAAATCTCATCGCCATCCGCCGCAAGAAGGTGCTGAAAACGACGAGACACCGGGCCAATGCCTTCGGCTTGGTTGAGCTTTTGCCGTTCGTCATCGCTCAACAGTTTGCGGCACATCGCACCGTAATCCCCATCATGCGTTTCTTCCGAATGGGTGGCATACAGACCGGCGACGGTTTGAACCACCTTGTTGCAGTGCTTTTCGCCGATGCCGCCAAAATTTGCCACATACGGCCATGCACGGTGTTGTTTGCTCTCCACCAACATGCAGCGCAGGTTCGCCATGAAGCCGCGATCTTCTTTGCGACTGCGCAAAAACTTGAGCAGACCTTCTCCCGGTTTTTTGGTGGTGTTTTTTTCGGCTGTTTTTTCCGTCATCATTTAGTCCTCCGCTTCAACGGTTTCAGGTTCTTGTGCATCATGGGTTTGCTGCTTGGCAAACAACTTACCTAAGCCCAACGCAAATGCGCGTATCTGGCGCGGTGTTTCCTGTCCGCAGGCAAGCAAGTAAGCTTGCCGTGCTGCTCCATGCACGGATTTGTGCCAAGCATCGCGTGTTTTCTCCACCGCTTCGGCAGATGTACCAATGGTTTCCACGTGCGCCATCAGTAGCGGACGCCTTTTTTCTACGGCAGTCCAGTAGTGATGGGCGGCGGCAGCCCGTAATTTTTCCTTGAGCTTCCAGCGATCCTGTGGCTTGGTCATTTCGAGGCGACCTTCCCAGCCGCCATCTGACTCCTTGCGGTAAGTTTCCACTGCCCACCCAAGCTTGCCCGCAATATTTTCAGCCCATTGCACTTCCCCAGCGTAAGCCGCTCTTCCATTGTCTGTGCGCATGTTGGGGGGGATGTGGAATACCGATTCGGCGGCATCCAAAATAGTAGCCTTGTTGGTAAGCAAAGCCCCCACCCAAAGATCGAAAGCCGCATTTCCTGGAACATTTCCCAAGACTAATGCACCACCGACTTTGTCCTGCTTACGCGAGACGGTCAGCGCAGATAATTCACGCCAGACAGCTCTTGAATCCGCCCTAAGCAGCTTTCTCTCTGTACCATCACGGCTAACCACTATGGTTGCCGAAACTTCCTCAGGAAAATTTTCAAATGCCGGATACGTGAAGCCGTCACCAAGTAACATATTGTTGCCGTCAACCAGGCGAATCAATCGAGTCAAAGGAACCAAACGACCCAGATAAGTCTGCGTGGCATTTTCTATGGCCTTTTGGTCATCAGGATTTGAGGGCATCCTTTCCCAAATTGGCTGCCCCCAACACTCATCGAAAGGTTTGTTGAAGTGCTGAGCTATCGTTTCTCTGGTAAGCAGGTTAGCGCAAATCGTATCGAGCAACGTGTCACGCCGCAGAAAGGTGTGAAGCATGGAAGATGGCGTGCATGGTGCATGAGCACTGGATTTGCTGGTTTCCTTGCCCCCCCACGTTACTTTGCCAATCAAACCACCCGGAGAAAATTGCTGAAAGGTCAATAGCATTAGCGCCAGCGTTTCAGGTGAGAAATCTCGCTGGCCACCATGATCGAATAACAGTGCGTTATTCCCTGTGGCTAGAGCGAAATCCAACTTGCCTGCCGAGGTAAGATCATTCGATTCACCGCCTTCGTCAGTCTTGCCAAGCTTAGGTAATTTTGCGATCTTGGCAATCTGCAAAAATGGTTTGGCCGAATCGAACAAATTGAACGACGGTTCCCATTTTTCCAAATATTCTTTCGCCGCTTGCGGCAAGGCATTTGGTGCATTATCCCAAGCCTCAATATCTTCTGGCCCATTCAGTGCCGCCTGCGCAATACAGATAAGCAACCGCATCAGTGCAATGCGCTCGTGAGGGCGCACTGCCAAATCGGAAAACTGTTTGCCTTCCGTGAAAACTTGCATAAGGCTGGCAGTGTCAGGCTTGCCATTCGGCCTCACCACCGGAATCCACGCTTCAGTCACAAGGTTCATGTTCTTTTATCCCTCCTGTCCCGCGCCGGATTTCCAGCCCGCGATCAATATGCCAGTGTAGCGACCTGTCGTCTTTCAAACCTGCGATATCCACGCTTCCGTCCGGCTTCACCAAAGCAACTGCCTGCTCGCCCTTGACGTAACGGCTCGTGGCTTCTTCGGTGTGGAAGGCGGCGAATTCCGGTTTTGGAATTTTCACCAGATTGCGATGCAGTGCACGCGCTGTATCAAGCCGGAATTCATCATCCGACAGATTGGCCTGCTCACCATTGAGCAAAGTAAGCTGTTTGCTGTTGCGTTCAGTGGACAGAATCAATTGGACGGACTCCACCGCACTAATTCGAGTTTGTACGCCTTCCTGATCGTCCAGCAAGGGACTCCAAATGTTGGAATTCATTTCCGCCGTTTTTTTCTTGGCGAATTCGTCACCCCAGATTTCTTCCTGCCATGCATTCCAGCCATCCGTTGCTTCATCCCGTTCATCATAGGTATCGCTCAACAAATTGCGAATTTCTGTTGGTATTGTAATATCTCGCTCATCTCGCGCCGACCAGATTTCCAACGAGCGTAGTAGCACATAAGGCGCATATACCCATGCCTTCGCGCCCAAAGCTTTGCGAATAGCTTCCTTTTTCATGGCGCGCAATTCGTCCAAGGTTGCATCCTCTTTAATAATCCAGCATTCGGCGCGCTCGGCAGGACGCTTTCCACGGGGATGCCGCCACAGCCGCCCGATGCGCTGCAACAGCATGTCGGTAGGCGCAAGTTCGGTAATCAACAAGTCCGCGTCCAAGTCCACGCTTTGTTCGACAATCTGGGTAGAAACCAGAATACAGCCGCGCCGATTTTCACTGTCTTTGCCAAGTAACTCCATCCAGTATGTTTCCAGTTCCTCGCGTATGAAGTATGGGAAGCGCGAATGCAGCAATCCAAACAATGGCGGTTCTGTTTGTTTGTGTGCCAATGCTTGCAGTTTGGCATAGACAGATTGGGCGCGGGCAACTGTATTGCATATCCACAGCACACAAGCGCCGTTGCACGCCTGCTTCCATGCATCATGAAGCGCATATTCGTTTTCAACAAAGACAACATGTACCTTTTTTTCTTCCGGCGGTTGCGCTGGACGAGGCGTAATAAATGCTCCGTTGCTTTGCTTTCCGCTAATCAGCGGGTAGTCATCAGTTTCTGAAATATCGCTTTCGCCTAGCAACGCCGTGCGCCGTTCAGGTGTCAAGGTGGCAGATAGGAGGATGACCGTGCAGCCCAGCTTTTCCAGTGTCTCGCACAAAACGCGAATCAAAGTACCCGTGTAGAAATCGTAGGAATGCACCTCGTCCAATATCACCACTTTGCCAGCTAATCCAAATCGGCGCACGAAGAAATGCTTTGCTGCAACGACGGCAAGCAATGCCTGATCTACCGTGCCGACGCCGAAGGGAGCGATGAGTGCCCGTTTGGACGATGCAAACCAGTCGCGCCCGGCGCGTGCATCGTCTGATTCTTTACCTTTCGTGGTGGCTGTAGGTACCGGTTGACTAAGATTTTCCATCAACCAGGAATTGGCATGGATCAAACGAGTGTCCAAACCTTCCGGCCAAATCTTGCGGATAAAATCATCCACGCGCAGATGGATGCGGTTGCTGGTGGCTTGGGTAGGCAACGCGAAATAAATGCCGTTTGCCTTCCCTTGGCATATCAAACGATAGGCACAGGCCAGTGCCGCCTCGGTTTTGCCCATGCCCATTGGCGCTTCGATGACGTAAATCCCCGGCTCGGTAATGGCTGTCACTGCCTCACGCTGCAAATCGTTTTGTGGAAATGGAAATAGCTCTTCAAAACTCAAACCGCTTCGTACTTCAGGATGAGAGAATCCAATGGTTTTCACCGCATATTGTGCTCGCTGCTTGCTTTCATCCAGTCCAAGGTCTCTATCAACAGGAAAATATGTTTCGTCCGAGCCAATCCAGTCGGACACTGAAATCAAACCAGCTAACCACCAAAGATGCGCTGATTCACGGCTGATCTCCGTCTTGGGCAGTTTTCCTGCCAGAGCTTCGATCAATTGCCTCGCTATCCGTTGGCGTTCCTGCTCCCATTCGTCCTTCTTCATACCAGTAGTTTCTTGCAGGCCGCGTTCACCCGGACGATACAGGTGTCCATGATGCGCGCCTGCTGCTACAGCCCAATGGATCGCGCTTCTTGCCTTCATGTTCTCTTGGAGCAAAAGATTCTGCAAAGTAAATTGGCTGACTTTCGCATGATCCTTTTCGAAGTTCTGCCAACCTTGCGCCGTACTGATTTCTTTCATTCCAGTTTGTTCCAGCCACTTGGCACATTTGCTTTGGAAGCCTTGTGAGATTTTGCCGATGTCGTGCAAAGCAGCCAGCAAGGCCGCTTCACAGGCATTCATGTTGAAACGTGTCAGCAAGTGCGGATAATGCTTGACCAGATTTTCAGCAACCAGCCCCACATTCATCATGTGATGCAAAACAGAAATCCCCGGCAAATCATCGGCAGTGGTCTTCGCCCAGAATTTTATTGCGGACAAATCAAGTTGTGACATGTGTTATCACCATTCCCTAAACAAGCACAATGCCACATCCAGACACTGATAAGCGCGCGGATGCCACTTCGGTTCAGCCGGATATTTATCGTCGGCCTTGCCCCAGTAGTTGAAAATCGCATCCCCTCGTTGCTCGATCATGTTTGGCGTTTTGGTTCTCGGTTTTTCGATTGCCGGGAAGTGTATACCTACCACTGTCTCAAAACATGAGCCTGTCACTTATATCTATCTGTAATGCCCCAGCGCACTTTTCAGGCGTTCGGCTACGGCATCCCGCAGTGATTCTGGCGAGATTACTTCGACTTCTCCGCTATGCTTGAGAATGTCCATCACCAGTTCGCGCGAATCGGAATAGGGAACGCGCAATTCGTAGCTGCCGTCTTCAAGCATCCGGCTTTGCTGTTGCGGATGCCAGTGCTCATCGGCAACCCAGCGCGCCCGTTCCGGGGTGAAGCGCAGCACGGCCTGGTATTTTGCTTTCCCCGCGAAGATTCCATAGGAACTGGCGTAGTGCGCGTCGAGTTGTTTTTCCGATATATTGCGGCAATGCTGTGGCAATGCCTTGGCAGCGGTAATACGTTCAACGGCGAAGCTGCGCAGGGCGTTGCGGGTATGACAGTAAGCGTCCAGATACCAGTTGTCGCGATAATGGATGAGCCGCTGCGGGGAGATTTCGCGTGAATTGGTTTCGTCGTTGCCGCGCCCGTGATAATGAATGTTCAGTCTGTTTCTTTGCAGCAGCGCGCCTGCTACGGTCTGAAAACAGTCCAGTATGACATTGCGTCCGGTCATGCGCAGGATGCGTACTCGTTTGGAGATTTCGTCATTACCCAGATGTCTGGCCGCGAGGATTTGTTCGATGCGTTCTTTGACGGGTTTGAGTTGTGTGTCGAGCAGGCCGGGCTGAACGTGTGCGAGCAGTTGCTGAGTAGTCAGTAAGGCATAGAGTTCGGTTTCGCTGAACCAGAGTCCTGGAAGCTCAAAGGTTTCTCCGTCAGTCAGCGCGTAGTGATAGCCGTTGCGTGATCGGTCATATTCAATCGGCGCATTGAAATACTGGCGCATCTCTTCGATGATGCGATTGACTGTGGCGCGCGAGCATTCGAGTTTTTCTTGCAACACGCTGTGCGGCACCGGCAAACGGTGCGCGGCAATAACTTGATGCAGCTTGTAAATGCGTTGCAGGCGATCCATGGTTAACCTTTTCTGAAAAGGGCGTAAGCAATGGGAAACCTTTTTGCGAATCGGCCTTTGCCTGTGACATTTTATTCTTTTGCCAGGCAACATTTCTTGTATTTCTTGCCGCTGCCTCAAGGACAGGGATCGTTGCAACTGGCTTTTGGTTAGGGGCGCGGATATGGGTTTCCTGTTGGACATAGCCAAGAGGGCGTGCAAATGAGTGATTTTCGACCGAGCTTCACACCACCACAGCTTTGGTAGCAATGCTCAACTCTATTGGAAGATCAATTCGAAGTGCAGATAATGGTTGTTATCGGGTTGCCCGACAACGGACGCTCGTGACTGGCCGGATTGGGTTATTATGCACATTTCTCGATTATGTGAAGTTACTGTTGA
>Ga0182030_10013502_pt1 | contig 16240 bp, 11 predicted proteins | sample 812S3MmetaG_FD_121299 | JGI IMG/M metagenome (GOLD analysis project Ga0182030, IMG submission 121299) | Permafrost microbial communities from Stordalen Mire, Sweden - 812S3M metaG (Illumina Assembly) | ecosystem: Environmental > Terrestrial > Soil > Wetlands > Permafrost | place: Sweden...
AGACGGCTTCGTCGACCAGGCGCGGCAGACCGTGATGCGCACGCTGGAAGCCTCGAGCGATGAAGAAAAGGGCGATTACGGCATGATCAAGGAAAAAATCCGCCAGGACCTGAAGCGCTTCATTGTGAAGAACACCTCGCGCCGCCCGCTGATCATGCCGGTGATCCTGGAAGTGTAGAAGCTTATCGCACAAGGATGGCTCCGGACTGTTCTGGCCGATACGATGATTGACAATCGACGCTTGTCACTTTACAATTAAGTCCGATGATCCGCAGCTTCAAGCATCGTGGCCTGAAGCGGCTCTACGAGCAGGGCGACCGTAGCGGCATCCGTCCCGATCTGCTGGAAATTGTTGAACGAATCCTGACGGTTCTTGACGCTGCAACTGCGCCGCAGGCTCTGGATCTCCCCCGATATCATTTACATCCGCTGAAGGGTGAACTGAAGGGATTTTGGGCGGTAACAGTGCGGGCCAACTGGCGTATTGTTTTTCGCTTTGCGGGTCCGGACCCCGTTGACGTCGAGCTGATCGATTATCACTAAGGAGGGAATGGATTGCCATGTCCATGAAGGATCCTGTACATCCCGGCCGTGTCGTCCGCCATGATTGTCTTGAGCCTTTGGGGCTTTCGGTGACGGAAGGTGCCAAGGTACTCGGTGTCACCCGGCAGGCCCTCAACAACATCGTGAATGGCAAGTCCGGCATCAGTCCGGAGATGGCAATTCGACTGACTAAGGCATTCGGCAGCACGGCGGAAACCTGGCTGGGGATGCAACTTGCGTATGACCTTGCAGCCGTTCGCAAGCACGAAAGCAAGATCAAAGTGCGGCGGCAACGGGTTGAGGAACTGCGTGCGAGTTAGCCGGTCTCGTGCGCTTCAGCGATGACCACCGTCGCCTGGCAGGACCGCCCGTCGCACAAGGCACGGCTCCTTGCCTGGCTCCTACTGTTAATCCCGGTCGTCGTGGCCCTTCTTTATCCCCTCGCGCAGGATTACCTGCGCGCCGCTTCTGTGCTGGATCGCATCTCTGATCCGCACGCCGCTAACTGGATTGCCAACTATGACGTGCATCCCGTTGACGTGCGTGACACCACCTTCGACTTCCGCGGCAGATCGATTCCCGCTCGCATTTACCTGCCACGCGGCGTCGGCTTTGCGCCAGGCATCCTGGTTGTTCACGGCATGCACGAGTTGGGCATCGACGAACCACGCCTCGTCGGCTTCGCGCGCGCGCTGGCCGCCAGCGGCTTCTTCGTCATGACGCCGCTGGTTCCCGGCATCGCGGACTATCGCGTCCAGGCTGAGTCGGCGGACCTGATCGGCACCGCAGCGCAAAGTTTCGCGCAGCAGCTCAGCGTGCCCAAGGTAGGCATCTTGGCGATCAGCTTTTCCGGAGGTCTGGCGCTGCTGGCCGCCAGCGATCGGCAGTATTCGCCGTCGATTGCCTGGGTCGCCTCCGTCGGCGGGTATTACGATCTGGCGCACGTGCTGCGATTCTTTGCCGATGGCGAGGCGGTCCGTCCGGAGGGAATTATCGATCATTTATCACCGCACGAATATGGTCCGCTGATCGTCGTGTATGACGAGCCTGGAGATTTCTTTACTTCGCACGATGCGCCCATCGCGCACGACTCGCTCAAGCTACTGCTCTCCGGCAACGGCAAAGCTTCCGAAGCGCTGACCCAGACGATGACACTCGCCGGTCAGCAGATCATGCAGGACATTTACCACAAGCATCGCGAAGGTCTGACGCCGGCGATTCTCGCTGAGATCGACAAGCGTCGCGAAGAGCTGGCCGCTGCCTCGCCAGCGGGCCGTCTGCGCTTCCTGCACGTCCCTGCCTTGTTGCTGCACGGATCGGACGACACCGTCATCCCACCGACCGAGTTGTTGTGGTTGCTGCGCGACGTGCCGAAGGAATATCTGGTCAGCGCACTCATCAGCCCTGCCATCAGTCACGTGGAGGTCGGCAGTAAAGCCAGCCTGTGGGACAAGCTGGCGCTTGTACACTGGATGGCAGTGTTGATACGTGAAGCGCGAAACACTGCCGCAGGCACGGCACCGAAATTGCCATAAGCCAGGGCCATGGTCACACTCGACGACATCAAGCGCGCGCAGCAACGATTGCACGGCATCGCCGTCCGCACACCACTGATCGCCTACTTCCCGCCCGCGCAGAAGGCCGCCGCAAATCCCGAAGGCGATGCCGACCGCGGTCAGCTTTTTCTGAAGCCGGAGAACTTGCAACCCATCGGCTCCTTCAAGCTGCGCGGCGCTTACAACAAGATCGCGTCGCTCACCGACGAGGAGCGGCAGCGCGGTGTCATCTCGTACTCCAGCGGCAATCATGCGCAAGGTGTGGCCTACGCGGCGCGCGCGCTCGGTGTAAAGGCGGTCATCGTGATGCCGCGCAACGCGCCCCGGCTCAAAGTCGACGGCACGGCCGCGCTCGGCGCGGAGATCGTCACCGTCGGTCCAGCCTCGACCGAACGCCTGCACAAGGCGGAAGAACTCGCGCGGCAGCACGGCTACGTCATCGTTCCGCCGTACAACGAAGAGCAGATCATCGCGGGGCAGGGAACCGCTGGCCTGGAAATTCTGGAGGACTGTCCCGATGTCGATCTGGTGCTGGTGCCCAGCGGCGGCGGCGGATTGATCAGCGGCATCTCAGCGGCGCTGAAGCTGAGTGGTTCGCACGCGAGGATTGTCGGCGTGGAGCCGGAGCTGGCCAATGACGCGCAGCAGAGCTTCCGCAAAGGCGAGATCGTCGAGCTGCCGCCGGAGCGCGTCTCCAGCACGCTGGCCGACGGCTTGCGCACGCAATCGATCGGGCCCATCAACTTCGAGCACATCCGCCGCTTCGTCGACGACATGGTCACCGTCACCGAAGACGAGATCCGTTCCGCCATGCGGCGCATGGTGACCAACGTCCGCATCGTCGCCGAGCCCAGCGGCGCGGTGACTTTCGCGGCCTGGCTGTTTCACGCGAAGGAGTTGCCAGAATCGAAGAAGACGGTCGCGGTGGTCAGCGGCGGCAATGTCGATCCGCAATTGCTGGCGCAGGTGCTAAGCGAACAGGAAGAGCAATAGGCCCACGGTCAATTTCAGGGAGAGCCGCTAGCCGCAAAGGTCTGCTGCTTCCGCCGTTCCTGCGCCGCCAGGTTCAGGCACTTGGCCGCGTCTGCTTCGTCGCCAACAGCCTCGTAAGCGTTGGACATGCGCACCAGCGTGTCGGCCCGCAGGACCGCCAGCACACCCCGGTCGCTTTGCGTCAGGTCAATCACTTTCCTGAACCGTTCGATCGCTCCCTGCGGATTACCATGCTGTTGTTCGTATACCCCAATGTGGTAGTAGGGATACGGAAGCAGCGGGTCCATCGCCGCCGCGGAGCGGAAGTGGAGCATGGCATCGTCCGCGCGGCCTTCCTTCTGCAAAGCTTCGCCCAACACATTTTCCGCACCCGAATTGTCCTTCGTGACCTCTACCGTGTGCGACCACAGAGCTACGTCGCTCGACCAGTAGTTGAGCTGACGATGAGTGGCGAACGCCAATAGCAAAAGTATCGCGACGCTGGCGCCGGCCACCAGGATCCCGGAGACGCGCCATTGCTCCACCCAGTCCGCCACGCCCCAGCAGAGCGCGATGAATAATCCCACGAACGGCAGATACGCATAGCGATCAGCCATGGCCTGGCCGCCCACCTGGAGCAGGCCGATCATCGGGACCAAGGTCCCCAGGAACCAGAACCACCCCACGGCGAGATAGCGGCGGTTTGTGCTGGCCACGGTCAGCACGGTGATCGCCAGCAGCAAAAGAGATTCCAGCCAGACATGCCGGAAGCGGCTGGCGTGAGGATAGAAAAACGCCAGATGCGTCGGCCAGACGGCTTTGCCCAGATATTGGGTGTACGCGACAATCGCGTTCTCCGCGCGCACCGCAAAGGAATACGATCTCTGCACTCCGCCCATGGCGCCGCCCGCCTGCTGCGCGGCGACGGTGAGGAATGCACTGACGGCGGAAAACACCAACAGCGGCAGTTTCTCCAGCACAAGCCACGAAAAGCTCTTCGCCGGGATGATCGCGTCGGATGCCTGGGATTGGTCTTTGCCGGCAAACATCCGCCGCAGAGGCCAGTAGTCCCACAACAAAAGTACAAACGGCAGGGTGATGACCTGCGGTTTGGACATCAGCCCAAGCGCAAACAGCGCTGCAACCACCAGGTATCGGCCCAGGCGCGGATTACTCGCGTACCAGCGGTAAGCACCCAAGGCCAGCAGCAGAAAAAACATGCTCAGCAGGTTCTTGCGTTCGGCAATCCAGGCGACGGACTCGACGTTCATGGGATGCAACGCAAACAGCGCCGCCACCATGAAGCTGCGCCCAACGCTGGCCGTCGCCCGCCACAATATCCAGAACAGCAAGACGGTGTTCATCACGTGCAGCAGGAGGTTGGAGTCGTGGTGCAGGCCGGGGTTGAGGGAAAACAACTGGACGTCCACAGCGTGCGCCAGCCACGTCAGCGGATGCCAGTTGGCCGCATAGTAACTGGTCAACGACCATTGCAACATCTCCCAGTTCAGTTGCGTGATGTGGACATTGTGGGTCACGTACTCGCCGTCATTCAGCGAGATAAACGGGTACTGGTTCACCGGGAAATACACCGCGAGGGTTGCAACTACCAGGAGCAGGCCGAGACCCAGAAGGACGCCTCGCCGCACGGGCTGGCCAAAAAGGCCCGCGCCGTGCTGAGACTGGACCTCATGTTCCGGTAACCGGACGGACATCACCTCGTCCTTGTGCGGTAAACCATCGGCGTCGGCGCTGGCGCGCCATGTCTGAGAGTGCTGGCTGGGCATCGTTGGTTCGCGGTTCCTGCGAGTGCGATATTACGCCAATGGAAGAAAATAGACGCAAATTAACTTAGCGTTTACTCGCCAAAGTGGGGTTATTATGGTGGCTCGGATGGCGTCTGAAGACTTGGGAACGCGGAGGTCCCTCTCCCATGACTCCTCGAATTCTTCCAATCGCAGCCCTATGCCTGGTATTGCTTGTCATCAGCAGTCCGTCCAGAAGCCAGGATAAATCGCCGTCGCCGGCTACAAGTGCGGCAGTAACACCACTGAGCGGGGCGAACAAGACCGGGAATCCCATCCTGCCTCCTGGCCAACAGGTGCTAAACGCCGTCAAGATCAGTGTGGATGTTCTGAGCAACCGCCACGTGCTCAGCTCGTACGTTTATGGGGGAGCCTACCCCAATAACGCTGCCACTATCACCGATAGCGGTACGACCGTCGTGCGCTGGGGAGGCAATGCGACTTCGCGTTACAACTGGCAGGCGGGAACGTACAACGCTGCGAATGACTGGTATTTCGGGGACTACGGGTACACCGAAATCGGCGACAGCAGTTCCACCCAGTTCATTACCGACGTGGAAGCCGCGGGAAGCAATCCGCTCATGACAATGGTGATGCTGGGTTGGGTGGCGAAAGATGTCACCGACGGCAGCGCTTACAGTTTTTCCGTCGCCAAGTACGGAGCACAATGCGCCGTGAATCCCTACAACTCCGACGACGGCGACGGAGTCAGGACCGACTGTGCGACGAACATCACGGGGAACGATCCCACGGATGCCGACGTCGAACTGAAAGACTCTCCGCAGAACGGAGATCCGCCCGGAACGGTCTATCGCAACCAGTGGGCTGCGGCCCTGGCGACAGCGTTCGGCAGCGCGCCCCATTTCTACGACATGGACAATGAAATCGACATCTGGGGCAGCACCCATCGTGATGTGCATCCGAATCCCTCCGCCTACAGCGAGCTGCGCGATACCTACATTGCCGAAGCGCGCGCCCTGAAGGGATGGGACCCAAGCGCTATCCGGCTGGGCGCAGTCAGTTGCTGCTGGTGGTTCTATTGGAATGGGGCCAACAACAACGACAAAGGCGCCCATGCCGGAATCGATTTCCTGCCCTGGTGGCTGAACGAAGTCTATTGGCAGGACGAGCTGGCGGGCACGCGGTCGCTGGATGTCTTTGACATTCACGCTTACCCGGATGGGCCCGACACTTCGGGATGGACCCTGGCGCAAAAGCAGGCGCTCTCGCTGCGCATTTATCGCGACTACTGGGACCCGACCTATGTGAGTGAATCGGGAGACATCAACCAGCAATGGGTCACGCAAATCCAACCCAACAAGACGATTCCGTTCCGCATCCCGCGTATGCGGGCGACAGCGAACATGATCTATCCCGGAACTCCGTTGAGCATCACGGAATGGAGCGCTAACTTTGCCGGCGAAGCGGATTATTCGACGGCCCTGGCCGACGCCGACGCTTACGGCATTCTGGGACGCGAGCGCGTCTATCTCGCGTCGCGTTGGACCGCCCCGGACCCATCGAATCCCAACTATCAGGCGCTGAAGCTGTACCGCAACTACGACGGGCAGCACGACGCGTTTGCGACCACGTCCGTGTCCGACACCTACAACGCGAGTGCGAACTTGTTCAGCAGCTATGCTGCGCTGAATTCCACCGGCACAACCCTGACCGTGATGATCTTGAACAAAAACCCCATCGGCTCGGCGCAAGCCCAGTTTGCTTTCAATGGATTCACGCCCCGGCTGGTGACCGCCTACACCCTTTCGCCGAGTAACCCGACGAAGATCGTGGCGTCACCCCAGAGGCCATGGGCTCCAGCGATACCGGTGGCTCCCTACACGGCGACTTTGCTGGTAGTGACCGGCAAGGCCCAGATGCCGAGCGCGGAGTGGGACCTTAACCCGGACACGACCATGGTGGCGGCGGGCGGAACGGTAGTGCTTCAGCCGAAGATTTTGTCGGGATCGGGAACGGTGACTCTTGGTACGCCGCAGTCGGACAGCGGAATCGTCCTCACGGTTACGCAGCCGCACCTCAGCTCGGGCCAGAACGGAAGCATCACCGTGACCGCCGGCATGAATCCAGGTTTTTATCACTTTACGGTTCCCAGCACCGACAACGCGGGCATATCGCAAAAGCAGAGTGGCTGGATTGTGGTCGGAAATCCTCCCGCGTCGTTCACTGAAACCGGCAACAATCAAAGCGGACCGCCCGGCGGCCAATTGAATCTTGCCGTGACGCTGAACCCCGGCAGTTCGGGCGGAAGTGCGCCTGGCGCGACGATTTTCTTCAGTACGACTGCCGGTTCGCTGTCGAGCCGCACCGTCGTCACGGATTCCTCGGGCAATGCACCCGTGGTGCTGACGTTGCCATCGAGTCCCGGAACCGTGTACGTCACCGCCGAAGGTCCTTATGGACTTGGTCACCCGGTAGCCACGTTTACGGAGACGGTGCAGTAGGAGCAGGGATTCAGTCGTTTTTTGGATAATCCGAGCGCAGGATCCAGTTGTTTGTTATAGATAGAGAAGTTAAGGGCTCGTTTCGTCCCGAATTGGGCCATATTTTACCGGTAGTGCAACTACTGTCAAATTTTTGCGAGCACTTTTTACATGTCAATATGGCGAAACGCAACAAAGTATCCTAAGTAACTAATTCCATTGGGAATATAAAGTTGGCAAAACATGAACAAAGATGCCATAAATCTGGTATAATAGAATTAGAATTGAAGTTGAGAGATCCCAGCCAATCCGGCTGGGTTTCGTGTTTTTGCACGGTTTCAGTCGTGGGCGCGGTTATCCGTTCCTTCCCCATCAGTTTGACCAAGCCCCGGTGATAAGGTGATCTTTCACCTGCATCGCGGCAACTGCCATTGGCCGATGACTTCCATTAGGCGACGACTCAGCCAAGGCCGCCATTGTGACCATTGGATCAACGATGCACAGCACAGTTCATCGGTGAGACGCCAACGAGCAAGCCCCGCTTGCCGGACAATTGGAATCTCATGTCCGGGAGCCATTGGGCCCATCATATGTTTCCTGCCAGCCGAAACCTCCTTCTGATCACGGCTTGTTCCGCCGAGATTCTCCGGGTGCGACGCACTCGGGTGCTGAATTTTCAGCAAGTCACGATGCCATACCTGGCGGCCTTTGTGCCTCCCCACTGGAATGTGCAGCATGTGGATGAAGCCGTGACCCCCGTCGATTTTGAGGTGCCGGCCGATGTGGTAGCGATCACCTTCCACACGCCGAGTGCGCAGCACGCCTACGATATTGCAGACCGCTTTCGGCGGCGCGGCGCTACGGTAGTGCTGGGCGGACCGCACGTGACCCTGCTGCCTGAGGAAGCGCAGGAACACGCGGATGCCATCTTCGTCGGAGAAGCCGAGTCGCACTGGCCGCGATTTCTCGCGGAGTTCGAAACCCAGTGTTACCGCAAGCGCTACTGTTGCGATGAAACGCCATCCCTCGATCACGTCCCTTCGTCGCGCCATGATCTGCTTTATCGCCGCGACCACACGGCTGGGGCGCTATTCGCGACTCGCGGCTGCGTCCATCGATGCGATTTCTGCACCCTGGCGGTGATGTACAAGAGCAACTTCCGCAAGCGGGGAGTGGAAGCAGTCGCCGCCGAGTACGGCTCCTTCCCGGGTAAAGTCGTTATCCTGTGGGACGACAACATTGCGGGCGACATTCCCTACGCCAAGGGGCTGTTTCGGGCTCTCGCTCCTCACCGCAAATGGTGGAGCGCCCAGGCCAGCATCCATGCCGCCGCCGATGACGAATTCCTTGAACTGGCTGCGCGCAGCGGTTGTAAGCAACTGTTCATCGGGCTCGAATCCATATCGCAAGCCAGCGTCAACGGGGTCTCAAAGGGCTTCAATCGCGTGGAAGAATACGCTTCTGCTATTGCGCGAATCCATTCGCACGGCATCGCGGTGCAGGCAGGTATCGTTTTCGGATTTGATCACGATACGCTGAGCGTCTTCGACGACACCGTGGATTTCCTGGAGCAGACCGGCGTGCAAAACGCGACGTTCAACATCCTGACGCCCTTTCCCGGCACTCGACTGCATCAGCAACTGGAGGCTGAGGGCAGAATTCTTACGCGCGACTGGAGCAGGTACAACGGCCGGGGCGACGTGGTGTTTGCGCCGCGCCTGATGAGCGCCGCGGAGCTGTTGAGCGGCTATCGTTATGCCACCGCGCGGTTCTACTCCGCCCGCAGTATCTGCACTCGTCTGGCGCACTCCCCCGTCCAGTTATTTTGGACATTGCCATTGAATGTTTCCTATGCGTTAGCGCTTCGCTATCGCGCGTAAGTCCCATGTTAGTTGCACGGCAGTGTCAATAAATTCTTGACACACAAGGCTCCGTCCCGTATCTTCTCAACATGTTGTCAGCGACTCAGCGAATGACCATGGCCATGTGCACCCTAGGCGGTGCCTTGTCCACGTTCGGAGCCTGACAGCCCAAGCAGAAAACTCCAATCGTGACTGGCCGCCTAGGATGACAGGCGGTTTTGCTGTTTCTGGGCAATTTTCGATTTGGAGTTTTCGATGACTTTCTCGCCTGAGCTGTTTGCGACAACTGCGGTACGCGGCGGCCTTGCGCCCGATCCGGCGACCGGCGCTGTCCTCACCCCCATCTATCAGTCCACCACCTACCATCAGGAAGCGGTCGGCGTGCACAAGGGATTCACCTACTCGCGCGCTGCGAACCCGACGGTCTCGGCGCTGGAAGCTGCGCTCGGCGCGCTGGAAGACACGCCTCCGGCCGTATGTTTCTCCACCGGCATGGCCGCCATCTCGACGCTGTTCCTCGCGATCCTGAAGTCGGGCGATCACGTCGTCGTTTCCGACGTGGTCTACGGCGGCACGGTGCGGCTGTTCCAGCAGGTGCTGGCGAACTTCGGCGTGGAAGCTTCGTTCGTCGATACTTCGAATCCAAGCGCGGTCGCGCAGGCCATCCAGCCGGGCACCAAGCTCGTGTTCATCGAGACGCCCGCGAATCCTACGCTCAAGCTGACCGACATCGCAGCGATTGCGAAGATCGCGCACGCGGCTGGCGTGAAGCTGGCGGTTGATAACACATTCCTCACCCCGGTCTTGCAGCGGCCGTTAGAGCTGGGCGCGGACATCACGCTGCTCTCCACCACCAAGTACATCGAAGGTCACAACTCCACCGTCGGCGGATCCATCGCCACGCGCGACGAAGCGCTGCTGGAGCGCCTTCGCATCGTCCGCAAGACGCTGGGCTGCATCCAGTCTCCGCAGGAAGCCTGGCTGACTCTGCGGGGACTGAAGACGCTTCCGTTGCGGCTGCAGCAGCACTGCGCCAACGCGCAGAAGGTTGCCGAATGGCTGGAGCAGCATCCCAAAGTCGCCCGCGTGTACTATCCCGGTCTTGCGTCCTTCCCGCAATTCGCTCTCGCCGAAAAACAACAATCGCTTCCCGGCGGAATGCTGGCCTTCGAACTGAAGGGCGGCGCTGACGCCGGCATTCAACTGATGAACACGGTCAGCCTCTGCCTGCTGGCGGAGAACCTGGGCGCGGTCGAGACGCTGATTACGCATCCCGTCTCCATGACGCACGGCGACGTGCCGCGTGAGATTCGCGAGCGCACCGGCATCAGCGACGGACTGGTGCGGCTCTCGGTGGGGCTGGAAAATCCGGCGGACATCATCGCCGATCTGGAAAGCGCGCTGGCAGGCATTGCCGTCACCGGCGAAACGCAGGAGGTGGAAGCGTGTCTCGCAAAGTAATCGTCCTCAAGTTCGGAAGCTCGGTATTGCAGTCGCGCGCGGAACTGCCTCATGCCGTCCACGAGGTTTATCGCTGGATTCGCCGGCAGTACAACGTGGTCGCCGTGGTCTCCGCTTTCGCGGGCGAGACCGACCGGCTACTGGCAACGGTGGAAGGCTATCGCGACGCTAATCCGGAAGCGGTTGCGCGCGTGGTCGCCACCGGCGAAGAAGTCGCGACCGCGTTCCTGGCGCTGGAACTCGACCGCTTCGGCATTCCCGCGCAGGTGCTCGATCCCAGCCAGATTCAGCTGATCGCCGAAACCGACTCGAACGATACCGAGCCGGTGAGCGCAGACATCACCGCCATCGAAAATGCGTTCAAGCAGGGCAGGGTCGCGGTCATTCCCGGCTTCGTAGCGCGCGATCGCAGCGGACGCGTTGCCTTGTTCGGGCGCGGGGGCTCCGATCTGTCGGCGCTGTTCCTGGCCAAGCAGCTCGGCGCGCGCTGCCGCCTCGTCAAGGACGTGGATGGCATCTACAACAGCGATCCTGCAACCTGCTCTACCGCGCAGCGCTTCGACGAGATCAATTTCGCCGATGCTCTGGCCATCGCCGGCAAGATCGTCCAGAAGAAAGCCATCGCTTTCGGAAGGAAGACGGGAATCCCGTTTGAAGTTGCGGCCCTCGGCGAGAACTACGCAACCATCGTTGGCAGTCATCGCTCGGTGTTGGCTGCGAAAAGCCATGCGCAAGCGCCGCTAAAAGTCGGGCTGCTCGGACTCGGCACCGTTGGCCTGGGAGTGTTTCAAGAATTGTGGAAGCATCCTGACCTGTTCGAGGTGACCGGCATCGCCGTTCGGCGTCCCGAGCTGCACCTGGATCACGCCCCCAAGGACCTTTTGACTCGCGACTGCTGGGACGCGATCGACGATGTTGATGTCGTGGTCGAGCTGATCGGTGGCACCGACCCTGCCGGCGACCTGATACACGCTGCGCTCCTGGCGGGCAAGCCAGTAGTTACGGCCAACAAGCTTCTCATTGCCGGGGATGCCCGGCTCGACGGACATCGCGGACTGCGCTACTCCGCAGCCGTCGGCGGCGCAGTCCCCGCGCTGGAAGCGGTGCGAGCGCTGGCTCGTTCCCATTCCCATTCCAACGACGGTCGCATCGTCTCACTCTCCGGCGTCCTGAACGGAACTTGCAATTACATTCTCGATCGCATCGGCGCGGGATGCTCGTGGGACCTGGCAGTTGCCGAGGCGCAGGCCCACGGCTTCGCCGAGCAGGACCCCAGCGCCGATCTTTCCGGCTCGGACACGGTTTGCAAGCTGCGGCTGCTCGCTCGCCTCGCCTTCCCGGAAGTCGATGCGCACTACGTCAGCGCGACCGGCATCGATTCCATCGATCCTGATTGGGTGCAAGCGGCGGCGCGCGACGGCCAGCGCGCGCGGCTGGTCGGCACGGCGCAGCTGGCCGATGGCCGCGTTCATCTGGAAGTGAAACCGCAGCTGGTTGATTCGGCGCATCCCTTCGCGCAAATCAGGAATGAAGAGAATTGCCTGCTGATCGATAACGGCCACTCGGATTCGCAGCACGTCTGGACGGGACGCGGTGCGGGCCGCTGGCCGACCACGGCTGCGGTGATGGCCGATCTTTTCGATCTGAGCCGCGAGCGGCGATCTACGAACAAACCAGTAGCCGGTGATGAGCGGCCAGTGGTCAGCAAGAAAGCTGTTCCGGACGTTCTAGCCACTAGCTACTGGCCACTGGCCACTGATTTCGGAGGTGCGGCGTGAAATTCGCAACCAGACTACTGACCTTTGACCCGGCGCCCGGCGATCGCTTCATACCTGCCAACACGCCCATCTACCAGACGGCAACCTTCCGCCAGCAGGACGCGACCGAGTTCGGCGAATACGACTACTCGCGCAGCGGCAATCCCACGCGTGCGGTCGTTGAAAAACAAATCGCTGCGCTGGAGAACGGTACCCGCGGCTTCTGTTTCAGCACTGGCCTGGCGGCAATCACCGCGGTCACGCGCCTGGTCTCGCCCGGAGAAGAGATCCTGGCGTGCGACGATCTCTACGGCGGAACCTATCGGCTGTTCTCGCGCATCCTGACCAAACGCGGGATCAACGTTCGTTATGTCGACTTCAACAACCTCGACGCCGTAGCCGCTTCCCTCAACAGCAATACAAAGCTCATCTATCTCGAGTCGCCGACTAACCCGCTGCTCCAGGTCATCGACATCCGCGCCGTTGCCGGCATCGCCCATCGCAACGGTGTTCTCGTCTGCGTCGACAACAGCACCATGTCGCCGTACTTGCAGCGTCCGCTGGAACTCGGCGCGGACATCGTCCTGCATTCGGCGACCAAGTTCCTGTGCGGACACAGCGATGTAATGGCAGGTGCGGTGGTCGTCAGCGACGACGAGCTCGGCGAAGAGTTGTACCTCATCCAGAATGGCGAAGGCGGGGGGCTGGCGCCATTCGACAGCTTCCTCCTGCTGCGTGGGATGAAAACCTTGTCGCTGCGCCTGGATCGTCAACAGTCGAACGCTCGCAAGATTGCCGAGTGGCTCGATGCCCAGCCGGCGGTGGAGCGCGTGTATTATCCCGGACTGGCCGATGAGCCACAGCTTCGCGTTCATCGCGCGCAGGCGTCGGGCGACGGAGCGGTGCTCAGCTTCGTTACCGGCGACGCGGAGTTCTCGCGCGCTATCGTCGAAGCCACCAAGCTGTTCAACATCACCGTGAGCTTCGGCGGCGTCAACTCCACCATCAGCCTGCCCAACTACATGTCCCACGCCAGCATTCCGCAGCATTTGCGTCAGCAGAAGAGCATCCCTGCCGACCTGGTCAGGATTTCCGTGGGCGCCGAAGATGTCGAGGATCTTCTGGATGATCTGGGTCAGGCGTTTGAGTTTGCGTCCCGGCAGAATGTTGAGGCGCGTGCGGTGGCCGCCGATTGAAGCGTTCGCGGGATGGCAAACAGTTTGCTGAACTGCTCGATCACAATCGATTCGGAAGGGGGCGCAGCCTTACGGGCCACGGCAAGAATCTAGTTTCGGGCCGTGTTGAAGGGGCGCACCTTCAGGTGCGCCGTACGAGCCCTTTATTCTTCTCATTCCTCGCGGGCTTGAGCCCGCGAGGAAGTTGCTGTTCCGAGTTCCAGAGCTTTTACGCCTGCGCCCCGCTCGCGCCTTTCCGCTATAATCCCGGTAAAAGCCACCGCGTAGGGGATGATGTCGGGAGCCACGGCAGCCAAGGTTCAGCAGGAGGATGTGACGGTTGATTCTCCGCTACTGCTTTGCGAACTCGAGCCGTGGCATCGCGTTTTCTTTCGCAATCTCGGCGATTTGCTTCTCCGCCGCGAGCCGCCTCCGGTTGAAACCACTGCAACCCCGGTTCCTCTCCGGCACGATTACTTCATCAAGACCGGCATTGATGCGTACAGCTACCTGGAATCCTACGGCGGCCACATTGTCGTAATCGCGCTGGTTTACCTGGTTTGCACGCTGCCGTTCTTCAATCGCACGCCCCAGTTGCAGTCGCCGTACGAAAACACCACCATCACCTACTACCCGGTCAGCGATTATCTGCCGCCCATCAACACCGCTGCGAAAGCTGAGGTGAAAACGCGCCGGGGCGCGCCGAAGCTGGCCCGGCAGGAGATTCTGTCCGTCCCGCCGAGTCCGGACAACCTGCATCAGACCGTCGTCACGCCGCCGAAGGTCAAGCTCTCGCACGATGTGCCATTGCCGAACATCGTGGCCTGGACGCCCATCCCGTCGGCGCAGCCGGTGGCCGCTTCGGCGCGTTCGGTTTCGCAGTTGAAAGTTCCGCAACTGGAGCCGGATGTGGCCGCGCCCACGGCCGATGTTTCCAAGGTCCACGCCAAGCTTGAACTGCCAACGTTGCCGCAACCGTCAGTGGTCGAACCTCCTCTCTCGCCGGACCAGTTGAAGCTGAAGAGCGGCCAGCTCAACATGGCGCAACTGGAGCCAACCGTTGCCGCGCCCAAGTTGCCGGTACCCGTACAGCGCGCCAGCGGAGTGGGCAACAGCGGCGCGAAAGAAGTTCCGCCCTCGCCGAATGTGCAGAACCTTCCCGCGCAAGGACAAGGTCAGCTCATCGCCCTGGGGCTGAATCCCACGGATGTCCGCGGGCCCATAAGCATGCCCAACGGCAATCGCAGCGGCGAGTTCCATGCCTCGCCCAGCGGCAAGCCCGACGCTCCCGGCACGCCCAACCTGGCTGGCACCGGTAACGCGGACAATGGAGGAGGGACCGGCAAATCGAATGGCGCGCCCCAAGGCATCGTGGTTGGATCCGCTCCGGGAGCGAACACCTCGGCAGTCGCCGGCACGCCCAACTCCGGCGGTGCGAAGCCGGGCGCGGCCAATCCGGACCAGGACGCACGCAATCGCCTCTTCGCCGCCGCCATGAAGCCCTCGCTGCCCAGCTCCCGGGAGCGCGTAACGCCTCCGCCGCCTGCGGCCGAGCTGCCTGAGGATCCCGAGCGCAGCATCGAGCAGCGGGTGTTCGGCAGCAAGCGCTATTACTCGCTGATCATGAACATGCCGAATCTGACGTCGGCCACCGGCAGTTGGATCATTCGTTTCGCCGAACTGAAGCAGAGCGATGACAAGACCGCGCTGACGGCCCCGGTCGCCATGACCAAGGTCGATCCCGCCTACCCTCCCGATGTGCTGCGCGATCACGTGGAGGGCACGGTAACTCTGTATGCCATCATCCGCACCGATGGAGTAGTGGATGGCATCCGCATCCTCGATGGCCTGGATTCGCGTCTGGACGAGAATGCGGTGCAAGCCTTGTCCCATTGGCGCTTTCGGCCCGGCATGAAGAACGGCCAGTTTGTCGCCGTCGAAGCCGTAGTGCAGATTCCGTTCCGCATGCACAAGCTGCAATAGACGTCTTGTCTAAACCAGTCTGCTCAGGGACCTTGTGTGAGAGATACGCTTGATCTTCGCGGTGGGATATGAGTCACGAACAGAGAACCCCTGAGGGGTGGAATTGCAGTTAGCCCAGGACGGAGCGAAGCGGAGTCCTGGGTAGAGCGTTGAAAAGTGCCTGAGTCCCGTAGGGACGGCAGAGTTCTGAACACAGGCCCCAGCAGTGCACAGGCAAGAACGCCGTTCACGCGGCTACGCGAGCAAGTCGCCGCGCACGCACGCGTCAGGCTGGAGAGAACCTTTATTTCTGGTCGGTGTTTTCCGCGACAATTGGAGCCTGCTTGGCAGCAGGCTTGGATCGTTGCTCGAACAGAACCACTTCGCCAGGCTTGACCAGCCCCAGCTGTTCGCGAGCTTCCTTCTCAATCACGCTGGGATCGCCGCGCTGCAGGGCCTGCACGCGATAGTCAAGCTGATCGTGCTCGACCTTGATTCGCCCTATGTCCTGCTCCAGCGCCTGCACTTCGGCCCGTTTGCTTTGCCAGACCTTCATGCCGTTCGCGCCAAAGATAACCTTGTAGCCAATTTGTACGGACAGCAGGGCTATGCATATCGTCGCCATTACGCGACGCATGCTATAGAGCCATTTCCCGGCGATGCGAATCGTGATAGTCACGGTAGGCTCTAGTGGAATTCGCATCCT
>Ga0182030_10013503_pt1 | contig 16240 bp, 10 predicted proteins | sample 812S3MmetaG_FD_121299 | JGI IMG/M metagenome (GOLD analysis project Ga0182030, IMG submission 121299) | Permafrost microbial communities from Stordalen Mire, Sweden - 812S3M metaG (Illumina Assembly) | ecosystem: Environmental > Terrestrial > Soil > Wetlands > Permafrost | place: Sweden...
GAGGCCTTCATCGACTTCGCCGAGCGGGGTGACCGCATTGAGGTGGCGATATTCCCCGGCGACCCGTTTGATTCCTACTTCGCCGGCAACACCATCCAGATCTGTCCGGTGGGCGCCCTTACCGCGACGCCCTATCGTTTCAAATCGCGTCCTTGGGACCTTGAGCAGGTCGAGACCACATGCACGACGTGCGCAGTCGGCTGCCGCATCGTGGCTCAGTCCTCGGCCGGGTCGCTCGTACGCCACCTCGGTGTCGACTCGGAGCCGGTCAACCAGGGCTGGTTGTGTGACCGGGGTCGCTTCGGCTTCGAGGCCGTTCAGGCTCCCGGACGTCTCACCCAGCCCCTCGTGCGGGGCGAGAATGAGCTCGTCCAGACCACCTGGCACGAGGCGCTCAGCCGTGTCGCCGACGCGGTTACCAGTGCCCTTCAGGGCACAGGCGCCGAGGCAGTCGGTGTCATCGGCGGCTCGCGGCTCGCGAACGAGGATGCCTACGCCTGGGTGAGGCTCGCCAAGGGCGTCATCGGCACCGACAACTTTGACGCCCAGCTAGGAGATGGCCTGCCAGCCTCACTCGTCGCCAGTTTGTCGCGGGCGACGATCGAAGAGACCGTCGCCGCCAGCACCGTCATCGTGCTAGCCGGCGACCTTCGCGAGGACCTGCCGATCTTGCACCTGCGCCTTCGCCAGGCCGCTGCCAACGACGGTCTGCGCATCATCGACTGCTCGCCGGTCGCGAGCGCCCTTTCGAAGGTGGCTACGTGGCGTCCGTACCGTCCCGGCGAGGCGGTCGAGCTGGCGCGCTCTCTTGTGGCGACAGAGACGGGCGACGGCGTCGTCGTCGTCCTCGGTCGGCCGTCTTTAGGCGAGCCCGCCGCCGAGATCGCCGCCGCCGCCGCCGTGTTCGCCAGTGCCTGGCCACAGGCCCGTTTCCTGCCGGCATTGCGGCGCGCCAATGTGCACGGTGCCATCGACCTCGGTTGTGCCCCAGGGCTGCTGCCCGGACGGGTGGCGCTCGAAGACGGCCGCGCTTGGTTCGAAGAGATGTGGGGCAAGGTGCCCGCCGTGGCGGGGCTCGACACAGCGGGCATGCTTGAGGCGGCCGCTTCCGGCCAGCTGAGCACCCTCGTTCTGCTAGGCGCCGACCCCCTCTCGGACTTTCCCGACCGCAACCTTGCCAAGCGGGCGCTCGAACATGTTGATTTCGTCGTGGCGGTGGACACGGTCCTCAATGCCTCCTCGATGCTCGCCGATGTCGTCCTACCCGCCGCGGGCTTCGCGGAACGCGCAGGTACGACGACGAACATCGAAGGCCGCGTCTCGCGTCTTGCAGCCAAGGTTGTGCCCCCGGGCGTTTCTCGCGCCGACTGGGTGATCGCGGCCGAGCTGGCCGAACGTCTTGGCGCTGACCTAGGTTTTGAGTCCCTGGACGGGATCTGGTCCGAGATCGAACGGGTGGCGCCGGCGTACTCCGGCTGCACATTGGAGGCGCTTGCGGCGCCTTCGGCGGGCGACGGAATCGTCGTGCCCTTGAAGTCAGCCCCGGTAGGACTCTCCCGGCGTCCGCGTAGGCTCGACCCGATCGCCACACCCGGAATCGAGTCGGTCGAGGAGCAGGGTGCTCCGCTCGCCGCGGGAGCAGCTATGGCTCCAGGAGGCGAGCCGGAGGCCACTTTGGTCGATGAAGACGACGAGGCTGCCGCCGGCGATGCGGTCAATGGCGAAGATGCGACGCTCGGTCGAGTGACGGCCGCTAACAGCGCGACGCGGCGAACGGTCGCCCCACCGGGCCTGTTGCGCTTTGACCCTAAGGACTGGCCGCCTTTAGCCGCGCTTCCTTCCCAGGCCGGTGGGACTTGGCGTGTAGTCGTGCGGCGTTCGCTTTACGATCACGGCACGCTCGTCCAGTCGGCTAGGTCCCTTGGACCGCTCGCTCGTCCCCAAGAGCTCCGGCTCTCGCCCGCCGAGCTCGACCGGCTCGGCGCGCTGGCTGGTGACGAGGTGCGCGTGAGCTCGGCACGGGGCGAGCTCGTTCTCGCGGTGGCGCCCGACGCGGCTGTCCCGAACGGGGTCGGCCTTCTCCAGTTCAACGCGGCTCCGATATATGAGACCAGCGCTTCAGCGCTCATCACCCATGACGCCGCTTTCCTCGAGGTCAGCGTGGAGAAGGTGAGCTGATGTCTGATCCTCTGTTCTCGGGCGGGGTCGGCCTCGCCGTGCTCCTAACGGTCATCATCAAGGTCCTCGTGGCTTTCGGCGTGGTCCTGGTGAGCGTGATGATGGCCATCTGGTTCGTCCGCAAGGTCATCTCCGACATGCAAAACCGGATCGGTCCGAACCGCGCCGGTCCCTTCGGCATGTTCCAGACCCTGGCTGACGGCATCAAGCTGTTCTTCAAAGAAGACCTCCTGCCCGACCAGGCGGACCGGTTCGTTTTCCGCCTGGCGCCTTATCTCGCGCTCTTACCGGCTCTTTTGATCTTCACCATCGTCCCTGTCGGCGGCGTCGTTACGATCGCCCACCACGTCGTCGAGTTGCAGGTGGCCGATCCGCCGATAGGCATCTTGTTCCTATTGGCGTTGTCGTCGGTCTCGGTCTACGGGACGATGCTGGCCGGCTGGTCATCCGGCTCGAAGTACCCCTTGTTGGGTTCGATCCGGGCTTCGGCGCAGATGATCTCCTACGAGGCAGCTATGGGCCTGACGATCGCGACAGTTGTCGTCGTCACCCACTCGCTTTCGACCCGTGCCATCGTGGACGCGCAGGCCGTGAGCTTTTTCCACTGGAACATATTCCGGCTCGGGATACTGCCGTTCCCGCTCTTCCTCGTGGCCGTGACAGCCGAGCTCAACCATCCGCCCTTCGACCTTTCCGAGGGGGAGCAAGAGCTCGTGGGTGGGTTCCACACTGAATATTCCTCGCTACGTTTCGCGATGTTTTACCTGGCCGAGTTCATGAACATGATCACGATGTCGGCCGTGATGGTGACTCTGTTCTTCGGCGGACCCGACGGGCCCGGGTTCCATTTCGTGCGTTGGCTGTGGCCGATCGCCTGGTTCCTCGGCAAGACGGCCGTGTTCATGTACGTCTATGTCTGGATCCGAGCCGCCCTCCCACGGCTGCGCTATGACCAGCTCATGAACCTCGGCTGGAAGGTGCTCATTCCCTTCTCGCTCGGATGGCTGCTCGTCGTGGCTGCCTTCAGGGTCGGCACCGTCTGGGGCTTCGGAGTCTTCGTCGGTTGCGGTCTCGCTGGAGGGATCCTCTGGCAGGCGATACGGGTAGCCCGGGCGCGGCGCGAGGCACTCGAAGAGAGCTCGCCGCGCTGGAGAGACAGGCCCGCCTCAGACGCCCATCTCCGGGCTGTCCCGGAACCCGATGGAGGCCGATGATGGCCAAGAAACCGCCGAAGAAGAGGTCGCTCGGGTTTTTCGGGGGCTTTGCGGTGACCTTGAAGCAGGTCGCCGAGCCCCGGGTCACCACGCCCTATCCCGACGAGAAGGTGCCCAAGCCGCCGCGCCTGCACGGGCGTCACATCCTCAACCGTTACGAAGACGGGATGGAGAAGTGCATCGGCTGCGAGCTGTGCGCCGCCGTGTGTCCCGCCGACTGCATCTATGTGCGCGGGCTCGACAACCCGCCGGACTCACCGGTGTCGCCCGGCGAGCGCTACGGGTTCGTCTACGAGATCAACTACCTGCGCTGCATCCACTGTGACCTTTGCGTAGAGGCCTGTCCGACTGAGGCGATAACCGAGTCGAAGATGTTCGAGTTCTCCTTCACCAACCGCTCTGATGCCATCTACACGAAAAAGGAGCTCGTCGTAGACGACGACGGCCTTCCTCAGCATTTGCCGTGGGAGGACTGGCGGCCGGGCGAGGACGCGCACAGCTCCGGCTGGATGCGGGCGACGTCTCCCTCGGGGGCGGTCGAGTACGAGGGCACGACGCAGTGGTCGGGCGAGCTCGGCTACGGGGTCCGTCCAGCCGAGGGCGGCCAAAGCGACAGTCGTAACGACGTCGCCACCGGGAGCATCTCAGTGCGCACAGTTGAGCGCGACAAGATCTCGCGCCGTTTCGGCGGGACGGTGCGCGGCACATGACAAGCTCGCTGCTGGCCGCCACGATCCCCGACGCCATCACCGTTGTCGTCGCGGCAGTGATCTGCGTCGTGGGCGCCCTCGGTGTTGTGCTGGCCCGCAATCCCGTCCACTCGGCGCTCATGCTCGTCATGACGCTTTTCGGCGTGGCGGTCCTTTTCATCGAGGAGAACGCCCAGTTCCTCGCCGCCGTGCAGGTGATCGTCTATGCCGGCGCCATCGTCGTTCTCTTCTTGTTCGTCATCATGCTGCTCGGCGTCGACCGGAGTGAGGTCATCGCGAAAGAGCCCCTACCCGGACAGCGGCCCGTCGCCATCTGCCTCGGGGTCCTCGGCCTCGCCGAGGTCCTCCTCCTCGCGCACGGCAAGTGGTCGACGGGGGCACATTCGGTGAGCGGGACGCTTGGCAGCCCAGCGAGCAATGTGCAGCAGATCGGCAAGTCGATCTTCACCACGTACCTGCTCGCCTTCGAGGTGACCTCCGCCCTGCTTGTCGTAGCAGTCGTCGGCGCCGTCGTGCTGGCGCGCCGGCCACGTAGTAGCCAGGGACAGCTCGAGCCACCTGGCGGAGCCGCCCTCGAGCTCGACGACGCGATCGACTCGGGCCCCGAAGCTTCAAAGGCGGAGCCCATTGACGTCACCACCCGTGACGGCGAGCCCGCGGGTGACGGCACGGTCGTCGACAGTGAAGACGAGATCGCCGAGTCAGAGGTGACCAGCCCATGAGCATCTCTGCCTCCTGGTACCTGACCCTTGCCGCCCTGTTGTTCACCATCGGCGCTGTCGGCTTGCTCATTCGCCGAAACGTGCTCGTGATGTTCATGTGCGTCGAGCTCATGTTGAACGCGGCGAACCTCACCTTTGTGAGCTTTGCCCGCAAGCTCAACGACATTGCCGGCCAGACAGCGGTCTTTTTCGTCCTCGTCGTGGCCGCCGCCGAGGTCGTAGTCGGCCTCGGGATCATCGTGTCTATCTACCGCCGCCGCCTAGGCGCGACCGCGGACGACGTACACGAGCTGAAGGGCTGAGGCCATGCTGCGTATCGCCTTCCTCGTGCCGTTGCTCCCGCTGGCGGGCTTCTTGGTCCTTTTGGCCTCGGGCCGCAAGCTCGGCAACCCGCTCGCCGGCTGGCTCGCGACGTTCATGGTGGCGGCTTCTTTCGTCGTCACCGTCGTCGTCTTCGCCGGCCTGTTCCGTTTGCCGGTGGGCGGTCGTTCCTACACCCAGACCTGGTTCACCTGGATCTCCTCAGGGCACCTGCATGTGGACATGGGACTGTTGATCGACCCACTGTCGATGACGATGGCGGCCTTTGTGACAGGGGTGAGCGCTCTCATCCACCTCTACTCGATCGGCTACATGGAGCACGACGAGGACTTCCCGAAGTTCTTCTTGTACTTGAACCTGTTCGTCGCCTCCATGTTGATCCTCGTGTTGGCGGACAATTTCCTCCTGCTCTTCCTCGGCTGGGAGGGCGTGGGCGTGTGCTCCTACTTCCTCATCGGCTTCTGGTTTGAGCGCGACAGCGCCTCGAGCGCGGCAAAAAAGGCGATGATCTTCAACCGCATCGGCGACGCCGCCTTCCTCACCGCCCTGTTCCTCATTTACGAGCGCACGGGCAGCCTCGAGTACCACACCGTCTTCTCTCACCTCTCCTCTGTCGGTGAGCCTTCGCTCGTGGCGATCGGGCTACTGCTGTTCGGCGGTGCCGTGGGCAAGTCGGCCCAGATACCTCTTTACCCGTGGCTGGCGGACGCCATGGAGGGCCCTACTCCAGTCTCGGCCCTCATCCACGCCGCGACCATGGTCACCGCCGGGGTGTACCTCATGTGCCGGATCAACCCGGTCCTCTACCGGGCCCCGGACGCGGCCCATGTCATCGCCATTGTGGGGGCAGCGACGGCCCTGCTCGGCGCCACGATCGCCTGTGCCCAGAACGACATCAAAAAGATCCTCGCCTACTCGACGATCTCCCAGCTCGGCTACATGTTTCTCGCGGCCGGCATCGGCGCTTACGACGCCGCCATCTTCTTGATGCTCACCCACGCCTTCTACAAAGCCCTCTTGTTCCTCGGCGCCGGCTCGGTGATCCACGCCATGAACGACGAGCAGGATGTGAAGACGATGGGCGCCCTCGCCCGAGTCATGCCCATCACGGCGGTGACCTTCCTGATCGGCTGGCTTTCGATCGGCGGTGTCCCGGTGCTGTCGGGCTTTTGGGCAAAGGGCGACGTCCTTTTGAACAGCTTCGCCTTCAGCCCGGCCCTGTGGGCCGTCGGGGCGGTGACAGCCGTGCTCACGGCGTACTACCTTGGGCGGGCTTACCTGCTCGTGTTCCGGGGCGAGCAGCGCTGGGTCGAGGCCAGGCCAGCGGGCGCCAAGCCCAAGCAGCTCAGCGCCAAGGCCAAGGCAGCCGCGGCCATGTCGTCAACTGGCCAAGAAACCGTTGCCGCTAAGCCTGCGTTGCATCCCCTCGACCCGTCCTGGGTCATGTCGCTGCCGCTCGTTGTGCTCGGGGCCCTTTCGGCGGTGGGCGGGCTCCTCAACTTGCCCATCCACCCCGATTTCGACTTCTTGGACCGTTGGCTGAGCCCGGTGTTCGCCTCGCGACTTTTCGCTCACCAGTGGGGCCTAGGAGGTGTCTGGACCTTTGCCCTCATAGACGCCGCCCTGGCCCTGCTCGGCGTGGGCCTCGCGGTGGCGATCTGGGGTCGCACCGCAGACCGGCCGGAGCTCGAGCCAGTTTTCCTGCGCCGCGCCTGGTACATCGACTGGGCTTATGATCGCTTCATCGCCCGGGGCTCGACCGAGCTCGCCGTCGAGACCTCCGCTGTGGTCGAGACCGAAGCCATAGACGGGGCCGTGAACGGCTTTGCCTTCCTCGTTCGTGCCGGGGGCCGCCAGCTTCGCAAGGTGCAGACCGGCTATGTCCGCAACTACGCCCTGGGCCTTGCCGCCGGTCTCGTCGTGATTCTCGCCTATGTCTTGACGAGGGCCTCATGACAAATACGTTCCCTTATCTCACGACCCTCGTCCTCGTCCCAGCCGGGGCCGCACTGGTCGTCGTCGCCATCCCGAGTTTGCAGCGCCGCGTGGTCCAAGTCGTCGGCCTCATCGCCACCCTCGCCGTACTGGGCATAGCCTCCTCCGCCACGGTGGCCTTCACCGCTGGCGACGGTGGCTACCAGTTCGTCTCGGTCCACCCTTGGATCTCCGCCTTCGGCATCTCGTGGAGCCTCGGCATGGACGGCATCTCCCTCTTCCTCGTTTTGATGACGGCCTTATTGTTTCCAATAGCGCTCGGTGCCTCGGGCGACAAGGCAGGGGACAAGTCCTTCGTCGCCTGGATCCTCCTCCTCGAAGCCGGTTGCATCGGGAGCTTCCTCGCTTTGGATCTGCTCTTGTTCTTCGTCTTCTTCGAGCTGACCTTGGTCCCGGTCTACTTCTTGATATCTGGCTGGGGCCACGAACGGCGCGGTTACGCTGCGGGCAAATTCTTTCTGTACACACTCGGCGCCTCCGCCTTTTTGTTCGTCGGCATCCTGGCGCTCGTGTCGATCCACGCCTCACAGACCGGAGTCACGACCTTCGACGTGCGGGCGCTGGCCGACACGCACCTGTCGGGAACCGCCGGTGTCCTCTTGTTCCTCGCCTTTACGGCTGCCTTCGCCGTCAAGACGCCGATCTTCCCCTTCCACACCTGGTCGCCCGACGCCTATCGAGAGGCACCCGCGGCCGGCTCATTGCTTTTGGCCGGAGTCATGGCGAAGCTCGGCACCTACGGCATCATCCGCTTCGACCTCGCCCTGTTCCCCCGGGCCGTCGTCACGCTCGCGCCGCTCTTGTTGACCTTGGGCGCGATCGGGATCATCTACGGGGCGGTCGTGGCGGCAGTCGAGCGTGACCTCAAGCGCCTCGTCGCCTACTCCTCGCTAGCTCACCTCGGCTTCATCGTCGTCGGGGCCTTCGCCCTTACGCGCGAGTCGCTCACCGGAGCTGTGCTACAGATGGTCAACCACGGCCTTTACACCGCCGCCTTATTCATCCTCATCGCGATCATCTACCGCCGCCTCGGCACGTTCTCGGTCCGCGACATGCGGGGCCTGCAGCGGCGCGTGCCCGTATTAGCAGGGGTATTCACCGTCGTCATGCTCGCCTCGATCGGTGTTCCGGGTCTCAACGGCTTCGTGGGCGAGTTCTTGATCCTCGCCGGCACCTTCCTCACCCATCGCTGGTGGGCTGTGGTGGCCACCGGCGGCGTTGTGCTGGCCGCGGTCTACCTGCTCTGGGCCTATCAGCAGGCCTTCCACGGCAAGCCGAGGATCGAGCCAGGCGCTATCTCGGACCTGAACTGGCGTGAGGGTCTCGTGCTCGCCCCACTCGTGATCTTGATCGTGCTCCTCGGAATCTTCCCCGGGCCGCTTTTGAATCGCATCGGCCCATCGGTGAGCCAGGTTGTCAATCACGTCGAGTTGGTCGCCCACCAGCGCCCGCCGCAAGTCGGCGTGCCAGGCGTGGCCCTGCGACAGGGGCAGGGGACAAAGCCATGAACCTTATTGCCGGCATCCTCGCCACGAGCTTCGTCACCCCGCAGGTGAACTACGTCGCCATCCTTCCTGAGCTGATTCTCATCGGTGGGGCGCTCGTGCTGCTCGTGTGCGGCCAGCTCGTGTTCTCCAAGGTGTCCGTGGCCTTCTACTCGGTCGGCACGGCGACGGTCGCGACGGCCTCACTCGTCGCCTCACTCGTGCTCTGGCACGACGTGCAGGCACGTGGTCCTTTTACCGCCATCGCCGACTCGATCGCAGTCGATGGTTTCGCCATCGTCTTCCTCGTCCTCGTGTCATGCATCTTGATAATTGCCGCCGCTATAGGGAACGACTTCTTGCGGCGCGAGAAAATGGAGGGGCCCGAGTACCACGTACTGGCCCTTTTGGCGGGCTCGGGAGCGATGCTCATGGCAGCCGCCAACGACCTGATCTTGATCTTCGTCGCCCTCGAGATCATGTCGATCCCGCTCTATGTCCTTGCCGGCATGGACCTGCGCCGGCGCGCCTCGGGCGAAGCAGCCATGAAGTACTTCGTCCTCGGGGCCTTCTCCTCGGCCATCTTCGTCTACGGCATCGCCCTCGTCTACGGGGCGACGGGCTCGACGAACCTTCCTCAGATCGCGGGCTATCTGGCCAACAACTTCGTCACTTCTAACGGCGTGCTTTTGGCCGGGCTCGGCCTCCTGCTCGTCGGGTTCGGCTTCAAGGTGTCCGCGGTCCCGTTCCACATGTGGACCCCAGACGTCTACCAGGGCGCGCCGACACCTGCGACGGGCTTCATGACGGCCCTAGCCAAAGCGGGAGGCTTCGCCGCCCTGCTAAGGGTCTTCTTCTCGACCTTCGGGACGCTGCGCACCGACTGGCAGCCCATCTTGTGGGTGGTGGCCATCCTCACCCTTCTCCTCGGCGCCGTGCTCGGCCTCGTGCAGCGCGACGTCAAACGGATGCTCGCCTACTCGTCGATCAACCACGCCGGCTTCATCCTCGTCGGCCTGGAGGCCGCGACGAGCGAGGGCATCTCCGGAAGCGTCTACTACGTCTTCGTCTACGCCCTTTTGGTGCTGGGCAGCTTCGCTGTCATCACCCTGGTAGGGGGCCGAGGCGATCGCAACCACGGCCTCGATGCTTATCGTGGCCTCGGGCGCCGCCAGCCTGCCCTGGCGCTCGCCTTCGCCATCTTGCTTCTCGGCCAGACCGGCGTCCCGTTCACTACCGGGTTCCTCGCCAAGTTCTACGTCATCTCTGCCGCGGTGAAGGCCCACTCGTATGCGCTCGCGGTCATCGCCATGCTGTCGGCGGCCATCGCGGCCGCCTTCTACCTGCGCGTCGTGTTCCTCATGTACGGCCTGCACTTGCCTGTTGGCACCGGGAGCGAGGAGGGCTCGCTGTCCCTGCCCATCTCGGGCGAGGCCGTAGATGACAGCGGCGCCGACGGCACGACACCAACGTTGAGCCTCGGGCCGGTGGCGGTGCCGGCCTCGACAGCAGTGGCCATCTTCGTCACCGTGGCCGTCACGGTCGTGTTCGGCATCTGGCCGGCGCCACTCGTCGACTTCGTAAAGGCGGCAGGCCTTTTGTTCTGACCCGCTCGACCTCAGGCCGAGCGATGTCCTGCTGGCTGAGTCGGGCGTGTAGGCGCCGGCGAAGGCACGCTCACCTCTTCGACACCGTCGTTGGTGTCGGCGGGTTGGAAGAACCTACCGATCAATGGCAGTTCCCAGAAAGACTCCGCCCGGGCGATGGCGACGGCCATGGGCAAGGTGTTCTCGGCCGCGTCCCAGACGACATAGCGGGGCAGCCATTCCGGGCCGAACTTGGCGTTGAAACGCCAGAGGGACTCGATCTGCATCGTGTCGGACATCCGCCTGAGCAGCCAGCGCTGGATGCCGCCGCCCTCCTCGCCGGCCAGCACGGCCCTCATGGCGGCGAAGTTGAGGCCGAGGTGCTCGTCACCTGAGGCCTTCAGCCGCTCGATCGTTCGCACGAGAATGAAGTCGAGCAGTCCGTTCGGGTGCTCGGCGTCGTCGCGGCGCATCAGGTCGAGCGAGTAGCCGTTGATGCCCGGCGCTGGCACGAACTGGCAAAAGGCCACCGGGGCCCCGTCAGGGCCGTGGGCGACAGCCAGCAAGAGGCCCTCGTCTCGGGGGTCGAAGATGCGCCCGAGCGTCATCGAAAAACCGCGCTCTACTTCGCCGCGACGCCGCTTGACGAGGATCGCCCGCACGGCGTCTTTCAAGGTGTCGTCAATGCTGGCCGGGTCGTGGAACGAGATCGTGTAGCCGTACTTGGCAATCCGGTTCACCGCCTGGCGCAGGCCTTTGCGGGCGCCGCCCTCGAGAGAGAAGGTGCGCACATCGACGACGCCCTCGTCGCCGATGTAACGCTCGTGCATGCCTGAGCGCCGGTAGGCACCGAGCCATTCCTCTCCTGCACCGAGCACGGCGACGGACCAGCCGTGGTCGTCGGCGAAGCGGCGGAAGCTCGACCAGAGCTCGTCGCGTTCTTCCGGGGCACAGATCGGGTCGGGCGACACCAGGCAGATGCCGCCGTAGATCGCGTAGGCGTCGAGGCCATCGCGCTCCAAGAAGGCCTGCTTGTCGCTGCGCAGGGCGAAGTAGTCGAGCGTCCCCATGCCCCGGCGATGGACGACGTCGCCGGCTTGCTCGGTCGTTGCGCTGTGACGGCTCGAGCGGTGACGGTCGACCACGGGGCGGAACAAGAGCACGAGGGCAACAAAGGCCAGCCCGAGCCCGATGGCGAGCAGTGCCGGGTACAAAAAGGCGTCCACGCGGGGGTTGAGGGCCACGGTGCGGATGCCGACGAGTCGCCCGGCCGTCGCCCACCAGGCCTGCGACCAGGAGATGGGCTGGTGTCCGCGATGGGTGGGCACGACGCTCCAGAGCACCGTCGCCCCGATGAAGCTGATCCCGAGCACGCCGACGGCCAAAGTGGTGAGGCCGGCGCGCAGCGAGGGCAGGTCGAAGCGCGCCCGGAAGGACTTGCGCGTCAGCCAGAGGACGGTCACGAGCACGAGAGCGGCGGTCGACTGGACGATGTCGCCATGTCTGATCAGGTGGAGGGCGACGGTACCTGCAAGCAGGAGGACCGAGACGAGCCAGGCGGAACGTTGGCCACGCCTCACGCCGCGAGCGACTGCAAGCAGCCCCACGCCAGCCAGGGCGACGAGGGCGCCCGCGGCCTCGCTCACCCCGAGGGGGATGTAGCCGAGGAGGGGGTGGAGACGGCCTCGTACCTGGGGTGGCACCACTGCCGAGACGAGGTCGGCCAGCCCCAACACGGCGATGCCAGCCGCCGCCAAGCGGCGCACCCGGCGCAGGCTTCTCGCCGGATCGCTTACCCGTGGCCAGACATGGCCGCCAGGGAAAGAGGCGACAACGGTGGGCGCAGCGCTGCCTCGGGGCAGGCGCCCGGCAGCGAAGCGCTCGAGCAAGGTCGCGGGCCGGAGGTAGCTGCGGGCGAGGAGGAGCCTTGCGTGCACCTCGGCTCCCCCCTCGATCTCGACCCAGGACACCTGCCGGACGTGGACGAACACCGGCGGCAGGCCGAGGCGGGAGTCTCGCTCTTCGACGACCTCGCTGCAGGCGCCTGAATTGGCGTAAAAGCCGGTGCCAACCCTCGCCAGCTCTGCTTGAAAGGTGTGGCCGGTGACAAGGCCCATGCCACCCGAGTCCAGGATGGGTCGGGCGGCTTCTCGCGCCTTGTCGTTCGCCCTGCGCGCCGGTGGACCGAGTAGTGAGCGGCCGGCCGAGTGCCAGATGCGGTGGTTGACGACAGCGAGAACGACGCCGGCAACGATGACCTCGGCGACAACGGTGAGCCCGATCCCCAAAAGTCGTGACGAGAAGGGCTCGAGCTTGCGGGGCACACCGAAGAGCCAGTAGTCGGGGAGCCTCGCCAAAAGGGCGACTGCGATCGGGACGAGGAGCCACCAGAGCCAACGCACCACGCGGCGATATATGAGGCGTGAGGCGACGAAGCGGGGTAGCCCCGAAGGATCCGCCAAGCGGTCCATCCCCTCGAGCCACGGAGAGCCGGCCTGGGAAACTGCCGGAAGGATCTCGGCTACTGAGTGGTGTCCGATCGGAGTGTCGCGGGCGTCGGCAGGATCGGCGAAGGCGTTGCGCTCGTCGTAGCCCCATCCGGGCTCGACGCACACTTGCTTTGGGCCCGACGCCGTCGCCACCTGCAGCTTGGCGCGAAGTGCTACTTCGAAGCCGGCGCCGAGGACCGCGGCGTTCGTTGCCTCGTCGTACAAGATGGCCCGATCACGGTTGCCCGGGAGCAAGATCGCCCGCCGGCCGCATCCGCCAGACAGGTAGTTGGCTATGGCTTGGCGTAGCTCCTCGTGGGCGCCTAGGGCGGCCGCAGGATCACCACCAGGTGGCACGAGCAGGTCGAAGGCGTTGCCAGCGACTACTAGGGCGCCAGGACCCTCGGCGAGCTCGAGCGCCTTCGCGAGAGCTTGGGAGGCTGCCGCTGACGCCTCTGTGCGCTTGGCGCCGAGGAAAAGGTCGCTTACGACGATCACCCGACACCCGACGGGGACCTCCAGACAGACGACGGGGGCGTACTCGGGCATGTATCCCCCATTGTGACAGTCACCCAGGCCCGCAGGTCGGTAGCGTGAGCCAGTTGTAACACGGTGAGCACGAGGCCTACACCCGGGCACCGACGGGACCGGGGGCTGCGAGCGATGACGGAGGGGAATATGAGCGACGGGGCCGGAGACGGGGTGCGCCCGCATGGGGCCGCGATTGAGGACTACCTGGCCGAGCTGAGGACCTTCCCGCCGCCAGAGGCTTTTGTCCGCTCTGCGGTCGTCCGCGACCGGATGATGTTCGAGCAGGCTGAAGCCGATCCCGAGGCATTCTGGGCCGAGCAGGCGAGAGCGCTCAGCTGGTTCGAGCCTTTCGAGCAGGTTCTCGACTGGCAGCCTCCGTTCGCGAGGTGGTTCCTCGGAGGCCGGATCAACGTCGCTTTCAACTGCCTCGACCGCCACGTTGAGGCCGGTCGCGGTGACAAGGTGGCGTTCTACTTCGAGGGCGAGCCCGGCGACCGCCGCACCATCACGTACGCCGAGCTTCTCGACGAGGTCGGGCGGTGTGCCAACGCCCTGCACTCGCTCGGCATCGAGAGGGGCGACCGTGTCGCCATCTACATGCCGATGATCCCCGAGCTTGCTGTTGCCATGCTGGCCTGTGCCCGGATCGGCGCTGCGCACTCTGTCGTCTTCGGCGGCTTCTCCGCCGATGCTCTTCGCGACCGGATCGAGGACGCGACCGCGCGCCTGCTCATCACGGCCGATGGCGGCTGGAGGCGGGGGCATGCCGTCGAGCTCAAGCCCAACGCCGACCATGCCCTGTCGCAAGGTGCGGCGTCGATCGAGAACGTGCTCGTCGTAAAGCGCCTTGGCGAGGCTGCGAAGAACATCTCCATGCGCGAGGGCCGCGACCACTGGTGGCACGAGCTCGTCGCGGGCCAGCCCCCGCACAGCCCGCCCGAGGCGATGGACTCAGAGGACCTCCTTTTCTTGCTCTACACCTCGGGCACCACCGCCCGCCCGAAGGGGATAATGCACACGACCGGGGGCTATTTGACCCAGGTCGCCTTCACTCACAAGGTGGTATTCGACCTGAAGCCCGAGAGCGACGTGTACTGGTGCGCGGCGGACATCGGGTGGGTGACCGGCCACAGCTACATCGTCTACGGCCCCCTCGCGAACGGGGCCACGAGCGTCATCTACGAGGGGACGCCTGATTTTCCCGACCGGGACCGCTGGTGGTCGATCATCGAGCGCTACGGCGTTACCACCCTCTACACCGCTCCGACGGCGATCCGCACTTTCATGAAGTGGGGGGCTGACTACCCGGCCAAGCACGACCTCTCCAGGCTGCGCCTGCTCGGCTCTGTCGGCGAGCCCATCAACCCCGAGGCATGGATCTGGTACTGGAAGGAGATAGGCGGCGGCCGTTGCCCGATAGTCGACACGTGGTGGCAGACAGAGACGGGAGCGATCATGATCTCTCCGCTGCCGGGGCTGACCACGCTCAAGCCGGGGAGCGCCACTTTTCCCCTGCCGGGGATCGGCGCCGAGGTGGTCGACGACGCCGGCGAGACCGTCGAGCGGGGGGGCGGCTACCTCACCCTTACGCGGCCGTGGCCGTCGATGTTGCGCGGCATCTATGGCGACCCGGACCGCTACAAGCAGACCTACTGGAGCCGTTTTCCCGGTCGCTACTTCGCTGGAGACGGAGCCAAGCTCGACGAGGACGGATATTTGTGGCTGCTCGGTCGGGTCGACGACGTCATGAACGTGTCGGGCCATCGCGTCTCGACCACCGAGGTCGAGTCGGCCCTTGTCGACCACCCGAGCGTGGCCGAAGCGGCCGTAATCGGGGCCAGCGACGCCACTACCGGACAGTCGATCGTCGCCTTTGTCACCTTGCGCCAGGGCTTCGAGGTGGGCGCCGAGCACGGCGAGCTGCTGCGGAGCCACGTCGCCCAGAAGATCGGCGCCATCGCCCGGCCCAGGGTGATCATCTTCACCGACGACCTGCCGAAGACCCGCTCGGGCAAGATCATGCGCAGGCTGTTGCGCGACGTCGCCGAGGGCCGTGACGTGGGCGACACGACGACGCTGGCCGACCCCGCCATCGTTGCCGAGCTGCGCCGTAGGGCGACCACGAGTGCGGCGGAGGAGTGAGCCGCCAGCTCGTCTTGGTCGTCAGTCGCGGAAGTTGCCGAACTGCAGAGGGATGTCGAGGTCCTCTTCTTTGAGCGCCGCGATCACCGCCTGCAGGTCGTCGCGCTTTTTGCCGGTGACTCGAACCTGGTCCCCTTGAGTCTGGGACTGCACGCCCTTTAGGGCGAGGTCCTTTATGGTCTTGTTGATTTTCTTGGCGTGGTCCGACGAGATGCCCGCATTGAGGGTCACGGTCTGGCGGAGCGCGCCTTTGGAGGCTTCCTCGATCTTGCCGTAGGAGACGGCCTTCAACGACACCTGGCGGCGGACGAGCTTTTCCTCGAGGACCTGGGCGAGGGCCCGTCGGCGGTCCTCTGTCGGCGCATTCAGCTCGATCTCGTTGCCCTTGAGCTCGACGCTCGCGCCGGTGTTCTTGAAGTCGAAGCGGGTTGCTACCTCTCGGCTCGCCTGGTCGACGGCGTTGCGCACCTCTTGCAAGTCGACCTCGGAAGTGACATCGAAACTCGGCACGAAAGCACGCTAGCAAGGCCGGCTGGCGGTCGCCTTTGGAAGACTTCGGGCAGGGCCAGTATCGTGTCCGCCGACGGGTCGGTACCCAAGTGGCCAACGGGGGCAGACTGTAAATCTGCTGGCAACGCCTTCGAAGGTTCGAATCCTTCCCGGCCCACCGTCAAACCTGCAGGGCACCCGACAAAAAAGGGGGTGTCCGCGCCGTGTCATCTCCGGTGACGCGACGCTGAGAGAATCCGCCCTGTGAAGTTGCGCGCGTTCGACGCTCGCGGGGGCCATAGCTCGTCTGGTCGCCTCTTTTTGGTACCGGGCCGGTGCCAGCCTGGCCACAGCCCGCTCGCTGTGTGAGCCAAGCGCC
>Ga0182030_10013504_pt1 | contig 16238 bp, 13 predicted proteins | sample 812S3MmetaG_FD_121299 | JGI IMG/M metagenome (GOLD analysis project Ga0182030, IMG submission 121299) | Permafrost microbial communities from Stordalen Mire, Sweden - 812S3M metaG (Illumina Assembly) | ecosystem: Environmental > Terrestrial > Soil > Wetlands > Permafrost | place: Sweden...
GCGCAGGTCGAGCGTCCCGATCTCGCCCGACTCACCGCCGACGGCGACGTCGTGATTGCCTTCTCCGACATCGAGGATTCCACCGCACACAACGAAGCCCTGGGTGACCGAGGATGGGTGAGGCTGCTGGAGCGGCACAACAGGCTCATTCAAAACCTTGTCGACAACCACGGCGGCCACGTGGTCAAAAATCAAGGCGACGGATTCATGATCGCGTTCGCCGATCCTGGACGCGCCGTGTTGTGCGGGATCGGTGTGCAGCGAGCCCTGCTCGAAGACGCTGATCGTTGGGAGGGCATCCGCGTCCGGATCGGCATCCATCTGGGGCCGTCCGTTCGACGCGGTGACGACCTGTTCGGGCGCAACGTCGCGATGGCGGCGCGCATTGCCGGCCAAGCCGGTGGTGGTGAGATCCTCATCAGCGAATCGGTGCGGGACGCGATCGACGGTCTGCCTGATATCGAGCCCTGCGCACCTTGCGAGGTCGAACTCAAAGGCTTACAGGGCTGGCACAGCCTGTACCCGGTCAAGGTGCCCCACTGACCGCTGCCCCGAACCGCCGACGTCAGCTGCGCGGGCGCAGTACCGGGGTCACCAGCTCACCGGTGTTCAGATAATTGTCGAGGTTGCGGATTGCCAGCAGCGCCATCGCTCGGCGGGTCCGGGCCGTGGCGCTGCCGATATGCGGGAACAGCACGACGTTGTCCAGATCGAACAGTGCGGCAGGCACATTGGGCTCGTCGACGAACACGTCCAGACCCGCTCCGCCCAGCCCCCCACCGGCGACCAACTCCACCAGCGCGTCCTGGTCGACGACGCTGCCGCGGGCGATGTTGATCAGGTAGCCCTCGGGACCCAACGCCTCGAGGACGGCCCGGTCGACAAGGTGGCGAGTCCGGTGATCGCCGGTGGTAGCGACCACCAGAACATCGACCGACTCGGCCAACTCCAGCGGCGACTCCGCATAGCGATATGGCGAGCCCTCAATTCGGTGGCGGTTGTGATACGCGATGGCACAATCGAATCCGAGTAGCCTCGTCGCGATGGCCGTACCGATGCGGCCCAAGCCCAAGATGCCGACCTGAAGGCCACTGACCTCCCTGGCGTAAGGGAACTGGCCCTCGCGCGCCCACCGACCCGCCCGCACGTAGCGGTCGGCCGCGCCGAAGCGGCGCAGCGTCATCAGGATCAGCCCGAGTGCGGTGTCGGCAACGGTGTCCGACAGCACGTCCGGAGTGTTGCTCACGCCGATGCCCCGTTTCGCCGCCGCGTCCAGATCGATCGAATCCACTCCGGCCCCGTTGTTGACTATCGCCTCCAGCTTCGGCAGAGCCGCAATGGTATCGGCGTCGATGTCGGGCTGGCCCGACGTCACGACCACACGAAACTCGGCCGCGTGCTCGGTCAGGAACTCGGCCCGCTGCGGACCGCCGGGAAGTTTAGGGATGTCGTAGCGCGCGGCTAGCTCGGCTTCGAATGTCGGCTCGAACTTCCCAATGCCTAGCACGTCGTTCGTCTTGATGACCGTCACGCTTGCATCATCTCTCAGGTCACCTCGAAGAGGCCGGCCGGATGCGAGACAATGGCCGGATGGATACACCCCGGGCACGGGAATGGATCGACCAATGCGAGACGCTGATCACCCGCCGGGGACACCGCATCGCTTTCCGGCGCCGCGGGCACGGGCCGACGGTGCTACTGCTGCACGGATTTCCCACCTGGTCTTACGACTACGTTGACGTCGCGACCGACCTTGCCGCCGACCATGATGTGGTCACGCTGGACTTCCTCGGATACGGCGCCTCCGACAAACCAGACCCGTATGAGTATTCCGTTGCCGAATCAGCCGATGTGGTCCAGGATTTGGTGGCACATCTCGGGTTGGAGTCAGTACAGCTGGTCGCCCACGACTACGGTGGCATCGTCGCGCAGGAGCTTGTCGATCGAACTCTGGCCGGCAAGCTCGGGTTCGGCATTTCCAGCCTCGTCATGCTGAACTCCGGCATCGTCTACAGCGCCTACCGGCCGACGCTCTTACAGAAGTTGTTGATCCTGCCGGGAATCGGCAAGCTGCTCGCCAGCCGCGTCACCGCCGGCCGGCTCCGCTCCGGGCTCGACGCGGTCCGGGGGTCACGGCTCACCGACGGAGAACTCGACGATCTCTGGTACGGCGTCTCCCGAGACAACGGCCACAAGCTCTCGTATCGGCTCATCCGCTACAACGCCGAACGCGCTGTGCATCATCGCCGGTGGGAGAAGGCACTGGCCGACTGGAACGGCCCGCTGCACTTGGTGTGGGGGCCCGATGACCCGGTGTCAGGGCGACACGTCCTCGAGCAGGCGACCGCGGTGCTTCCGCACGCGAAGGTGACGGAACTCGTTGGTGTGGGCCACTATCCGCAATCCGAAGCGCCGCAGGCAGTTGCGGCCGCAATACGCGGGGCCTAGCCGAGCGTCGCCTAGAAGAAGACCCCCGAGTACGGCGCCTCGGGCACCGCGAACAGTCGATCGGCCACGACGAGCGTCGCGGGATCGTCGGTCTCGGCCTGACCGGTGACGGCCAGACTGCGCCAGGTGGCGCCGCCGAGCAGTACTGCGCCCAGCCCCGCAATCCCGACGCGTAGTTGGGCGCGCTGGCCCGTCGTCTCGACACCGTCGCTGGCGATGGCGAAGCTAGCCGAATTCACCGGCAAGGCAGGATCATTGACGGCGATGGTCACCGAGCCGTCGCCGACATATCGGCGTGCTGTCAGCGCCGCATGGACGTCGACAATGCGCAGCCACGTTTCATCATGCACCGCGGTGACCCGCGCGGCCCGCCGGTCGAGAAGCAGCCAGGGCAGCGGATCGTCGAGCGGAAGCATCCAAAACACCACGCGATCAATCAGATCCAGCCCGAGCAGGAAACGCAGCAGCCCGAGGTACGCCTCGCTGGTCGGCGCGAAGAAATCTTCGACCACGATGGTGCGCTGGTCGCTGACGAACCACCTCTCGGTATCGATCGGGCGGTAGCGGACGAAGCCCGACTCATTGCCTGGTTCCCCGTGCGCTGCGATATACCTTGCCCCCGGCGTGGATTCGGAGCGAAGCCGTAGGCCCTGCCACCACACTGCCGGCCGGTCGATGGTCCCCGGTCGCGATGGGCGATGCGCGTCGTAGATGCTGGGCAGGGCGTCCCATGCCTCGGCCTCGTCGAGTAGCCGCACCGGACCGCCGGTCCCGACGCCGGGCCGAAACGCTGCCCGTGCCGTCTGAACCTCCACGGTTTGAAACGAACTTGCCACGCCGTAGCCATACCGCTCGTAAATCGTTGCCTCCGAGGCTCGCAACGTGGCGACGACCTCACCCCGCGCCGCGAAGTCACGCAACTGATGCTGCACCAGGCCGGTGGCGATGCCCTTGCGGGTGAACGACGGCAGCACCCCGATGTGCGTGACGGCGGCGTAGCTCACGATCGCCCCACCGGGAAGGGTCAGTGTGCTCGTCGTCGCGTCCGCGGTGCCCGCGAGTCTCCCTCCGACGAAGGCGCCAATGGTGCGGCCAGGATCAAGCAACTTGGTGATCTGCCCGGGCGGCAGATCCGACAGTGGTGGAAATCCCACCATCGCGACGCGGAACACATTGGCCGCGGCGATGAGGTCGTCCTCGGCGTTGAGAACACGGATCTCGGTGGTCACCCGACCATCATGTCTCGTGCCCGCACCAGCAGTTTCTTTCGCCCTGCCGATCGGGGGGTGCCGGTCAGAAGGCGCAGTTCGCGCGGCACGCCAGGCGAACATACTCCCTAGGGTCCGGCTACGAACCGGTTGAATCCGTCCAGAATCCAACTTGTTCTCCGCCCGCCGGGCACCTAGCTTGGCCAGAGATGTCTGCGAGATTTTTCTGGTTTTTGCCTACCACCGGCGACAGCCGGTCGATCGTCGGTGGCTCCCACGCGTCGGCGAACCGCGATATCCCCAGCGGGTATCGCGCACCGAGCCGTCGCTACCTGGCTGAAGTGGCTCGCGCCGCTGACCGGCTCGGCTTCGAGGGCGTGCTGACCCCGACCGGGACTTGGTGTGAAGACGCGTGGCTGACCTCGGCCGCGTTGTTGGCCGAGACCGAAAAGCTGAAGTTCCTGGTCGCGTTTCGGCCCGGGCTGGTGCCACCTACCCTGGCCGCACAGCAGACCGCGACGTTGCAACGGTTCTCCGAGGGCAGGGTGCTGCTCAACGTGGTCAGCGGCAGTGACGACGCCGAACAACGTCGGTTCGGCGACTATCTGGGTCACGACGAGCGTTACGGCCGCACCTCCGAGTTCCTGCAGATTGTCACCTCGGTGTGGACCCAGGAGTCGGTGAACTTCACCGGGAAGTACTACACCGTTGAAGACGCCCGAGTTTCGGCGCCGCCGAATCCGCTGCCGGAAATCTACTTTGGCGGTTCCTCGGGGGCGGCGCTGCCGATCGCGGCCGAGTTCGCCGACGTCTACCTGACCTGGGGTGAGCCGCCGCAGGCGGCGGCAGCCAAGATCGAGAAAGTGCGGGCCGAGGCCGCCGCGCGGGGCAGGAAGGTGCGGTTCGGGATTCGGCTGCACACCATCAGCCGGGACACCTCGGCGGCGGCCTGGGCCGTCGCCAGCGATCTGCTCGCCGATATCAGCGACGAGCAGATCGCCAAAGCCACAGCGCTGCACGCCAGTTCGGAGTCCGAAGGACAGCGACGGATGACGGCGCTGCACGGCGGCCAGGTCGACAAACTCGAGATCTACCCGAATCTGTGGGCCGGAGTGGGCCTGGTGCGGGGCGGTGCGGGCACCGCGCTGGTCGGCAGCCACCAGGAAGTCGCCAACCTGATCAGCGAATACCATTCGCTGGGCTTCGACGAATTCATCCTGTCGGGCTACCCGCACCTCGAAGAGGCCTACTGGTTCGCCGAGGGTGTGCTGCCGCTGCTGGCCAAGACGGAATAACGGCGCTCGGCGCCGAGTTTTTATTCGCAGTGATTTAAGCAGCGCCGCCCCATATCGGACGGTGCGAAACGCGCAGACCCCGATTTCGCGTGCCGACGCGACCCGCTTGGCGTAACTACCATTTAAATCGCGCGTGTGAGAGCAGGACGGGAGTCGACAATGCGGTCAGCACAGTGTTGACAGCCGCCGGCACCGCATGTGCGCGGCGGCTTCCCCCGCGGATCGGCGACTCCCCGCGTTAGCGGGAACTGGTCACACCCGTTGTCGTCGCACGGGTCCCCGCGTCAACTACGAAAGCGATTCTGCTGATGACCAATTCGTCGAGTCATATCCGCCTCGCTGTGGCGCTGGACGGCGCCGGGTGGCATCCGGCGGCATGGCGTGAGGCCGACGCGCGTCCGGACGAGTTGTTCGACGCGGGCTACTGGGCCGATCTGTTCGCCGAATCCGAGCGTGGATTGCTGGACTTCGTGACGATCGAGGATTCACTGACGCTGCAATCCGACCATCCTTTCGAGCCCGACGAGCGCATCGATCGCGTCCGCGGCCGACTGGACGCGCTGCTGATCGCTGCCCGGGTCGCACCGCTCACCCAACGGGTTGGGCTGATACCGACGGTGACCGTGACTCACACCGAGCCGTTCCACGTGTCGAAATCAGTTGCCACGCTTGACTATGTCAGCACCGGTCGCGCTGGAGTGCGGGTTGCGATCTCGGCTCGCCCCGATGCGGCAGCGCACTTCGGGCGCCGCACGCTGCCACATCTTTCGGCCGACTGGAACAATGACCCGGCTGCCCAGCAACTCCTCGGCGAGTATTTCGCCGAAGCCGCGGATTATGTTGAGGTACTGCGTCGCTTATGGGACAGCTGGGAGGACGACGCCGAGATCCGCGACGTCGCTACCGGGCGCTTCATCGACCGCCGCAAGCTGCACTACATCGACTTCGAGGGCCGCTGGTTCTCGGTCAAGGGGCCTTCGATTACGCCCCGTCCACCACAGGGCCAGCCGATCGTCGCGGCCCTGGGCCACGGCGGAGTGTCCTACCAGCTCATCGCCGAGTCCGCTGACGTCGGCTTCGTGACTCCGCACGATGCGACGCAGGCGGCAGACATCGTGGTCGAGATCGGCGCGCTGCGACGGGCAGTCGGCCGCAGCCCGGACACGTTGCACGTCTTTGGGGATCTGGTGGTCTTCCTTGATCGCACTCCGCAGGCCGCGCAGACGCGCAAACGTCGACTAGATGATCTCATCGGATCGGAATACCGCAGCGACGCTGAGGTTTTCGTGGGTACCCCGGCGCAGCTGGCGGACCTGCTGCAGGAATGGCATGCGAGCGGTCTATCGGGGTTCCGATTACGTCCGGGCGCCCTGCCGCATGACCTTGTCAAAATCACCGAGTCGTTGGTACCCGACTTACGTCGTCGCGGGCTGTTCCGCGACGTCTATGAAACCGACACGCTGCGCGGGTTGCTCGGGCTGGAGCATCCCGCCAACCGCTACGCGATCGCCTGAGACAGCCGAGGATTTGCAATGAATAAGCCGATCAAGCAGATTCATCTCGCGGCGCATTTCCCCGGCGTCAACAACACCACGGTGTGGAGCGATCCGGCGGCCGGCAGCCACATCGAGTTCAGCTCGTTTGCGCAATTCGCGCAGACGGCCGAGCGGGGCAAGTTCGACTTCCTGTTCCTCGCCGAAGGGCTGCGCCTTCGCGAGCAGAACGGCCAGATCTACGACCTGGATGTGGTCGGTCGGCCCGACACCTTCACCGTGCTGGCCGCACTCGCGGCGGTCACCGATCGAATTGGGTTGACCGGCACCATCAATTCCACTTTCAACGAGCCCTACGAGGTGGCTCGGCAGTTCGCCTCGTTGGATCACCTCTCCGGCGGCCGAGCCGCTTGGAATGTCGTGACTTCGTGGGATGCGTTCACTGGCGAGAACTTTCGCCGTGGCGGATTTCTAGCCGAGGACCAGCGTTACGAGCGGGCGAAGACCTTCCTGCAGACGACCCGGGAACTGTTCGACTCCTGGCATGGTGACGAGATCGTGGCGGACAAGGCGACCGGCGTGTTCCTGTCCGATCCGAATCCCGGTGCATTCGCGCATAGGGATGCGCACTTCGACATCCACGGGCGATTCAACGTTCCGCGCAGCCCGCAGGGCCGGCCGGTGATCTTCCAGGCCGGCGACTCCGACGAGGGTCGTGACTTCGCCGCTGCTGGCGCGGACGCGATCTTCTCCAGACACAGCACCCTGGGGGCCGGGCAAGCGTTCTACGAAGACGTCAAGGGGCGCCTCGCCCACTATGGACGCCGCCGCGACGAACTACTCATCCTGCCGGCCGCGACATTCGTGATCGGCGATACCGACGCCGAGGCCGAGGAGATTGCGCACGAGGTGCGGCTCGCGCAGGTGTCCCCGCAGACGGCGATCAAGTTTCTCGAGCAACTGTGGAACCGCGACCTGTCCGACCACGACCCGGACGGGCCGCTGCCCAGCGTGGACCCCGTGGTGGGGGAGAACACCATCTCGCGCGGCCGTGCCAGTGTCCGCATGTTCCGCGACCCGATCGCGATCGCCAACGACTGGCGGGCGCAGGCCGAGGCGGAGAACCTGACGACTCGCGAGCTGATCGTCGAGGTCACCGGACGCCAGTCGTTCGTCGGATCATCGCGCACCGTCGCCGCGACGATCAACGACTTCGTGCAGGCCGACGCCAGCGACGGATTCATCCTGGTTCCCCACATCACGCCGGGCGGGCTCGATCCATTCGTCGATCAGGTGGTGCCATTGCTTCAGGAGCGCGGGGTGTTCCGCGCGGACTACACCGGCACCACGCTGCGCGACCACCTAGGGCTTGCGCCGCTGCCGACACCGCTGCGATCGGGCTCCTCAACCGAGGTGGCTTCTTAAGCGTCATGACGACTCCGCTCAATGTTCTTGACCTGGTCCCGATTTCATCGGGCTCGACCGCGACCCAGGCGTTGCACAACAGCATCGATCTGGCCCGCCACGCCGAGGCCCTCGGTTATGCGCGCTACTGGTTCGCCGAACACCATCTGAACCCTGGGGTCGCCGGGACTTCCCCGGCGGTGCTGCTCGCGCTGACCGCCGCTGTGACGTCGACGATCCGACTCGGTTCGGGCGCAGTGCAGATGGGGCATCGCACCGCGCTGGCCACGGTGGAGGAATTCGATCTGCTGGATGCGCTGCACCCGGCCCGGTTCGATCTGGGGTTGGGGCGTTCCGGCGGCAAGCCGCGTGAGCCGGCGGTACTGACACCGGCGGCGTCGTCGCAGGCGGTGATCGACGGACGCGCACCGAACGGGCTGTTGATCCCGGCCGGGTTCGACCCGAGGCCGCTGCTGAAGTCACCGCGCTTCGCGCTGCAGAAGGCGTTGCTACAGCTGCCCGGTGCGCAATCACAGGACTACACCGAGCAGGTCGACGACGTCCTGGCGCTGATCGCGGACACCTATCACTCCGACGACGGCGAAGAGGCCCACGTCGTGCCGGGCGCAGGCGCTGATCTGGAGATCTGGATCCTGGGCAGCAGCGGTGGTGAGAGCGCAGCCGTCGCCGGGAACCGGGGCCTACGCTTCGCCGCCAACTACCACGTCGCCCCGGCCACCGTCCTCGAGGCAGCCGACGGTTACCGGGCCGCGTTTCGGCCCTCGGACGAGCTGGACCGGCCTTACGTCGCGGTCTCCGCCGATGTCGTCGTCGCCGAGGACGAGGCCACCGCTCGCGAGCTGGCCGCGGGTTACGGACCCTGGGTGCGCAGCATCCGCACCGCGGAGGGCGCGATCCCGTATCCCACCCCGGCCGAAGCGCGCGCACATACCTGGACCGAGGCCGACCGCGACCTGGTCGCCGACCGCGTCGAAACCCAATTCGTCGGATCCGCAGTACAAGTCGCCGATCGGCTGGAGCAGTTGCGCGATGCCACCGAGGCCGACGAACTCATCGTCACGACCATCACCCACGACCACGACGACCGGGTGCGGTCTTACCAGCTGCTCGCCGACGAGTGGGCCCGCCGGTAAGTCCCGCGTCGTCTAGCGGATCGGCAGACCGGTCACCGCCCGCGAAATCACCAGGCGCTGGATCTCGCTGGTGCCCTCGAAGATGGTGAAAATCTTGGCGTCTCGGTGCATTCGCTCCACCGGGTAGTCGCGGGTGTACCCGTTGGCGCCCAGGATCTGGATGGCTTCGTCGGTGACGTAAACCGCCGTCTCGCTCGCGACCAGCTTGGCCATCGAGCCCTCCGCCGAATCGAAGTTCTTGTTGTTGCGCGCCATCCAGCCGGCCCGCCACACCAGCAGACGGGCCGCGTCGACGCGGCTTTTCATGTCCGCCAGCTTGAACGCCACCGCCTGGAATTCGCCGATCTTGCGGCCGAATTGCTCACGCTGGCAGGCATATTCGAGGGCGTATTCATAGGCGGCCCGCGCCACGCCGACGGCCATCGCGCCCACGGTCGGCCGGGTGCGTTCGAAAGTCTTCATCGCCGCCTGTCCACCCGCGGAGGAACCGGACTTGACCCGAGCGATCCGCGCCTCGAATTTCTCCCGGCCGCCGAGAATCGTGTCCTCGGGCAGTCGGACGTTGTCGAGGACCACCTCGGCGGTGTGCGATGCGCGGATCCCGTGCTTTTTGAACTTCTGCCCCTGCGACAGCCCCTTGGTGTCCGGCGGGATCACGAAGCTGGCCTGGCCGCGGGTACCGAGTTCGGGATAGACCGATGCCACGACGATATGCACGTTGGCGATCCCGCCATTGGTGGCCCAGGTCTTGGTGCCGTTGAGAACCCATTCGCCGGCCGCTTCGTCGTAGCGTGCACGGGTGCGGATGGCGCCCACGTCAGAACCTGCGTCGGGCTCCGATGAGCAGAACGCCCCCAGTTTGGGGTCACCGGGCGACCCGAACATTTCGGGAAGCCACCGGCCCAGCTGCTCGGGAGTTCCGTTGCCCGCCAACGCCGCTGCCGCCAGCCCGGTGCCCATGATGGACAGCGCGATTCCGGCGTCGCCCCAGAACATCTCCTCGAATGCGGTGAGGAAGCCCAGCCCGGTCGGCTCGGCGGCTTGCTGTGCGAAAAAGTCGGGGGAGTACAGCCCGACCTTCGCCGCCTCTTGAATCACGGGCCACGGAGTTTCCTCACGTTCATCCCATTCGGCCGCGGCCGGCCGGATGACCTCGCTCGCGAACTGGTGCACCCAATCGCGGACCTCGATCACATCGTCGCTCAGTTCAAGTGAAAACGTCATATCTAGCTCCTAAAATAGGTTGGCAGTCAGGGGTTTCTGCGGTTGGTGTACTGCGCGAGGACGCTGAGCGTTTGGTTGACCCACGCCTCGAAGTAACGGTCGCCGTCGATGTTGCCGGGCATGCGACCGGTCAACGCCTGCAAGGTCGCGGCGTAGGAAAGCGACCCGATCGCCACGGCCGCGGCCGCCTCGGGATCCGGGATGCTGGTGCGCCCGGACCGATTCGACGCGGCCAGCTCGTCGGCGAATCGCTGATAGGCATTGTCGGTAATGACTTGCCAGGTCTTCTCATCGAGATCGCCGACCTCGTCGGGTTCGCGCAGCATGACCTTGAGTACGTCCTCACCCTGGGTGAGGTTGCTCCAGATCAGCTGGCCGGCCGTGCGTACCGCCTGCTCGACGCTGCCCGGATCCCCGGCGTCGTACTGCTCACGGGCGGCCACGATGCTGTCGATCCGGTGCGAAACTGCAGCCTCCAACAGCTCGCGCTTGGACGCGAAGTGTTTGTAGAGCGCGCCCGAGCCCGGCGCGAGACCGGACGCCCGCTGGATGTCGGCCACCGATGTCGCCGCGTAGCCCTTGGCGGCGAATAACGTCAGCGCTTCGGCCAGCAGCCGGTCACGTCCCGAGACGGCCATGGTGAGAGAGTACTCACTCACCACCGGCGAGGCAAATCGGGTGCGTACGTGTGCGGCACTGTCCCGGGTGGTAGCCGGAGAGGGTAACGATGCGCGATGCTGGGACCCGGGTCGTGAGATCCGGCCACCGCGAGCGCGTCAAGGACGACGGAAGGACCGCAGTGAACGAAGAGCAACGCAACGTGATGGCGTCGGGGCGCGGCTTTATCGCCGCCCTGGACCAAAGCGGCGGCAGCACGCCAAAAGCCTTGAAGCTATATGGGATTGAAGAGGACGCTTACGACGGCGACGAGCAGATGTTCGACCTCATGCACCAGATGCGGGCACGGCTGATCTCGAGTCCCAGCTTTACCGGCGACAAGGTGATCGCGACCATCCTGTTCGAGCAGACCATGGACCGCAGCATCAACAGCGAGGACTCCGCGGCTTTTCTGTGGAAGCAGAAGCACATCGTGCCGTTTGTGAAGGTCGACCAGGGACTGAGCGACGTCGCGAACGGCGTGCAGCTGATGAAGCCCATGACCAAGCTCGACTCCCTGCTGGAGCGGGCCGTCGAAAAGGGCATTTTCGGTACCAAGATGCGCTCGTTCATCCAAGCGCCGAACCACGACGGCATCAAGGCCATCGTCGACCAGCAATTCGACTATGCGGACCAAATCGCCCAGCTTGGACTGATGCCGATCATCGAGCCCGAGGTCAGCATCAAAAGCCCCGACAAGCCCAAAGCGGACAGCCTGCTGATGTCGGCGCTCAGCGCGAAGCTCGACGAGCTGCCCGGTGACCGGCAGGTCATGCTCAAGCTGACCTTGCCGGACGAAGAAAACCTCTACGCGCCGCTGATCAGCCATCCCCGTGCGCTGCGAGTGGTGGCTCTGTCCGGCGGCTACAGCCTTGCCGAGAGTTGCACAATCCTGGCCCGTAATCATGGCCTCATCGCCAGCTTCTCGCGGGCCTTGACCGAGGGGCTGACCGCCCAGCAGACCGAAACGGAATTCGACGAGAAGCTCGCCTCGAACATCGCGGAGATCTACACAGCCTCGGTGACATAAGCGAGCCGAGAGCGCGGCTAGACCCGCCGAGTAGATGCCGGTCACCGGCAGGTCGTGCGCCGGGCACAATAATTGAGCCATGGGGATCCGGCTGCCGATGCGAGTGTTGTCGCTGCGCGTCATCGTCATCGTCGCGCAGCTTGCCGTGAGCGGCCTCGTCGTCATATTGGGCGTCTGGGTGTGGATCGGCGTCACCAACGACCAGTACAGTCAACTCGATCGCCGACTTGATTCGGTGAGCAGCCTGGGTGACATCAACACTCTGCTCAACAGCCCGCAGCAGACCAACTCCGATCGGCCTACGCCGGACGGCAACCTGGTACGCACCGCACGAATCGGGGGTGTGACGGTGTCAGTGCCCAGCAACATCGTCTTGCCCAAGCTGGAGGACGGCTACGCGAACACCACCATCAACGGCGTGCAATACCGCGTCCGTACCTTCTCCGCAGGTCCGGCCTCGATTGCGCTGGCCGCGCCATTGGCCGAGGCTCAGCACCGGATCAACGAACTGCACTTGCGGGTCTTATTGATTTGCGGCGGCGTCATCACCGGCACGTTCCTGGTCGGCTGGGTGATCTCGCTGATCATGGTCAACCCGTTCCTGCTGTTGGCGCAGCAAGCCCGCGCCATCAACGCTCAGTCCAACCCGGACGAAGTCCAGGTCCGCGGTGTGCGCGAAGCCGTCGAGATTGCCGAAGCGGTCGAGGGAATGCTGGACCGGATCGGCAAAGAGCAACAGCGCACCAGGGCAGCGCTGGAATCGGCGCGAGATTTCGCCGCCGTCGCCTCCCACGAGCTACGCACCCCGTTGACCGCCATGCGGACCAACCTGGAGGTGCTGTCCACCCTGGAGCTCGGCCCCGAGCAGCGCCACGAAGTGATCGGCGACGTCATCCGCACCCAGAGCCGGATCGAAGCGACGCTGACGGCACTGGAGAGGCTGGCGCAGGGCCAACTGACGACCGTCGATGATTTCGTGCCGTTCGATATCACCGAGCTGTTGGATCGCGCCGCCCACGACGCGCTGCGCATCTACCCAGGCGTGACGGTGTCGTTGGTGCCGTCACCCACGGTGTTGATGGTCGGGCTACCCACCGGGCTTCGGTTGGTGATCGACAACGCCATCGCCAACGCCGTCAAACACGGCGGCGCCACCAAAATTCAGCTGAACGTGACCAGCTCCAGCGAAGGTGTCGCAATCGCCATCGACGACAACGGAACCGGTGTTCCCGAGGAGGAACGCACCGCAGTCTTCGCACGCTTCTCCCGCGGTTCGACGGCATCGCGTTCGGGCTCCGGGTTAGGGCTGGCGCTGGTTGCGCAGCAGGCCGAATTGCACGGGGGCAGCGCCGCCTTGCATGTCAGCTCATTGGGTGGGACTCGCCTTCTGCTGAAACTGGCCGGCGATGGGCGAGGCCCCTCCTGAGCTGTGGTCCACCGAATGATGCTGTGGAGCAATAACTTTGGAGCGACCGGGGTGTGTCGGCCCCGAATACATTGGTAATTCATATAATTTGCGTTCCCTATGCGACAGGGTCGTCCGGTTGACCCGTGTCTGACCGTGCACCTACCTTCGAACGCAGAAGCCCAGGACACAACGGAGTTGGTGAATACGCGTAATCGTCTGTGCTCGAACGGAGATACTGCCAACCGCAATCCAGGGCAGATGATCAATAGCCCGGCATAAGACCTAACGAGGGAGGGTCGATGCAGCACGCAGCACAGACCGACGGCGATGCGCTTGAGCACCCGCCGGCGTCGCGAATGGACCGATTACGCGCGGTGATGCGCCATGACTTGTCGTCGTCGCTGGTGGTTTTCCTGGTTGCGCTCCCGTTGTCGCTGGGTATCGCCATCGCTTCGGATGCGCCGGTACTCGCCGGTCTGATCGCCGCGATCGTGGGTGGCATCGTAGGCGGAGTCATAGGTGGTTCGCCGCTGCAGGTGAGCGGTCCCGCGGCGGGGCTGACGGTCGTCGCCGCCGATCTTATCGGAGAATTCGGCTGGGGGATAACGTGTTTCATTACCGTCTGCGCCGGCATCATGCAGGTTCTGTTAGGGCTCAGCCGGGTCGCACGTGCCGCTCTAGCGATCTCACCCGTCGTCGTACATGCGATGCTGGCGGGCATTGGGATCACGATCGCACTGCAACAAGTGCACGTGCTGCTGGGCGGAGAGTCTAAAAGCACCTCCTGGGAGAACGTTACCGAACTGCCCGCGCAGATCGTCGGCGCTCACCGTCCAGGCCTCGCGCTGGGCCTGCTGGTGATCGGCATCCTGATCGCCTGGCGCTGGGCCCCGGCCAAGGTGGCCGCCATCCCGGGGCCGCTGGTCGCCATCGTGGTGGTGACCGTTGTCTCGCTGGCGTTTCCGTTCCGGGTGTCCCGGATCGAGTTGGACGGGTCGGTGTTGGAAGCATTGCAGTTGCCGGCACTTCCGCACGGAAACTGGGGCGCCATCGTGATCGGTGTCATCACCGTCACGCTCATCACCAGCGTGCAGAGCTTGCTGACGGCGGTGTCGATCGACCGAATGCACCATGGCCCGCGCACCGACTTCAACCGCGAGCTGATAGGGCAGGGTGCCTCGAATATCGTGTCGGGGGCCATTGGCGGCCTGGCCATCGCCGGTGTCATTGTGCGCAGCGCAGCCAATGTGAACGCGGGAGCGAAAACGCGCGCATCGACTATCCTGCACGGTTTCTGGGTGCTGCTGTTCGCCGTTCCATTCGCCGAGTTGGTGGAGCAGATACCCACCGCAGCGCTGGCGGGGCTACTCATCGTCATCGGTATACAACTACTGCAGCCGGCTCATGTCGAAACAGCTTTGAAGACGGGGGATTTAGCTGTCTACCTGGTGACGGTCGTCGGTGTCGTCTTCCTCAATCTGCTGCAAGGCGTCATGATCGGACTTGTCCTGGCCATCGCACTGACCGGCTGGCGGGTGGTCCGGGCCCGGGTGGAAGCCACGCCGGCCGGCGACGAATGGCGGGTGGTCGTCGAGGGAGCCTGCACATTTCTTTCCCTGCCCCGGTTGACTCGCGTGCTGGCGTCCGTGCCTGAGCGCACCACGGTCACTGTGCACTTAATGGTCAACTACCTGGATCATGCTGCACACCAAGCGATTACCGACTGGCAGCGACAGCATCACGCCACGGGTGGCACGGTCAAGATCCGTGTCGACGAAGACCTTATCGAACTCGAACAGCCAGAACCCGCTTCAGTGAAAATCAAGCGCCGCAGCGCTGGCCTGTCCGTAGTCCACGCGATCCCGGGAGCCTCCCAACGCGACTGGTAGGTGACCCTTTGTGGTGCGGTCACTTTGGTGCTCAATGCGGCCGACCCTGACAAGCGCAGAAGCGCCCCTCTCAAATACGGCCGAGAGAGGGGCTTGCGGCAAGACCCCTGGGGTGCTGCACAATCTTCCAACCAACTACAACGAATGGGGGTCGTTGTGACGAGCACGCCAAAACCCTTTGAAGTGCACGAGTCCGGTGCGCTGCTGCACGGTACCAAGGCAGACCTTTCGGTGGATGATCTGCTAGTGCCCGGGCGCAGTTCGAACTACGCCAGAGGTCGTCTCTCGAACCATGTTTATGTGACGCAAACATTGGATGCAGCGGTGTGGGGAGCCGAGCTGGCTGTCGGCGAGGGCCGGTGCCGGATTTACTTCGTGGAACCGGAAGGCGCCGTGGAGGATGACCCGAACGTGACGGACAAACGATTTCCGGGAAATCCGACCCGCTCCTACCGCACCCGGGAGCCGGTGAGAATCCTTGGCGAGATCACGGACTGGGCGGGGCATTCACCCGAACAGCTTCAAGCCATGCGGGACCGCTTGGCTGACCTCGAGCGCCGGGGAATTGCCGTCATCTACGACTAGATCGGGGTCTGGTCGTGTTCGCCCGCAAAAATGTCTGGTGCAATTTGGAATAACTTAGGGTACCCGGCGGGCATTCTCGAATCCAGCACGAGTCGTCAACAGCATCCGGCTCACCGGGTCTGAACACGTGTTAGAAGTCGGACCGGGCCCGGGCTTTTACAGCGTGGAGATCGCCCGCCGCCTCACCTGCGGTCAGCTCGACCTGTTCGACATCCAACCCGAAATGCTGGAGAAGGCCCGGCGGCAACTCGAGCGGGCCGGCTTCCAGAACGTCGGGTTCACCGCGGGGCAGGCCGCTGAGGCATTCCCCTTCCCGGACAACACCTTTGATACCGCATTCCTCGCGGCGGTGATCGGTGAAGTGCCGGACAAGCAAGCGTGCATTCGATCACTGGGTCGCATCTTGAAGCCGGGCGGGCAGTTGGTATTCGCCGAGGCGTTCC
>Ga0182030_10013505_pt1 | contig 16237 bp, 13 predicted proteins | sample 812S3MmetaG_FD_121299 | JGI IMG/M metagenome (GOLD analysis project Ga0182030, IMG submission 121299) | Permafrost microbial communities from Stordalen Mire, Sweden - 812S3M metaG (Illumina Assembly) | ecosystem: Environmental > Terrestrial > Soil > Wetlands > Permafrost | place: Sweden...
AACTCGCCGCTATGTTTGCCGGCGTCGGCGCGGGTGGTCAGCTTACCTTCAGCCGCCGCATTCTCCAACATCTCGGCATCGGTAACCAGGGCAGCGACCGACCGCATCATGATGATAAAAGCCGGGACCAACTCGTCCATTTCGGAGCGTTTGCCGACCTTCTCCAGAGTCTCCAACTCTTGCCTGAAATCCCCGATGGCAATCTGTTTCGTAATCCGGACAGCGTTGAGCATGCGCCCCTGGCAATATTGGTCGAGCGGCACACCTCGCCGAAAATCCCCGGGTAGGTCTCCGCCGCGTGTACTGTCATATCGTTGACGGCCATGCGTTCCTGGACCTTATTGACTTCCACCACCCGGCCCAGGGCGTCCACGCAAGCATTCAGATTGTTCTTGGTGGTGTTGAGATCGCCGGCAAAGTTAGCGGTAATTTTCTCCGGAATCTTGCCTTGGCCGAGTTGGCCGAGGCATTCCGTAGCTACCGCCAGCGGCGAGGTGAGCGCGTCCAACGCCTGATTGACATCCTGCAGCAGTTCGCATTCTTCCGGCTCGAAGCCTTCGGTGCGCGTCCGCTGGTTGATCTGCCCGGAGCGTATGGCGCTCATGACCCGATGAATTTCGCCGGCCAGTTGCGGCTGAGCGAGCAGGGCGATGGACTCATGCCCGTCTTCACCGTTCGCCCGGCCTTTGTGGATTCCGTTCCCTTTAGTCTGCGCGTGTAGCATGTAAGCTCCTTTTGGTTGTCTGGGGGTTGATTTTGCTTTGCTTTCTAGGCCGGACGCGTGCCCACAACCGACATCGCCTTCTCGGTGTCCAACAAAAGCAGAAGTTGTTGCTTGAGTTTGTAAACGCCGCGAATGAACTCTCGCCTTTGGCCGTCCAAGGTGTCCGGAGGATGTTCAAACGACTGCTCGTCCACCTCGACCACGTCGCCGATTTCGTCCACCAGCAGGCTGATCGGACCATCGTCGCGGCGAATCACCACGTTCATGGGAAGCTCCTCGCTTTTGCGGGCGGACAAGCCGAGCTGGTGGCGAAGATCGATGGCGGTAACAATCTGGCCGCGCAGATTGATCAGCCCGGCAATCACCGCCGGCGATAACGGGACGCGGGTCATTTCCTGGTAGCGAATCACTTCCTGGACCTTTTCGACCTCGACCCCGAAGAACAGTCCCTCGAGAAAAAAAGTGCATAATTGCCGTTCCATGTTCATGCCACCGCCCTCTTGCTGCTTAAATGCTGTTGCGCCAGAAGCGCCGGCACATCCAGCAGATCGGTTACGTGCTGCTGAATGACCGCCGTCCCCTGCAGTGCCCCGGCGTCTTGGATGTGCTGCACCGCCACCCGTTGATCGACGATGTCCAAGATTTCGTTGACGATGAGTCCCACGCTGCGGCCGTGGCTGGAATACACGATGACCTGCAGCAGTTCGCTGTCGGCAATGGCGGCGTGTCCGAAGGCCTGGGCCAGCCGCACCAGGGGCATGATCTGCTCGCGGTATTGAATGACTTCACGTCCGGTGGAGCGTTCCACCTGGGAAACCGGAAACTCCTCCAAACGCGATACCAGGGAGAGCGGAATGGCCATTCGTCCCTCGGTGCCGATGCGGAACAGCAGCCAGGATTCCCGCGCATCCGGGTTGTCCGTGGACTTGGCGCCGTGGTCGGCCAGGCTCTTCTCTCGCAGTTCGGAGACCACCTTGGCCATCTGCGCCAGCCCCAGCACGTCCAGGATGAGCGCCACCCGGCCGTCGCCCATGATGGTGGCTCCGGCAAAACAGGGAACGCTCTTCAGTTGCTTGGACAGGGGCTTGACGACAATCTCTTCGGTGTCGTTGATGTCATCGACCACCAGCCCGAATTGCCGGTCGCCGGCCTGCAAAACCACGATGTTCACCGACTGGGCGGCGCCCTGGGCGGGAGAAATCTGCAGCTCGCGGTTGAGATAGACCAGGGGCAGCAGGTTGCCGCGCAGGCGATAGACGGAGGCCCCCTGGATGTCTTCGATGCTGTGTCCGGCTTGTTCGCCCTCGCAGCGGACCAGTTCGACCAGGCTGACCTGGGGAATGGCAAAGCGCTCGCCGCCGCTGCTCACTACCAGGGCAGGAATGATGGCCAGGGTGAGGGGAATCTTGATCTTCAACAGCGTGCCCTTGCCGCTGGTGCTCTGGACGTCAACGGTGCCGCCGATCTTCTCGATGTTGGTCTTCACCACATCCATCCCCACCCCGCGTCCGGAGATGTTGCTGACCTGTTCCACGGTCGACAGCCCGGCGGCGAAAACCAGGTTGAGGACCTCGCGCTCCGACATGCGGGCCCCATGTTCGGCGGTGATCATTCCTTTGGCGATGGCCTTGGCCTTCAGCTTCTCGGTTGCAATACCGTCACCGTCGTCGGAGATCTCGATATTGACCTGGCCGCCCTCGTGGAAGGCGCGCAGCATCAGCCGGCCGTCGGGAGACTTGCCTCGCGCCACCCGCACCTCAGGGGTTTCGATCCCGTGGTCCACTGCATTGCGAATGATGTGGGTGAGGGGGTCCTTAATGGCTTCGATGATCGTCTTGTCCAGCTCGGTTTCGGCCCCCTCCATCTGCACCTCGACCCGTTTGCCGCAACCTACCGACAGATCGCGCACAATGCGGGGAAGCTTGTTCCACACATTGCCAATGGGCTGCATGCGGGTCTTCATCACCCCTTCCTGCAACTCGGTGGTGATCAGGTTCAATCTTTGCGCGGTACTGAGAAAGCTGCTGTCCTCCTGGGTACCGGTGAACTGTAGGACCTGGTTGCGGGCCAGCACCAGTTCGCCCACCAGATTCATCACCTTGTCCAGCAGCCCCACGTCCACCCGAATGGTGTTACTGGAGAGGTCATGGTGTTCGATTTGCGCCTTGAGGGCGTCGGCAACTCCGGCCGGCGCCACCGCGCGATTGTCGACCAGGATCTCGCCCAGCGGTCGCGGGTCGCCGGCCTCCTGCAGTTGCACTGCCGCCTGCACATCGCCGGCTTTACATTGTTCGGAGGTGATCAGGATCTCGCCCAATCGAGGCGCGCCGTCGCTATCCGGCGCCTCAGCCGGGGGAGCACTGACCCCCTCGGCGGTCGCTTTGCCCGCCGTTGGCGGGGCCTCCTTGAGCACATCGGACAGCCGCTGCAGGACCGGGGAACAATCGCTGTCGCCTTCCTGTCCGCTGCTGGCAATCTGCTCCAGGATGTGCCGCAGGGAGTCGGCAATGGCCAGCAGGGCGGTCGCGATCGGAGGCGAAAGCAGCAGCACCCCGTCGCGCATCCGGCTGAGCACGCTCTCGCCCAGGTGAGAAATCGAGACCAGCTTGTCATAGCCCAGTACGCCGCCGGTCCCTTTGATGGTATGGACAGCGCGAAAAATGCTGTCCAGCAGTTCGCGCGAAGTCTTGTCTTTTTCCAGGGCAATCAGGTCGTGGTCAAAACGGTCCAGACCCTCATTGCTCTCCACCAGAAACTCCTTGATCACCTCATCCATTCCATCCATTGCGTTCGTCAACTGGTTTGCCGGCTGGCTCGGATCCATGCAATCTCCTCTACCTGTGGTTTCGAAAGCAGACTGTGCCCGTTAGTTTCATCGGCACGGAACGAGTTTTCTTAAAGCAAATCGAAGGCCAAGCGGGGCGGCGCGGACCGCGCGCCGGAATCGCCTTCTGGTCCGGTCCCGGGCGACGGGAAAGCGGCTTAAGTCGCACATTGCGCTGCATCTATCGCAGCGTGCATTCTGGGCGGCACAATTTTCTGGGGAGACGCGAGCTAAGAAATCGCCAATGTTGGCGGACAGAACCGCGAAAAATCATTAGCCGCGGTTCACCTGGGCGCCATCTGCAGGCCGGAGAACGATCTGGAACCTACTTCTTGACCGTTTCCTTTTCCAGCTTTTCCAGCTCTTCGGTCAGTTGTTCGGCTTGGTCCCGAATGCGGTGGATGCGCTCGGCTAGGGAGGGTAGGTTTTTCTGGCTCGCCGCCACCGCGGGCGGGAGAGCAGAAGGAGCTGTCGCCGGCGCCAGCGCCGGTGCCGCGATTAACTCGGCCAGCGCCTGATCGAAGGTGTCGCGGTAGATCAGCCGGTCGCCCATGGCCAGCACCACCTTCTTGAGCTGTGGCATGCGGGCTTCGGTGGCCTGAATGTAGATGGACTCGAGGTAGAGGAATCCGCCGGTCACGGGTAGAGCGATAATGTTTCCCCGCAGCACGCGCGATCCCTGCTGGTTCCACAGGGTGAGGTCCTTGGAGATGTTCTGGTCCTGGTCGATACGCGATTCAATCTGCATGGGACCGTACATCAACTGCTGCTTCGGCAGTTGATAGAAAATCAATTTTCCTAGTTGGTCACCATCGCATCGCGCCGCCATCCAGCCGATCAAATTGTCTTTTCCTCTGGGCGTAAACGGCAGAATCAGCAGATACTCGGGTTGTTTCTCTCCCGGCAACGTGGCCACCACGTAGGTTGGCGCGATGGGTTCCGGTTGTCCAGACTGGCCATAGAGGTCGCGCGCGATCTCCCAAATATCTTCTTTGTTGTAGAACACCTGAGGATCGCGCATATGAAAGATCCGGTAAGCCTCGGCCTGGGTCCGAAACATAGCTTCTGGATAGCGGGCGTGGCGGCGCAGATCGGCGGGCATTTCTGACGCCGGCTGGAACAACTTGGGAAACAGCTTCTGGTAAGCCTGGATGATGGGATCGCTGGGATCGAATACGTATAAGGACATTTTTCCCGTGTAGGCATCCACCGTGGCCTTCACCGCATTGCGAATATAATTTGCTCCTTCATCAAGCCCGGCCACGGGAAGCGGCGCGGAATAAGGATGATTGAGAGAAGTTGTGTAGCCGTCGACCATCCAAACCAACCTGCCGTCATCGGTAATCACCATGTAGGGATCTGGGTCCCAGTGCAAGAACCCGGCCAGGTGCGTCAATCGGGCTGGCACGTTGCGATAAATCATCATGCGGCTTTGTCCGGTCAGATACCCGGTGAAGACAATGTTGGGCTCGCCTTGGGAAATTGCCGCGGCAAGCTTCAGAAGAAACGAGCCGACCGGGAATCCGCCGGTGCCCTGGTAGGTGGAATACTTGTTCTGATCGCCGGAAGGATAGTCGAATTCTTCGCGGGCGGTGTGAACAAAGACGGGGTCCTGGGTCTTCTCGCCAAAGTAGATTTCGGGCCGGGTGAGCTGAAAGGCAGGTGAATTGATCTCCGGCGGAGCGTTCTTAATCAGCAAGACAGGCAGGCCGTCGGGCGTGATTTTGTTGACCTCGGCTACCACGGCGCCAAAGCCGTGGGTATAAATGAAGCGCGGATTGATCCAGCTTTCGCTGGCTTCGGCCGATAACTGGGTGACATCGATTTCGCGGGGAGACAGCAGTACCTGCTTGATGCGGCCATTGACGAAATAGCGATCGACGTCAGTATCGGGAAAAGTGTAGTAAGGGCGTAGGGCTTGAATCTGCGTGATGGTTGCGTCGTACGCCCGCAGGTCCCAAAGCCGAACATTAGCCAGCAGGGTCGCATCTTGGACGGGATCGACCACGCCTTGACCGGAAGGGGTGAACGGGCGTTCCGTAGCGTTGCGATTGAGTCCGAACGCCGCGGTCGTCGCCTCGATGTGACGCTCGATGTAGGGGCGTTCGATGGAAATCTCATTCGGCCGCACGTACACGGCGCGCACCATGGCAGGCACCGCCAATTGCAGGATGAAGCAGGACATCACCAGCACGGCAGCCGGCTTGAATTTCGACATCCAAGCCAGCGGCAGCGCTGCCAAAGTGGAAATAATAAGGAGCCAGCGCAAAGGCAGAGTGACCTTTTCATCCACGAAGTCGGCGCCGGTCATGAAGGCGTGAGACTGGAACAGAAGCTCATAGTTGCCCAGATAGACCCAGGCAGCAAAGCCCAGCAATAAAATCACCGCAATTACGCGGACGAAAGGCGCGCGTGCGGCGCCGGGCAAGCGCAAGTAGCTTCCCAGACTAATGGTGTTGTTTGGTCCAGTCAGCAACTGGCCGTAGCGGACTCGTTCGACCAACTGCCATCCTCGCGCCGTGATCCAGAACAGCACGGCAGAAAGAATCGCCAATACAAAAACAAAACTGAGCAGATCGGAATAGAAGGGGAGATCGAACAGATAAAACGGCAAGGCGTGGGAAAAAACGTGGTCCTGCCAAGCGTCAGCAGGCGCCACCAGACCGCGCGAGCCGAAAAAGCGCATGACCGTCCAGAAGTCAATCGAGGCGGAGGCGAATATGATCGCGACCACCGCCAGACCGATCGGAACCAGCCGGGAGTATACCGGATAATCGCCTTGCCGGACGCCGGCAAAGTGCAAACCGCGGGCATGGGCCAGGTAAAGCGCAATGAAGGCCAGCAGCGCACCCGCCGCGGTGGGAGCAATGCTGTACCACAGCATGCTGACCCAGGTATTAACCTGCGCCACCTCTTTCCACCAGTTGTACTCGATGATGAAATTGGCCGCCGTCGGGACCGCCCAACCGAGAAAGGCCAACGACACTACTACGAAGATGAAAACGCGAATATGGGAAGGTCGCATAAAAGCGATTCTTGAGTGTCCGGCAGTAGCGCCGTTTCCAGGTCAAGAAACAGATCTTGAGCGACACGGCATTGCTGTTAGGCAGGCGTAGAAATCGTATCACAGCGCCTATGCAAAGCGGGGCGCCGCACCGAGCCTGACGCTTAGTCGATAGGGATATATCGCGGTGCGACCACGCCAGAACCGGCCCGATGTATCGTTTTCCCCATCGGATTCATCAGATAAACTTAATCACGTGCTGCCCCGGACCACGGAAATCGCGTTACCGGATGCGGGCCAGGCACTCGACTTGATGAATCAGGGCAAGCTGCGCGACCGCGCGGTCATCGTGTTTGGCTGGTTCTCGCGTTTTGGAGGTGGCCAGTTCGGAACTGGGCCAAACCAGCGGCGTGCGGGCGAACCTTGCCGGCGGTTTGATCACGATATAATGAGGGGCTTGCTGCAGCCTTGAGTTCCAGCCAGAAATCCCACGGAAGGACGACATGCCGACTGACGTAATCATGCCCCAGATGGGGGAATCGATTTTTGAAGGGACCATTACCAAATGGCTGAAGCAGCCGGGCGAAAAAGTTCAGCGCGATGAGCCGCTGTTTGAAATCTCGACCGACAAGGTTGACGCCGAGATTCCCGCACCCGCTTCCGGCACCCTGCAAGACATCAAAGTGCAGGCGGGAGCCACCGTCCAGGTGAACACCGTGGTGGGGACGATTGCCGGCGAAGGCGAAGCGGCGGGCGCTGCGCCGTCCGCTCCACCTCCAGCCCAACCCGCGACTGCAGGAGATGCCGGCAAAGCCGCGACCACCGAAACGGCGAAACCTGCCAGCGCCGAAGCGCCGAAAGCCAAGCTGGCAGACAAGGTCCCGGCAGATCTTTCGTCCGACGAAAAGGAAGGCCTGGAGAGAGCGCAGCAGGGCACAGTTCTGGAATATCCCGAGGCTGAGCAGGAACGCGTTCGCTCCAGCCCGTTGGTGCGCCGCATCGCCAAAGATAATAACGTCGATCTGTCCAAAGTTCCGGGCACCGGTCTGGGCGGTCGCATCACCAAAGAAGACATTGAGGCGTTCGTCGCCAAGCACGGAGCGGGAGCGCCAGTGCCGGCTGCTCCCGGGCCAGTGCCGGCTGCTCCCGCACCGGCGCCTGCCCCAGTTCAAACGCCTTCGGCTCCGGCCGCGCCTGCCGTCATCGCGCCGCTGCAGCCGGTGGCGGGAGTGACCCCCGGCGAAGTCGTGCCCATGTCGATCATGCGCAAGAAGATCGCCGAGCACATGGTGATGTCGAAGCGTACCAGCGCACACGTCCACGGCATCTTCGAAGTCGATATGACGCGTATCGTCAAGCTGCGCGAGCGCATGAAGGCCAAGTTCGAGCAGGCCACCGGCAACAAGCTCACCTATACGCCGTTCTTCGCGCGCGCCGTGGTGCACGGTATTCGCAAGTGGCCCATCATCAACTCGTCGGTGGAAGGCGATAACATTCACTACCACCCGGCGATCAACCTCGGCATTGCCGTGGCCCTGGACTGGGGACTGATCGTGCCGGTGGTGAAGAATGCCGAAGAGCGCAGCTTTGTCGGCTTGCAGCGCGCCATCAGCGATCTGGGCGAGCGCGCCCGCACCAAGAAGCTGAAGCCGGATGAGGTACAGGGCGGGACCTTCACCATCACCAATCCCGGCATCTTCGGCGCCGAATTCGGACTGCCCATCATCGACCAGCCGCAGCTCGCCATCATGGGCGTGGGCGGCATCACCAAGAGGCCCGTGGTCGTGACCGACGAGGATGGCAACGACTCGATCGCCATTCGCTCCATGATGCACCTCAGCATTGGTTACGATCATCGCGTCATCGATGGCGCCGTGGCCGATCAGTTCATGGCCGAAGTGAAGAAGTTTCTGCAGAACTGGAACGAAGAGCTGCTGTAGTCAGCTGTCAGCTTTCGACCGTCAATGGCCGGGAAGGGAAGCACAGTGCGCGGCCGGGTTTCTTCAGGGGGAGCAGATTTGGCAGGGCCGAGTTTATGGCCGGGGCTGGCGCCGGAACGTAGGCACGCTATGAGTTTTTTTGGGCAGGACCGGCGGGATGGCGCCGGGCCGGAGCACGATGGGCCGGTCCTGGTGATGCCACCACCTCCCCGAAAACCGACCAGGTGGCAACTCTGGAGGGGCCGGATCTTCCTGGTCATATTCGTGCTCTTTTGTCTGGAGGTTGGCATCATCCTGGCGGTCCTTCCCTGGACTCGGATTTGGACAGGAAACTCGCTGCTGGCAGGGTTTCCCCAGATACGAGAGTTCCTGGCGCGTGACTTTGTTCGCGGCCTAATCAGCGGCCTGGGTTTGGTCGATATTTGGATGGGAGTCGCTGAAGCGGTCCGCTATCGCGAGTCGGTGGATTGATCAAGCAAGCTCCGGGAAGCTGGTTGTCCTCCCATAAATCATTGTTCCTTGCCGCAACTCATAAGGCCCCCATGACAGATAAGAAGAGCGAGCAATCGCGTCACCACCGGGCGCCACTTGCCTACGAGAACAAGGAGTTCCTCAGCGGGGCCGATGGCCGCATCCTGCGCATCCTGGCCGAATACCAGGAACCGCTGGCGCGCATCCGGCGGGAACGCATCCAAGATACCATCGTCTTCTTCGGCTCGGCCCGTTTCCATAGCCGCTCGCAGGCGGAAGAAGGTTTGCATTTGCTGGACAAGCCCGGCTCGGCGGCGCCGGCGCCCCCGGAGGAGCAAGCGCGCATCCGGCGCGCTAAGGCCGACGTCGAGATGGCACGCTATTACGAAGATGCGCGCCGGTTGGCGTTTCTCATTACCCAGTGGACCAAGTCCATCAACCAGCCGCGCCATCGCTTTGTCATCTGCACCGGCGGCGGCCCCGGCATCATGGAGGCGGCCAACCTGGGCGCGTCCGAGGCCGGGGGTAAGACCATCGGCATGAACATCAATCTGCCCTTCGAGCAGATGCCCAACCCCTACATCACGCCCGGGCTGAACTTTGAGTTTCACTACTTCTTCATGCGTAAGCTCTGGTTCGCCTACCTGGCCAAGGCGCTGATCGTCTTTCCCGGCGGCTTCGGCACCTTCGACGAACTCTTCGAATTGCTGACTCTGGCGCAGACGGAAAAGCTGGCCAAACGCATTTGCGTGGTGATTTATGGCAAGGATTACTGGGACCGGGTCATCAACTTCCAGGCCCTGGTGGATGCCGGTACAATCGCGCCCAAGGACTTGGAACTGTTCCATTGGGCCAACACTCCCGAGGAAGCCTTCGAGTGCGTTCGCTCAGACCTGACGGCACATCATCTGGAGCCGGTGGTCGCCCGCGGCAAGGAGCCGGACATCACCAAGACCAGGCCGTAAGCAGGTAGCGTATCCCGTACGCACGGACGCAACCGTCCGGTCTCGCTAAGCCGAAGTAGACCGCAGTGAAACCAACCCAGGAGCACAATCCATGTTGAATTATCCGCGCATCTTCTTCTTGTTCTCCTTTCTCATTTTGTGGGTCGCGGCCCAGATAGGTGCCTATTTGCGCCGGCGGCGTCCCCTAGGAGACGAGCAGCGGGAGGATTTCGGGGTGGTGCAGACGGCAACTCTGACCCTGCTCGGCCTCATCATCGGATTTACCTTCTCCATGGCCGTCGTCCGTTACGACCTGCGCAAAACTTACGAGGAAGCGGAGGCCAATGCAATCGGCACCGAGTATGTCCGGGCGGGGCTGCTGCCCGCCGCCGATGCCGCCCAGGTGCAGGTCCAGCTTCGAAACTATACCGATCTGCGAATCCGGTTCTACCAAACCCGCAATCAGGACGAACTTCGCCAAATCGATGCCGACACAGCTCAGCTGCAAGCCAAGATGTGGTCAACCGTGCAGGCTCCGGCCCAGGCGCAACCGACGCCCGTGATTGCGCTTGCGGTTTCGGGTATGAACGACGTGTTGAACTCGCAGGGATACACTCAAGCGGCGTGGTGGAACCGCATTCCAGCCTCGGCTTGGAGCTTAATGATTGCCATCGCCGTCTGCTGCAATGTGCTGGCCGGCTATGGAGCCCGCAGCCCTAAAACCAAAACCGGTTTCCTTTTTGTTCTGCCCCTGGTCGTCTCCATCGCATTTCTTCTGATAGCCGACATTGACAGTCCGCGTGGCGGATTTATCCACGTAGTTCCGCAGAATCTCGCCAGCCTGTCCCAGTCGTTAGCTAAGTAGTGCTTGCTGGCCGCCAGGAACATGCCGAAGGCCCTTACCCGCCAGTACAGGCACCTGGTTTCATGCCGTCTTCTTCGTCTTCGCCGCGGCTTCGATGGCCTTGATTTCGGCGCGATCTTTCTTTACTTCCAGCTTCACGTGACCCAGCAGCCCGATGTAAAAGCTTGCCACATAGACCAGCGCGAATAGCGACACCAGGTATCCTCGCCAGTCACTATAAAGCAGCCGGTAACGAGTGATGATGAGCAAGACCGCCGTGACCCAATGACTGAAGCAGTATTCGCAGGTGAAGAGATAATAAAATTTGCGGCAGATGAGCGAGCTCGAGTCTTTGCTCTTGCGCGCGCAAAATTCACGCGGCTCGCGCAGAATTTCTTCGTGGGTGACCGTCCAGCTAATGCTGGCGATGGGCAGGGCCAGCAGAAACAGCCACATCACCTGGTGGGAAAGCGGCATGATGATTGGAAGCCAACGCGCTTGTTAAGTTTGCCCGGCAAGGCCCGCTTTTGTGCCAATTCGGCGCAAAGTAAGGTCACCCCACTTTCGTCACTCGCACGCATTTGAGTAACAGCGTAAACTGTTTGCCGAATGTCACGTGGACTTGAGGTGGCCGGTCGCAGCGATGTAGGGCGTGTCCGGCCGTCAAACGAAGACCATTTCGGCTACGACGAAGGGCGCGGTATTTTCGTTGTATGCGATGGAATGGGTGGTCACGCTGCGGGCGAAGTTGCCAGCCAAATCGCGGTCGAAACCGTGCTCGCTTATTTTCGTGACCGCAAGCCGGCGGTAGAGGAAGACGCCTATCTCGACGATGCCCCGCTGGGGGCGCGTTTGCTGGCTGATGCGGTCAAGAAAGCCAATGACGCCATCCTTGGCTATGCCGAGCAGCACAAGAACACTTCCGGGATGGGCACCACCTTGGTCGCCGCCCGTTTCGCCGACGGCATGTTCAGCATTGCCAATGTCGGCGACAGCCGCATCTATCTATTCCGTGAAGCTCAACTGCTGCAGCTGACCGAAGACCATTCGCTGGTGATGGAACAGGTGCGCCGCGGCATGATTACTCTGGAACAGGCCAAGCGCTCCTCGGCGCAGAACATCATTACCCGCGCGCTCGGCACCGACGAAAGCACCCTGCCCGATCTGGGCGAGTTTCCGGCGCAGGATGGCGACATTTTGCTGCTGACGACCGATGGCGTGCTTCGCCATGTAGACGACGCAGAAATTCGCAGCATCCTGTTGCAGCTACCCTCATTGCAAGCCGCGTGCGACACCCTGGTCGACGCCGCCAATGAAGGTGGCGGAGAAGATAATTCCACCTGCATGTTGGTCCGCGTGCGCAATGGTGCGCCGAAGACCGAGCCGGAGGGCGCCAAAGCGGGGGACCCGGAGAGCGACCCCATACCCCACACCTGAAGAGGATGCGACACGTCAATGCCGCCGGCTCTGTTACACTCGAATGTTTTGGATCCCCACATCGAGTCTGCGCAGAGCCCAACCACCGTAACTGACGATGCTTCCCCCTCGGCAAATCTTAAGTCTGCGAAAGCCGCTCCCCGCACCAGCTTTCTCGTCTATCTCATCGCGATTGCGTTCAGCCTGTTTTCCGGCTGGGTGAACCAGGTCGTAGACGACGCTTTGCTGACCGCGCTGTGCGTGCTGGCGTTCAGCATGTTGATGGGCACTTGGAAAAAGGACCGTCCCTGGCGATGGGTCGTGCTGGTGTGGATCGGTGTTCCCATCTTGCTGGGCTACTATCAATTCGTGGTGGGCTGGCGGCATGATCGCGGCCAGGTTTACGGGGCCTTTCTGCAGATCCTGGCCGGCAGCGCCGGCGGCTTCGGCGGCCACTTCATGCGCGAGATGATCGACCACGTGTTCCTCAAGCAGGATGACTAGTCTAAAGCCCGACGGAAAAGGATGTCTTTCGGCACGGCTGAAAGCCGTGCCCTGATACAGAACGATTTATGGGATAGGTTCTAGTTGCTTCTTTCTAGCTCTGCCCCGAAATCTTCAGCTTCAGCTCTTCTGGAATGCGATCGCGAATTTCATCGGGCAGCTTTTCCAGGCCGACGCGGGCGCCGAACATAGCGACATCCTTGACCACCAGCGGAGCCGGCGTGGCCACGGCAACCAGCAGCCACAGCAGCATGGAGAGTAGAAATCCGCCCAGAGCGCCGATCTCCAGCCAAAACGCGTGGCTGGGATGAAAGTGACGGATGACTCCGTAGGCGAGTAGGAAGACCAGCATCGAAGCGGACGCCAGGGCCATCAGTCCGATATCGATACCGCGGTGCAGGCGTTGCCGCGAGTGACAGAAGGCGCACTGGGCAAGATGCGCTTCGTAATCGCCACGCATTTCAGGAGCAAGTCCGGAGATGTCGTAGCGCCATCCGGCCAGGATCTTGCCCACGACAGGATCAGTGCATTTTGCCATCGAGGAAAGCCGAACGTCGCGCGGGCCCGGGAGACGCGCCCGCCAGACGCTTACTACAGTCGCACCGCCGCTAGCGGTTCGTGCTGTGCCGCAAGCATCACGCGATTACATAACAAACTGCGCTGCTCGCCCAGGGCACGTTCCGCCGTCGTACGCGCAATTTCGGGATGATTATTCTGCTCCGAAAGGTGCGCTAGAATGAGGAACTCCGCTCCTCCATCATAGTCGCTGGTCAGAAAATCCGCGAGTGCGTCATTAGACAGATGGCCAACCCGGCTCATCACCCGCTGCTTCACACTCCAGGGATAAGGACCGCCGCGCAGCAACTCCAGGTCGTGGTTGGATTCGATCATTAGCACGTGACATCCGCGCAGGTGGTCGCGAACGCTGGCCGGCATGTAGCCCAGGTCGGTGCAGATGCCAACCTTGATGCCGTCGCTGCGGAAGGTGAAGCCGACAGGATCGATGGCATCGTGCGGAATAGTAAACGGCGTGACCGTGATGTCGCCGATCTGAAATGCAGTGCCCGAACAGAACGTCTCGCGGCGCTCCAGCGTGACCCGATTTCCGCCGTTGTCGCGCACGCACTTCTGATACGCCTGGTAGGTAGCGCCGGTGATGTAAACCGGTATCTTCAGGCGCCGGGCGAGCACGCGAAGTCCGCCCACGTGATCGGCGTGTTCGTGGGTGATGAGAACCGCGTCGATGGCGCGGGGATCTTGTCCGCAAAGTAACAAGCGGCGCAGCAGTTCGCGGCAAGAGAGGCCGGCGTCGATCAGCAATCTGGTGCCGGAACTGGAGACGAGCGAGCAATTCCCTTTGCTGCCGCTCGCCAATACCGTGACCGACACCGCCATATTGGCGAGCATAATCGCAAGCGGGAGTTCGTGGTAGTAACAAGTTCGTTAACCGCTGAGGAACTTGTAGCCCAGGTACGCACCCGCGTGTCAAAGCAGCGACTTTGGGCCGCGATTTGCACAACAAACGTGCAAGTTGCACACGAAATACACAGCAATTCGCGTTTTCTGCTTGTTTGTTGCGGGAGTTTCAGGCATTCTTTTTCGCAATCGAGGCACAGGTAGTCGCGTGCCGCTTCCCAGTTGAGACGGCCATTCGGCGATGAGAGGTGGTTCGGGTCGCAAGTATTGCGGCTCGGGTCTTTTCCGAGCGCCCACTTCGAAGGTTCTCGGGAACTTGCCGCATACGGTCGTTGCAACTGTTGAGGCAGATTGGGCCTGGCGTGGCTTTGTGCGGACTACCTCTCGAGCCGAAAACTCGAGCGCGTTCCTCCGAGTCCGTACTTCTAAAGTGCGCGACTGCGCAACACGCTGGTGCTCGTTGCCGTTTGCTCTGGGCTGAGCGACGGAAGCCACGCTTGCGTCGACAACGACGTTCAACTGTGCCTCTGCCGCGACCCGAGGTGGCTGGCCTCGGGTCGCACCTTTCCAGGCAGTTGTCAGAGGTCGGTTGCCAGTTGCCAGTTGTCAGTTGTTAGCATTCGGCTTTCAGCAATCGGCATTCAGTCCCCTCAGAAATGTCATCCCGACCAAGGACTTCACTTCGCTCCCTCAAGACTGTCATCCCGACCGGAGCGGAGGGACCTGCGGTTCGCCCACGTCGCGACTACGTTTCATTCTGCGAAACAATTTCCTTGGTGTCATCCTGAACGAGCGCAGTGAGTCGAAGAGACTGCCTCGGGCGAAGCCGAGGTCACTCTTCGCGAAATCCACCTTCGTCTTGCACAGCTACCCACAGCTTTTTCGTGAAATCCACCGTTGTCTCAACCTCGAACCTCCTTCTGCATTGCCACCCTGCGGCCTCGATGTCTAAATTGAAAGAACACGATGGCAACCACCGACTACAGTCTGGAACGCGGACTTCCCGTCAGCATGGAAGCCGAGCGCTCGATCCTGGGCGCAATCCTGCTCGACAACTCGCTCTACGACCAGGCCGCCGAGCATCTCACTCCCGATGATTTCTCGCTCGACGCGCATCGCCGGGTTTATTCGCGCATGCGCGATCTGCAGGAAACCGGACGGCCGGTCGACATGATCACGCTGGTCGAGGAACTCGACCGCCGCAAAGAGGTAGAAGCGATTGGCGGTGTGGCGTATCTCTCGTCGCTCATCGACGGAGTTCCCGAGCGGCCCAGCATCGAGCACTACGTTCGCATCGTGCGCAACAAGGCCCTACTGCGCGGACTGATCAACGTCGCCCAGAATGCCATTGCCGAAGCCATCGAACACGCCGACGAAGCCGAAGAGGTGCTGGGCCGCGCCGAGCAGGCCATCTTCCAGCTCTCCGAAAACCGCATTGGGCAGGGATTCCTAAATATCCCTGACATCATCAAGAGCTCCTTCGGCTCGCTGGAGGAGTTGTATGCGCGCGGCCAGGAGATCACCGGCCTGGCGACCCACTACACCCTGCTCGACAAGCTGACCAGCGGATTGCAACCTTCGGACCTGGTCATCATCGCTGCGCGGCCTTCGATGGGCAAGACCGCCTTCGCCATGAACATCGCCGAGAACGCCGCCGTGCTCGACGGCAAAGTTGTCGGCGTCTTCTCGCTGGAAATGTCGCGCGAGGCGCTTCTGATGCGCATGTTGGCCTCACATGCTCAAGTCGACTCGAAGGACTTGCGCCAGGGCTTTCTCACCAAAGACGACATGCGCAAGCTGACGCGCGCCGTTGAACAGCTGACGCAGTCGAAGCTGTACATCGACGACACGCCGGGAATCTCCGTCAGCGAGATGCGGGCCAAGGCGCGCCGCTTGCGCCAGACCGAAGGGCTCGATCTGCTCATCGTCGATTACCTGCAGCTCATGTCGGCGGTGCCCATAGGCGGCAAGCGTTTCGAGAATCGCACTCAGGAAGTGTCGGCGATCTCTCGCGGTCTGAAAGCGCTGGCGAAAGAGTTGAAGGTTCCCGTGGTCGCGCTCTCGCAGTTAAGCCGCGCTCCCGAAAGCCGGGGCGGCGATCACCGCCCGCAACTTTCCGATCTGCGCGAGTCGGGCTCCATCGAGCAGGA